>Ga0180008_1000199_pt1 | contig 60229 bp, 64 predicted proteins | sample MM_PW_MetaG_FD_121121 | JGI IMG/M metagenome (GOLD analysis project Ga0180008, IMG submission 121121) | Groundwater microbial communities from the Aspo Hard Rock Laboratory (HRL) deep subsurface site, Sweden - MM_PW_MetaG | ecosystem: Environmental > Aquatic > Deep subsurface > Groundwater... | reverse complement strand
TCGATGCCCGAGTCGCGGCTCAAGGAGACGATGCCCAGCTGGAAGGCTCCGTGGGACAAGGTGATAGCCTGGCTCGTCACCCACGACTCCTTCCACGGCGCCCAGCTTCGTTCCATGGGCCTACCCAGTCTCAAGGAGAAGAAGCACGAGTAGCAGGGGGAGGGCCGATGACCCCGGCCGCTCCCGGCCCGCGAGGCGAAGCCGAGCCGGGTCGAAGCCGGGGTAGCGATCGCAGCGCTACCGCGTCAGCGATCGCGCTTTTTCTTGACGTCCTCGGCCTTGCGGGCCACGCGGTTCCAGACCGCCGACATGCCCATGGCTTTCTTGGCGGCCGAGAGCGTCGCCCGGGCCTCCTCGCGCATGCGCATCGTGCCGTCGTAGACGACCTCGTCGGCAAGGCCGGACTGCGACTCGTAATGCGCGCGGCGCTCGCGGATAGGGTCGAGGAAGGCGTTGAGCGCGCGGGCCAGCTTCTGCTTGACCTCCACGTCCCCGACCTTGCCCGCGCGGTACCGCGCCTTGAGGTCCTCGACCTCGGCCTTGTCCGGGTTGAAGGCGTCGTGGTACTGGAATACCGGGTTGCCCTCGACGGTGCCCGGCACGTCCGCGCTGACGCGGTTAGGGTCGGTGTACATCGACATGACGCGCTTCTCCACGGTCCGCTCGTCGTCCGACAGGAATATCGCGTTATTGAGGCTCTTGGACATCTTGGCGTCGCCGTCGGTGCCGACGAGGGAGCCGTACTCCGATACGAGGACGTCCGGGACCGGGAAGGTGTCTCCGTAGAGGTAATTGAAGCGGCGCGCTATCTCGCGGGTGACCTCGACGTGGGCCACGTTGTCCTTTCCGACGGGCACGAGGTGGGCGCGAGGGAGGAGTATGTCGGCGGCCTGGAGCACGGGGTACCCGAGGAGCCCGAAGGGCATCTCCTCGATGCCCGCGCCCTGGGCCATCTCCTTGAGGCTGGGTACGCGCGATAGCCTGGGCACGGTGATGAGGTTCTGGAAATAGAGGGCCAGCTCTATGACCTCGGGGACGGCGCTCTGGAGGTAGATGACGCTCTTGGCCGGGTCTATGCCGCAGGCGAGGTAGTCGAGGGCCGCCGAGCGGACGTTGTCGGCGAGGGCCTCGATATTAGCCTTCTCCGGCTTGGTGGTCAGCGTATGGAGGTCGGCTATGATGAAGAAGCACTCGTACTCGTCCTGGAGCCTGACGCGGTTAGCGAGGCTGCCTACGTAGTGGCCGAGGTGGAGCTTGCCGGTCGGCCGGTCGCCCGTGAGAATTCGTTTTCGTTCCATTATGCGTCTCCGATGGTGTCGATGTTGGGAGCCGTCGAATGCGGCCAGCGCGGCGAGCTGTGCGATGGCGGGTCGCCTCGCGGGGCTCCGCGAAGCCCCGGCGACTCCTCAACGAGGAGCGCGCGAACCCGCCCGGCGCCAGGACCAGGAGCCCGATGGGGAGGAGTAGGGGAAGGAGGCCGCGAACGCGGCCGGGGCGCTATACATGGACCTGATTCTATCGCGAGAGGCGGAATAGAGGCAAGCGCCCGGCTAGGCGCTATCCCGCTCGTCGTCATCTTTACATTCCGATACGCCGTGGCCCGCCTCCACGTTGGTCCAGACGCAGAAAATGACGTAGTAGTACTTAACGGCCGCCAGGAGCGCTAGCGCTATTTTCGCCCATAACCGGTCGAAGGCGAAGAACGCTATCGCTAGAATCATGGTGCCTGCGACGAGCGTCTTTATCTTGTTCCGGCGCGTCATGGAGCGCTCCCTGATGAAGTCGTCGATGTAGCACCGGTACACCGGCAGCCTCTTGAACCACGATATGAAGGGCGGGCAGCAGTGCATGAAGCATAGCGCCGCGATGAAGAGGAACGGAGCTGCGTGGGCGGGCCTATACGCTAAGCCTATCAGCCCGAGACATAGAGATAACGCTCCGAATACGAGGCAAGCGGCCATCGCCGGCTTCTTCATAGGGACCTCCAAGAGAGATTATTACATTTATTAAAGGGGATACGTACGTGTATAGCATCGATTCGCTGTATACGCAATATAAAAGTGAGCGTCTACTCAGAATATCAGTCATTTTCGTCGTATACGCGACGCTCGTTACTAGGCTAGGGGCGCGATGCCCGGAGCGCGCGAGTTAGCGAAGCTTCGACGCGACGTCGTTAAAATCGTTCCAGCGCGTGAACCCGACTCCCGCCTTCTGGAGGTACTCGGCGAGGTAGTCGCGCGCGAAGACTACGTCGGAGGCGCGGGCCATGCTGACGTCGGAATGGCTGTCGCCGACGCATATCGACGTTCCGTAGTCGTAGGTAGCCATGACCGCCGATTTATTAAGGAGCTCGTTGCCGTCGTCGTAGGGCGAGACGAGCCGTATCGTCGGCCCGGATAGGTCCACGTCGACGCAGTGGACGGAATGGATCCTGTCCAGGTACGGCCCGAGCCTGGCCTCGAGCATGGGCCTGAGGCCGCCCGACAGGATCACGACCGGTATGCGCTTTTCCCGCATGGCGTCGAGGAACTCGGAGAAGCCTTCGCGGATAGTGGTCGAGGCTGCGTATTCGACGAAATCGTCGACGCGCGCAGACGGAGCCTTCTCGAAGGCCTCGCGAAGGACGCCGCTTAGGGTGACCCTCCCGGCGAGCAGGTCGGCGTGCCTGGCGCGGTACTCCTCGGCCGTCACGGTCATCTTAAGGGCGCCGGCCAGCGTATCCTCGGTCGTTACCGTGCCGTCGAAGTCGACGAAAACAATCTTCTTATGCACCTCGGGTTCCTTTCTCCTCACTGAACCAGGGAGGCTCCTCGCGGAGCCTCCCTGCTCGGCCGTAGCGGCCTTTGCGTCCGATAACGGCCGCGCTCGGTCTTAGTTCATCAGGTCGAAGTTCTTCTTGGCGTCCCCTCCGAGTCTCTCTATCATGGCCGCGAGCTCTTTATGGGTCTTCGCGTACTCGACGAGGTCGACGCCCTCTACGGCGGCGTCTATAGCCTGCCTCATGGAGCGGGCCCCGGCCTCGCTGCCCTGGGGATGGCCGTGGACCGCGCCGCCCGCGGCTAGGATGACGTCGGTGCCCACGGCGTCGACGATGTTCCTCACGACGAGCTGGGTCGTGCCGCCGGAGCAGGCGTACATCATGGGCTTGATGTTCCACCAAGGCTGGGTGAAGTGCTTGAAGCTCCTATAGAACAGCTTGTGGGCCACCGGGAACTTGCCCCAGGGATGGCCGTTGATCTCGAAGTCGCCGCCGGCCAGGCGCGCCAGCTTGCCTATGAATAGCGGAGCGTTGATGCCCGTGTAGGTGGAGTTGCAGAAAACGCCCGCGAAGTCGATATGGCACAGTATCGGCACGTTGATGTTCGGGTCCTCGGCTAGCATCCTCATCGCGCCGAAGCCGGCCGTGTAGGCGTTGAGCATTATGCAGTTGGTGCCGTACTCGATGGCGCGGTAGGCGTTGTCCTTGAGCTTGTCTATATCGTCGGTGATGTTCACCGCGTAGAGGCTGCGGTGCCCCGTCTCGCCTAGGACCTTCTTCTGCATCGCCATGAATTTCTTGACGCGCTGCTCCAGGGGGCAATGGGCCTCGTCGGCGGGCATCAGCTCGTCGTCCTTGATGATGTCGACCCCGCCTTTCACGGCGTCGTAGAAGAGCTGGGCTCCCTCGTCGGGGGTCCAGCCTATGTTCGGCTTTATCATCGCGTTGAGGAGGGGCCTGTCGGGTACGCCCAGGAGCTCCCGTAGGCCGTGCACGCCGAACTTCGGTCCCTGGAACTGCTCTATATACTTCTTGGGGAAGGCGCAGTCGAGGAATTTGATCATGCCCGAGGCGGAGATGTTGCCGAAGACGGTGGAGAGCAGCATAGGTATGCTCGTCCCGAAATTAGTAATGGGGTACGCGATCTGGATGATGTACAAAGGCGGCTCGTCGGAGAGGTAGTCGGCGCCCGTGTCCGGGACCTCGTAGATGGCTACGACCTTGGCCCCGAATTTCTTCTTCTTGTCCGAGGTCTCGCTGCCTACCTTGATCCACGTCCCGGTGGTCTGCTCGTCGGCTATGGCCAGGGCGAGCTTCTCTATGCTGCTCGTCTTCACCTTGGCCTGGTACGTCGCGATGATGTAGTCGTCGGAATACGCCACCTCCGGGAAGGCGTAGTTGGCGTTGACTTCGTCGAGTCTCTTGATCATCTTCTTCCTCCATTAAAAACGCAATAAATACCCGGGCGCTCAGTCCCGTTCGATGCTATCCAGCGCGTGCTCGAAGGCGGCGAGCGTCTGGGCGAGCGTCTCGTCGCCGTCGGCCATGCTCGTGTAGAGGCGGCTGCCCGCGAGCGTTATCACTCCCTTCGCGGTAAGCGCCGCGCCGAATTCCTCCACGGCCCTCTTGCGCTCGCCTATCTTGGGGACGATGTCGGGGTCGGCGGCCGAGAGGTACATCAGGCCCGCCATCTCGAAATGGACTATGGAGCCCGTGTTCCATACGACGAATGGCAGGCCGCGCTCCTCGACGAGGGCCTTGAGCCCGGCGGCGAGCCTATCGCCCTGGATGCCCGCCTTCTTAGCCGCGTCCTTCTCCACTATTTCCTTGATGGCGTAGTAGCCGGCCGCGCAGCTCAGGGGGTTGGCGCTCAGCGTCCCCCCGACGTAGGCGCGGGGCTTCCCCGGGTTCACGCCCGCGGCTATGCACGCCATTACGTCCGCCCTGCCCCCGACCCCGCCGGCCGCCGGGTAGCCGCCCGAGACTATCTTCCCGAAGACGGTTAGGTCGGGCCTCACGTTGAAGTAGCCTTGGGCCCCTCCGGGGCCGACGCGGAAGGCGGTGACCACCTCGTCGAATATGAGGAGCGCCTCGAATTCGTCGCAGAGTTCCCGCGCCTCCTCGTTGAAGCTCCTCGTCACGGGGTAGGTGCCGCTCTCGGGGCCGAGGGGCTCGAGGATGACCGCCGCCGTCCCGCCGTCGGCGCGATTCGCCTCGAGCAGCTTCCGGAGGGCGGCCGTATCGTTGGGCCAGAATTCCTGAGTGTTGGCCGAGGCCTCGGCCGGGATGCCGTGGGCCTCGAAGGTCCGGGTCCCCGGGATATGGAGCCCGTACACGAGCTGGTCGCTCCATCCGTGGTAGGCGCCGCCTACCTTGATGATCTTCTTCTTCCCGGTGAACGTCCTGGCTATCCGGATGGCGACCATGTCGGCCTCGGTGCCGCTCGCCAGGCTCCGGTACCGCTCCACCCACGGCATGTTCGCGTTGATTATCCTGGCTAGCGCCAGCTCGTATTCGCTGAAGAGGCCCGTGCAGGGGCTCGTCTCCTTGATAACCTGCAGGGCCTTCTCCTGGACCGGCAGGTAGTTGCTCCCGAGCAGGGTCGGGCCGCCCGCCTGAAGGTAGTCGACGTACCTGTTGCCGTCGACGTCGTAGAGGTAGGGCCCCTCGGCCTTCCTCACCGCCAGGGGGAAGGGGTAGTTGAAGGCGAGGTTGTGCTGGACGCCGCCCGGTATGTACTTCTTCGCCTCCTCGATCATCGCCTTAGAGCCAGCGCATCGGGTCTCGAAGTAGTCGAGGTACCCGGCCAGGGAATCGCGCCTGAGCGCGCGGACGCGCCCGCCCACCAGGGCCTTCATCTTCGCGTAGATTTCCCGTTCGTCGGGCCATGATGATAAAGAGTATTCGTTCGCCATCGTAGTAGAGCCTCCCGTAGCTGGTGTCATGCCTTGCTCGTAGCGAGCTTGGTTTCCCTTGATATCCACATGAGGGCCACTGCGATCAGGTTCGCCGCGAGCAGTCCCGCCATGAGGGAGAAATGGTTCCCGCGGAACAGGGCCGCGGCGCCGAGGAAGACGACTCCGGCTATGTTCCCGGCGAACATCAATAGCCCCTCGGTCGTGCCCTCCGACGTCGGGTAGGCGGATTCCGCGGCGAAGGTCAGGACCAGCGGGGCCGAGCCCACGATGAAGAACCCGTAGAAGATAGCGGCGACGACCATGCCGCCGAAGCCGTCGGCGAACAGGATCGTCCCGAAGCCGAGCGTCCCAACGAGGGTGCAGGCGATCATGTAGGGGCGCCGCCTATGTAGCCTGTCCTTGTCCGAGGCCAGCGATATGACGAAGCTGGAGACGACGCCGACGCCCAGGATTATCACGCCTATGACGCCCGCCTGGGTCGCGTCCACCGAGCCGCCTGACAGTTGCCTGAGGATGGGCTCTATCATAGTGAAGAAGGTATTGAACACGCCGAGCATGCAGAAGAACGCGACGGCGCAGAGGATGAAGTCCCTCTTGCCGAGGGCGAACCTCAGGCCGACCGCGAAGTCGGAGCGCTTGGCCCGCTCCGCCGGGCAGGGCGGGGTCGGAGGGGCCTCCTTGGCTAACGCTATGAAGAGCGCCGCGGTGGCCGCGCCCACGATACCGTACAGGAGCAGCATGCTCTTTATGCCCATGCCTCCGTCGACGAGGACCGGCGTCAGGAGGAGGCCTACGCACATGCCGACGTAGCTGCACAGGAGGCCTACGCCGTTCGCCGTCGCTCTCTCGCCCTCCGGGAACCACTTGCCCGCGACGAGGCCGGGCGCGTTCAGGATGAAGGGCTGCGCGACCGCGAAGCCGACGGTCGCGACGAGCGCCATGGCGTAGCTGTCGCCGAGGACGCCGCGGAAGAGGGCGCTGGCCCCCGTGAGCGCGACGCCGAAGCCTACCGAATTCTTGAAGCCGAAACGCTCGAAGCACGAGAGCGACGGGAGCGAAAGGACTATCATGCCGGCCATGAAGATTATCGAGAACAGGCTGATGGCGTTCTCGCCGCTGGCCGCGTCGGCGAACCCGTAGAAGCGCCACGAGGCGGTCGTAATAGAGAAGAACGTCGTCCACATGAGCTGGATGACGGCGGTAGACAGGCCGTAGACGGCGAGCACTACCCAGCGGTACGGATATACCCTGAAATCCTGTGATTCCATCGTGAGATCCTTTCCGACGGGCCCCCTGAGGGCCGGTCGCCTTCGCTCGGGCTAGGAGTTGATCCCGGCGTAGAACCCCTTGAGGGCCGCGTACGAATCCTTGAAGTTCTTGAATCCCTCCGCGTAGGCCGCGGCGTTGCCTGCGTCGGGGGCGTAGACGCGGTCCACGCGCGACCACTTCTTTACCGCGTCGAAGCTCTCGTACATGCCCAGCCCGAGCGCAGCGAGGAAGGCGCCGCCGATCGCGCCGGCTATCTGGGTATCCTTGATGACTTCTATCTTCCTGCCGAATACGTCGGCGAAGATCTGCATCCAAACGGGGTTCTTGGTGCCCCCGCCGAGTATCCTCACGGTGTCGGCCCTCTTCCCCAGGTCGGCCTCCATGCTCTCGTAGCACCACAGCAGGTTGTAGGCGACGCTCTCCATGACCGCCCTGAGCATATGGGCCCTGGTGTGCGACATGCCCAGGTTCAGGAAGCCGCCCCTGACGTGCACGTCCTGGATGGGGCTGCGCTCGCCCGATAGCCACGGATCGAAAATGAGCCTGGCGCTGCCCGCCGGCACCGAGGCCGCGGCCTCGCCGAGGAGCGCGTAGAGCCGCTCCTCGCCCAGCGCCTTCTTCTCGGCGGCGTAGAAGTTGTCGACGAACCAGTTGAAGGTCGCGCAGCAGGTCTCGGTGGAGTACACCCAGAGCTGGAGCGCCGGGTCGGCCGACATGATGACCCCTCCGCCGTTGGACAGGGCGGCGACGCGGTCGGAGCCGACGGCGACCCAGCCCGAGGTGCCTAGGTAGACGTGGGCCTCGCCGTCGCCGGCCTTGCCGGCGCCTAGGGCCGTGCCCTGGATATCGTCGGTGCCTCCGAATACCGCGGTGGCCGTGGTGAGCCCCAGCTCGGCCGCGGCCTCCGGCGAGAGGTTGGCTATCTTCTCGTACGACTTTACGAGCCTGGGGAATTTCGCGGGGTCGAACCCCGAGGTGCCTATCAGCTCGCCGTAGACGCACTCGTTCTCCCTGTCGTAGCCGAGGAACGAGGCGCTCGAAATGTCGTACGTCCTCTCGCCTGTCGCCCGGTACGTCAGGTAGCCGTTGACGTCGACGAAGCAGGCCATCTTGGCGGCTAGTTCCGGCTCGTTCTTGATGAACCAGCGTACCTTGGGCAGGGTATCCATGCCGGTGAAAACGGTACCTATGATAGACTGGCATGCCTCGACGCCGCCCATCATCTCTACGATCTCGGCCGCCTCGACGTCGGCGCGGCTATCCATCCAGCTGATGGCGTTATAGAGCGCGCTCCCGTCCTCCCCTATAGGGATGACGTTGCACGCCTGCGTCGAGAAGACGATGCCCTTGACGTCGGCCGGGGACGTCCCGCACTGGCTCAGTATCTCGTGGGTTACCTTGACGACGCCCTTCCACCAATCGGAAGGATCCTCCTCCACGTAACCCTCTCTGGGGAAATGCACCTGGTACGTCGCCATGGCGCTACCGCAGACCGCGCCCTCCTTATCCACCAGTATGCCCTTCAGGGCGGAAGTCCCGACGTCGAACGATAGGATCCTGTCCATGTCGTTCTCCTTTCTTGTTCGGTCCCAGCTAGGATAATAGACTAGAGTAAAATTATATACGCGCGTATAATAATACTGTCAAGTAAAATTATGAACGATAAGGCTAAATGAAGATTGAATCGATACGCGCGACTGACTATACTATCGACATGATACGGGACGGAGCGCTTAGTGGGCGTGGCTAAGAAGGCCTCGAGGCGGGACCTCAATAAGCAGAAGAGCAGGCAGAGCATTCTCAAGGCGTCAAGGCGCCTCTTCAGCAAGAACGGCTACGAGGAGACGAGCATGGACGAGGTGGCCGAGAAGGCCGAGGTCTCGCGCGCGACGCTCTATAACTACTTCCCCAACAAGGAGTCCCTTCTCATGGGGACGGCCGAGGAAGAGCTCGAGAAGGTGCACGGGTCGCTTCTCTTCGAGCTCAAGGACGTCCGGAGGGCCGACGAGAAGATATTCAAGGTCCTCGAGGTCTTCGTCCTCGACTCCCTCATGTACCTGAACCTGTCGAGGAAGATCACCTACCTGAACTCGTGCGAGGACAGCAAGCTCTACGCCACGAGGGTGGACATGAACCATATCATCGGCGACCTGGTCGTCGAGGCCCGCGACCAGGGCCTGTTCAGGCTGGACGTCCCGGTTTCCGACGTCGTGGATATCATCATGAGCGTCTATCTAATGGCCCAGTTCCAATGGAAGGACGTCGACAGGTATAGCTCCGAGGAATGCGCCCGTAAGCTTGGCCGCATCCTGGCGCTGACGCTCAGGGGCGTCTACGCCGACGCCGGGGCGGTCTTCGTTCCCGTCGGCGAGCCCGTCTGCGAGCCCGGCGGTAGGCCGGACGACGGACCCGCAGCCTAGCCTCCGTAGCCCTCCGGCCTCAATCCTCGGCGAATATGGCCCCGGTACCCAGTCCCTCGGCCTTGGAGCCGAAGAAGTCGCCCAGGGGGCTGCCGGCGGAGACCCACGAGAATAGGAGCATCGCCTCGCGGACCTTGGCCATGCCGAGCGCCAGGCTCCTCGTCGAGGCCTCGAAGCCCTGGAAGTAGGCCGCGCTGGAGCGGCCGTCCTTGAGGGCGCCCACGCCGGAGCCCCCCTCGTGCAGGGCCTTGAGCTCCACGAGGCGGTAATAGGGACGCTCGAGCGAGAACAGCGCCTTGAGGCACTCGAGGAGCGCGGCCGACACGGCCTTCTTCTCGGCTATCCAATCGGTGAAGCGCGGTTCCTTGCCCGCCTCCCTGGCGGCCCGCCAGGCGTCGAGCGCGGGCTTCTGGGCCTGGAGCCTCGCGAGAGCCGCGTCGAAGGCCGGCCTGCCGGAGTCGAGGGCGGCCGCGTACGACGAGGTGTAGGAGAGCGCGCGCGAGGCGAAGGAGGCGTAGGCGTCGGCTCGCCAGCCGCCGCGGTACGAGCCTAGCGAGGCCGGGTCGACGGCTACCGTGTCGAGGGAGCCGGCTTCCGTCTTGGAGACCGCCGCGCCCGGCTTGGCCGTCGCGGTAAAGCCGTCCGCGCGTACCGCCACGGCGCCCGTCTCGCAGGAGACGAGGAGGGAGCCGTCGGGGACCGTGTCCACGATGAACACGGTGCCGCGCACGCCGAGCACGGCCTGGTCGGTGGCGACCTGGAACGACCCGTTGGCCAGCTTGTCCACCTTGACGGCCAGGGCGCCCGATAGGAGCTGGATGACCGTCTTGCGCTGGGCGTCGCTTAATTCCTTGGTGTCGAAGTAGAAGGCGGTGTTCTCGGCCAGCTTGACCGTCGCGCCGCCCGCCGCTCCCGAGGCGATGTCTATCTCGGCGCGGCTACCCGGGCCGGTGACGAGGACGTCGTAGGCCCTGACGACCGTGCCGATGTCGGCCCTCTCCGGGGAGGCGCCGGCGCGATGCACGGTTACGGTGCCCTGGGCGAACACGAGCTCGCCTAGCTTGCGCTGTATCGCCGGCTCGGCCGCTCCCTGGGCCGGGGAAGCCGGGGAAGCGGGCGCGGCCGGAGAGGCCGCCGGCGCGGACGTCCCGGCCGGGGCCGCGGCGGCGGGCGCCGACGGAGCGGGCGCCGACGGCGCGAACCCCGCCTGCGCTTCGGCTTGCGGCGCTACTTGCGGCGCGGCGGCCGTTGAAGGCGCCGGCGCGGCCGGCTGGGAGGCCGCGGCCTGGGGTTCCGGGGTCGCGGGCTTCGCGGCGGCCGCGCCCTGGGAGCCCGCGGGAGAGGACCCGCCGCACGAGACGGACAGGGCCGCCGCCAAGACGAAAGCGGCGACCGCGGCCGGCAGGGACGCGTGACGCGAATGCTCAATAGTCGATTTCATTCCTTGAATTCCTTTATCGTCTCGGCCATCCGCAGGAGCTCGTCGGCCACCATGGCGTTGAAGCTGCCCTTGGGGAAGCGCCCGGCCGCGTCCATGACGCCCGGGGCGCGGTCGGCCAGCACCTCGATGCCCTCGTCTATGGTAGAGACGGCGTAAATCGAGAAATCGCCCGAGCGCACGGCGTCGAGCACTTCCTTGGAGAGCGTCAGGTTGACGACGTTCTGCCTGGGTACCATGACGCCCTGGGTGCCGGAGAGGCCGGCGCGCTTGCAGATGCGGAAGAAGCCCTCGACCTTCTCGGCGACGCCGCCTACGGGCTGGATCTGGCCCATCTGGTTCATCGAGCCCGTCACCGCGACGTCCTGCCTGAGCGGGACGCCGGCGATCGCCGAGAGGAGCGCGTAGACGGCGGTAGAGGAGGCCGAGTCGCCCTCGATGGCGGTGTACGACTGCTCGAAGCAGATGCTGGCCGAGACGGCGAGCGGGAACCTCCGCGCATAGCGGCTCCGTAGGAAGCCCTCCACGATGAGCACCGCCTTGTCGTATATCTCGCCGGAGAGCCCCGACTCGCCCTCGATGTTGATGACGCCCGACTCGCCGGGGGAGACCTGCGCGGATATGACGGCGGGCAGCCCGAACGCGTAGTAGCCGCGGTCGTGCACCGCGAGCCCGTTCACGCGCCCTATCCTCGAGCCCTCGGCCTCGAGGATTATCTCCCCGGAGACTATCATGTCGGCTATCTTCTCCTCGGGCAGGTCGGCCAGCCACGAGCGCACGCGCTCCGCCTCGACGACCGAGGGCGCGTCTATCGTCTCCTTGCCGGCGAGCGAGGCCCGGTAATCGGCCTCGCGTATAAGGTCGGCTATCTTGGAGAACCTCGTCGAGAGCCGGTCGCGATACCCCGAGAGGCGTATGCCGTACTCGGCTATGGCCGCCATGCCGCCCGGCGACGGCTCCGTGAGTCCTTCCTCCAGCGTTATCTTGCGGGCGAACGAGACGTACTCGCGCAGGGATGCGTCGTTCCTCGGCATCGTGGAGTCGAATTCGGCGCATATCTTGAATATCTTCTGGAAGTCGGGATCGGCGCTATAGAGGGCGTCGTAGGTCATCTCCCCGCCGATCAGCACGATCTTGACGTCGAGCTCCAGAGGCTCGGGCTTGAGGGCGACGATCTGTCCCATCGGGCCGGTCTGGGGCTGTATCTCGACGCGGCCGGACCCGAGCACCCGCTTGACCGCAGCCCAGGCCTCGCCGTCGCTCACGAGGTCCTCGGCCTGCATGACGAGGAACCCTCCCGACGCCTTTATTATGGAGCCCGGGCGTATCTTGAGATAGGCGGCCTTGCCCTCGCCCTGGCCGTCGGGACCGTGCTCGAGGCTCCCGAAGAGGTTGGCGTAGCTGGGATTGGCCTCGAATATCACCGGCGGCCTCGTCGCGCCGCCGCGGTCGGAGAGGACGTTGACGCCGTACCTGGAGAGGGGCGGCCTCTGCTTCCGCTCGGGGAGGTTAGGCTGGAAGAGGTAGAGCCTCGAGACGACGTCGCGCTCGAGCGCGCGTATCCACTCCCTCGTCCGCTCGTCGTCGTAGCGCGACGATAGGATGTCTATCTCCGCGTGGACCAGGGGCTGGAGGGCCTTGGTTCGGAGCTCCGATAGCCTGGCCTCGAGCCCGGCCCGGCCGCGCCTGAGCTCCACGAACAGGAGGCGCATGGCGTCCATGTGGGCGAGGTAGCGCTGGCGGATCGACGCGAAATCGGCCTCCGGGATGGAACCCTTCTCCGCGGCGGCCTGGAACTCCTCGAAGGGCACGGGCTCGCCGTCCTTGAGGGGCAGGATGTCGGTGGCCGTCTGGCCGTCCTCGCCCTGGAGCTGGACGACGCGGAAGCCGTCGGAGGCGAGCTCCGCCTCGAAGGCGGCGAGGCGGCCGTTCTCCTCGGCCTCCCACTCGGCCTCGAGGGCCTCCTTGCGCTTCTTGGCGTCTCCCGATTCCGCGTGCAGGGTGACGAGCTTCTTGACGTTCTCGATGAACCCGTGCACGTCCTTCTTGAAGGCCTTCGCGTCGCCCGCCTTGAAGTACAGGGCGACGGGGGCGATCGGCGAGCCGAAGCCGTAGACGTAGGCGGCGTCCCGGAGCTCGAGCCGCTCGGGCTCGTAGGCCGACAGGGTCCTCATCACGGCGGTGCGCCTGCCCGTGCCGGGGGCGCCGGTCACGAAGACGTTGTAGCCCTTGGCCCGTATTATCGTGCCCATGGACAGGGCCTCGAGCGCCCGCGGCTGGCCTATTACCGCGTCGCCCCAAGCGCCCCCGTCCAGCCTGATAGCGTCGTCCGCCGAAACCGAGTAGTCGAGCGCCTCAATTGATAGCCTGAATCGATCGGCGAGCATCTAACCTCCGTGGTTACTCCGCGTGCTTCATCAGCACCGATACGGGCACTATCTCGTACCCGCCCGCGAGCATGGCGTTTATAAGGAGCGGCAGCTCGTTGAACATGTAGTCTTCCCTGCCGCCGTCCGGGATGCCTATGCGCACGGGCACTATGGACCCGGGGGCGATGGCCGCCGCGGCGCGCTCCACGAGGTCGTGGGCGCCCGAGTACAGGCCCTGGGTCAGGGCGCCCTGGAAGCGGCCTACCCAGTCCAGCGGGTCGACGTCCTTGCCTATATAGGTATAGTTCATCTCCGCCGCGGATTCCAGCATCAGGGTGCTGGTCGAGTAGTTGGGGGAGTGCCAGAGCAGGGACAGCTCGGAGCCGGTCGCGGCGAAGTACTCGTCCTCGGTCCTCGCCAGGCCCCGCTTCATGAATTCGGCGTCGGCCCGGTAGCGCGAGTCGGTCGGGTCGAAGACGCTGAAGAACATATTGCCCACCTCGTGGCCGCTCTCCGCGATCAGCCTGGCGGCTCCGGGGTTCCGGCGCACGAACTCGCCGTTGACGAAGAAGGTGGCGCGTATGCCGTATTCCCTGAGCGTGTCCAGTATGCCTACGAGGCCCTCGGCCCCGTCGTAGGCGTTGAAGACCAGCGCCGCCTCCCGGCGCCGTATGCGGGAGCCGTGGTCGAAGATGAGGGGCTCGCGGGGCTCGTCCTTGTCAGGGAACGGGGCGTACGACAGGGCCGGGGCGGGCAGGAGGCTCCTCGTGCCCAGGCCCTTGGCGGCGCGCACCATGATGGTGTTGGCGTACGAGCCCGAGGCCATCGCGTCGGGGTAGACGCGGTAGTTGGCCGAGCTCGTAGAGGCCGGCAGGGGATCGAACGAGGCGGCCCTGGCCCAGGCGGCCGAGGCCGCCCGGGTCCTGAAGGTCTCCCCCGAGGACTTCGCGACGACCGTGCCGGGCTCGGAGGCCGACCAGCCGTACGTTCCCGGCTGGCCGAGCGCGACGAGGGAACGGGACCCGTCGGCCATGCCGACTATCTCGATGGCTCCCGACGAGGCGACGGCGAGCTTGTCCTGCGCCACCCAGGCGGCGTGCAGGGCTCCGGGCGAGGGCAGGGTCCGCTCGGCGGCCCAGTTGGAATAGCGGCGTATCGTCACCCCGCTCGGGGAGACGATGGCGACGCGGCTCTCGTCGGGCGACAGCGAGATGCCGGTCGCGCCGGCCGCGTCGAGGGACTGGAAGCCGGCGCTCAGGCCTTCCTCGCCCTGGACCGGCGCCTTGACGCGATACGCGCCGCATACCCGCTCGCCGTCCTCGAGCGAGGCCGTGAAGACGGTAACCTCGTCGTTGGCTGGCCATAGGACCTGGTCCACGACGGTGTTCCCCTGGAGGAAGAGGTAGGGCATCGCGTTGACGGCGGCCTCGCGGCCGTAGTCGTCCGGATCGAGCGTATAGAGGAAGATGTTCCTCCCGTCCTTGCAGAGGAGCACCTTGGAGCCGTCGGGTGAAATCCAGAACGAGTCGAAGTTGGGGTCGAAGGGGAAGGGAGCCTTGCCGACGAGCACGCCCGGCTGGACTATGCCCGTATAGATAGCCTGGGTGAAGAACTCCTGAGGCATGATGCGGTACATGGAGCGGTCGCGGAGCAGGTAGAGGCTGCCGTTGGCGCTCCACCTCGCCTGCGAGACCCGGCCCCGGCCTATCTTGCGCCAGCTCTCGTCGGGGACCCGGTCGGAGCGCGATTGCTCGGTGGAGTAGTAGTAGAGCTCGGAGGCCTTCCCGTAGACGAAGTACCTGCTGTCGGGCGACCACGACGCGGGGAAGCTGTCCGCGGAGTATTCCAGGTTCTCGGCGACGGTCGCCTCGGTCTTCCGGGTCAGGTCGAAGAGTATAAGGTCCCCCCGCGCGGGGCTCGTCGGGGAGAGGAATAGCAGCATCGTCCCGTCGGGCGAGGGCCTGGAGTCGATGAGCCTGCCCGATTGGACGGCCGAGCCCCTGGCGAACGACGGTATGCCCGGGAGCGGCGCCAGCCCCGTGAAGCCCCTCTCCGTCATGAACACGCCGAAGCGGTTGCGGATCTGCAGCCTGCGCCCGTCGTCGACGACCGCGATATGCTCCGGGTAGAAGGTCAGCTGGACGAGCTCGCCCGACTCGGCGTCGGCGCAGAAGAGCGTGTCGTAGCCCGGCTCCCCGGGGACCTCGACGCGGGCGCTGAAGAGTATCGCGTCGGCCGCGGATACGTCGAGCCCGACGAATTCGATATCGGCCGCCACGGTACGAGCGATGGCCGAAGCCAGGATCGAGACGGCTATGATACGGAAGCGAACATTGGTCATGGCGTTCCCCTTCGATCCATTTTCGGCGAAAAACGGCTAAAGCGATAGGGGGAAGCCGCCTCGGGCCGGGCTTTAGCTAGGCTGTGACCAGGCTAGGTCTAGGCTCGGGCGCGCCTCAGGGCGAATCGATCGATCAGCTCGGCGACGGCCCCCTCGTGATGGGGCAGCGTCGAGGCGTGGCGGGCCGCCGCTATCACGTCGGGCCTGGCGTCCGACGGCGCGCAGCCTATCCCGGCCCAGGAGACCATGCCCAGGTCGTTGCCCGAGTCGCCTATGGCCATGACGTCCTCGCGGGCTATGCCCCTGGTGTCGGCGACCCACGCGAGCGCCTCGCCCTTGTCTGCGCCCGCCGGCAGTATCTCTATGAAGTAGGGCTTGGAGACGACGATCTCCGCCATGCCGGCGAAGCGGGCGCGGAGGACCGGCGCGAGCCCCGCTATGAGCTCAGGGGCGCCTGCCGAGAGGAGCTTGCTCCTAGGCTCGGCGGCTATCTCCTCGGGCCCTGACGCCACGCGCGCGACGAGGCCCGTGATCTGGCAGTCCCTGTCCGTCCAGGCGTTGCGCTCGGATACGACTATCCCGCGCTCGTCGTAGGCCTGGACCGGCAGGCCGTACCCGGAGAGGACCTCGATGGCGGTCAGGCAGGCCTCCCTGGAGAGCGTGAGGCGCCGGACGACGGCCCCCGTATCGACGTCCCGGACCTCGGAGCCGTTGGCGCATATCATCTGGAGGCCCCGGCCCTTCATGCCCAGTTCCTCGGCGAAGGGCATCATCGACTCCACGGTCCTGCCGGAGGCGAGCATGACGGCTATGCCCGCGTCGAGGGCTTCGCGGACGGCTTCCGCGTTCGCCGGGTGGATGCGGAGCTCGGGGGTAAGCAGGGTGTCGTCGAGGTCGATGGCGATGAGCTGTACGGGCATGGCTAGCGGTATAGCACGCGGCGCGCGGCGGCAGCAAGGGAGGGCGGCTGGCGCACGGGTGGGCGGCGGGCTTTTTCCCTAGCGAGCCGGCGATTAAGCGATATACTAGGCTGTATCAAGAGCTCGTCCGAGGTGGCCGTATGACTATGCGCAGATGCCTTGCGCTCCTCATCGCGTCCGTGGGCCTGGCCGCCGCCGGCGGCCAGGAGGCGGCGCTGTCGAAGGTCCTGGACGACGCCGCGTCGGACTACTACCTGCCTAGCGTGCGCGCCGTCTTCGGGACCTTTACCTACGAGTACTCCGGCTTGCCGACTCCTTTCTCCCGGTGGGTGGAGGACCGCGTCGCGCTCGCCGCGTCGGCCTCGTCCCGCGTCGGCGTCCTTAACAGGAACGCGGCGGCGGCGATGGATCCCGTCCTCAAGGACAGCTACGGCGAGTTCATACGGGAGACCGGCGCCGAGGCTCTGCTGTCCGGCCGGTTCTTCCCGGAGGAGGCGCGCGTCCGCGTCCGCCTCGAGCTTACCGAGCTATCGAGCGGTACGCTCATAGGGGCCGCCGACTGGTTCGTGCGCGCCGATTCCATACCCCCGTACGCCTCCGTGCGGCCGGCGGGGAACGTCGCGGATCGGGCGCGCGAGCTCGCCAGCATCTCCGGCTCCTCGCCGGGCGGACTGGCCGTTTCGGTCAGTACCGATAGGGGGGCGAGCGGGGCGTACCGGGTCGGCGAGTCCCTGGCCGTCATCGTGGGCGTGAGCAAGGACGCCTACGCGCGCGTCTACCACGTCGACGGCTCCGGGCGCATCCAGCTCATATGGCCTAATCGCTTCGGCGGGGGCGACGGCAGGATAGCGTCCGGGGCCCCGGTCAGGCTGCCCCCGGACGGCGCGGCCCCGTACTCGTTCGTGATGGAGCCTCCGTACGGTACGGAATTCATAAAGGTCGTAGCCTCCACCGCCCCGTTCACCGACGGCCAGGCCGACTTCAGCGACCTGGGCACGAGCGCTCGCGGCGTTATGACGCGGGGCCTCTCGGTGACCGGCGCCGGAGCCGTCAAGGTCGAGGCGGCCGAGGCGCTCGCCAGCTACTATATAGGGCCGTAACCCGGGCCGGGGCGGGCGTCGCCGGCCGGCGTCGCCGGCGGGGCGGCTCCCGTCGGCGCTTGTCCGCGGCCTCCGTTTCGGGATACCCTCGGGCCCATGAGCGACGAATCGGGGGCGACCGGCCGCCTCGTCCGCGAGAGCGGCAAACTGTCGGTGCTGACGATGACGTCGAGGGTTCTCGGCTTGATACGCGAGCGTACGCGCGGCGGGCTCATGGGGACCGGGGCGCTGGCGGACGCGTTCACCGTTGCCTTCAACGTGCCCAACCTGTTCCGCCGCCTCTTCGCGGAAGGCTCCATGTCGGTCGCGTTCATCCCTACGGTCAAGGCCTACTTCTCCGAGGGCGACCGCGAGAAGACGGAGGAATTCCTCTCGGCCACCTTCACCGCGCTCTCGGTGGCGGTCTGCGCCGTGGTCGCGGCGGGCATAGCCGCCTCCCCCCTGCTCGCACGGCTATTCATGTCGGAGCCCGTGGAGACCGCGGTCCTGATGCGCGTCATGTTCCCCTTCCTCGCCCTAGTCTCCATGGCGGCCTTCTTCCAGGGCATTCTGAACGCCCTCGGCTCGTTCGCCCCGTCCGGTTTCGCGCCTATCCTCTTCAACCTGAGCTTCATATTCGTCCCTGTGCTAGTAGGCCCTCTTACGGCCAACCCCGCGCGCGCCATGGCGGTCGGCGTCGTCGTAGGCGGATCGCTGCAGGCGCTGTGCCAGCTGCCCTACGTCATCCGCCTCGGCGCCAGGTTCCGCTTCGTATCGCCCGGGAAGGCCTTCGCCAATCCGGGCATGCGCCGCGTCATGTCGCTCATAGCCCCGACCATACTCGGGATGGCCGCGTACGAGGTCAACGGGCTGGTGTCTACCTCCTTGGCGACGGGGGCCGGCACCGGCGCCGCGACGGCGCTGAGCTTCTCCATACGCCTCATGGAGCTCGTGCTTGGCGTGTTCGTCGTGTCCGTCGGCACGGTGCTCCTGCCTGAGCTATCGGGGCTCGCCGCTACGGCCCGCTGGAAGGAATACCGGCAGACGCTCGCGCGGGCCCTCGAGGTAATAGCGCTCATCACCGTGCCCGTGGCGGTATTCTCCGTATGCGAGCGGGTCGATATCGTCTCCCTCGTATTCAGGACCCGGGAATTCGGCGACGATTCGGTAAGGCAGACGGCCGGCGCCTTCTTCTACCATATGATGGGCCTGCCGTTCATAGGGGCCAATCGCATCCTCGCCCCGGCGTTCTACGCCCGAGGCGATACGAGGACGCCCGCGTGGTCGGGCATACTATCCGTGGCCGTTAACATAGCGGCCGCTTTCGCGCTCCAGCGCCTCATGGGGGGCTCGGGCATAGCCCTGGCGCTGACTATAGCCGGGGCCGTCAATACGGCAGCGCTCCTCGTCATGCTGACGCGGATGGGCATCGACGGGCTCGGGGCGTCGCTCGCCTCGGTAGCGTTGTACGTCGCCAGGCTCGCCGGGTTCTCGGCGATCGCGGCGCTTCCCGTGCTCGCCCTGCGAGGGCCGCTCCGCGCCCTGTTCGGCGGCTCGGGGTCCGGCCTCGTCGCGTACGGGGTGCCTTTCGCCCTGTCCGCCGTCGCGTTCGCCGCCGTCGGCGTAGGCCTATTGGCGTTGACGAAGGATCCCCAGGCGGCGTTCCTCTTGTCTTCAATCGGGCGTAGAAGCAAAAGGCGTTCCAACTAGTGGTAATCGCCGGTAAATTACCCTGCGTCGGTATTGACAAAGGCTTCGACGGTTGGTATTGTACCGGCGCTTATAAAGCCCTTGTAGCTCAGTTGGCAGAGCACATCCATGGTAAGGATGAGGTCATCGGTTCGATTCCGATCGAGGGCTCTTCGTTCGCCGGCTGGCGGACAGCGGCCCCCGCGGGACGGCCATCGCTACGCGCTGACCGGCCTGGGGCCAATAGGGAAGTTCAGGGGGCTGATCGGCGCGATTGACGCGACGCGTCGCGGCGTACCGGGGCTCCATTTTTTTTCGACGCTCGCGCAGGCGGTCGTTAATTCTCCGGGAGGGATCGGACCATGGCTGGAAAGAAGCAGGTAGTCGAGATCATCGCCCTTGCATGCAGCGAGTGCAAGCGCCGAAATTATACTACGACGAAGAACCGAAAGACCAAGCAGGAAAAGCTCGAGCTTATGAAGTACTGTAAGTGGGATCATAAGCACACGCTCCATAAGGAAACGAAGGTAAAGTAGCGAAAGCTGTAGCCGACGGCCGCGATTCCCGCTCCGCGAGGATCGCGCCGCGATCGTAGCGGGTTCATGGAGCCCGCCTCGGTCGCGACTAGGCCAGTAGCTCTAATGGTAGAGCGCCGGTCTCCAAAACCGGATGTTGAGGGTTCGAGTCCTTCCTGGCCTGTATACATAGAAGAGACCGGCCGACGGTCGTTCGTACGGTGCCGCGCCGGTCAGGCGCGGTAGCGCAGTTTGCGGGCTATCGGACGGTACGGCCTCTCGCGTCCGATTCGATTCCGCCGTCAAGGAGCTAGCATGAAAAAGATAGTCCAATTCTTCAAGGATAGTTACGGCGAGCTTAAGAAGGTCGTTTGGCCTTCCAAGGATAGCGTCATAGCATCGACCAAGGTAGTGCTCGTCTCTACCCTCATCGTGGCGCTGTTCCTCGGCGTCGTGGACCTCCTCTTGGTCCGCGGCATCGACCTCCTATTCTGAGCCGGGCGTAGCTAATGGCTAAGTCCTGGTACGTCTTGCACGTCTACTCCGGCTACGAGGCTAAGATCGAGCGGACGATTCGCATGCTCCTCGCGAATAACGACCTCGACCCCGCCGTAGTCAACGATATAAAGATACCGAGCGAGGAAGTCGTCGACGTCAAGGACGGCAAGCGGCGCACCTCTTCGAGGAAGATGCTCCCCGGTTATATCCTCGTGGAGATGGACCTCCCGGAGAACAACTGGAAGGCGACCTGCTCCGCCATCAGGAAGATAACAGGCGTGACCGGGTTCGTCGGCGCGACCATGCATCATAAGCCCGCCCCTATATCCGGCGAGGAGGCCAGGCATATCCTGCAGCGCGCCGGCGAGATCAAGGGCGACAGGCCCGCCAAGTCGCGGCAGAATTTCTCCGTCGGCGAGCAGGTCAAGATAATCGAGGGGCCGTTCGACTCGTTCACCGGGACGATAGAGGAAGTGAGCCCGGATAAGAATAAGCTCCGCGTCATGGTCGGCATCTTCGGGCGGGCGACCCCCGTCGAGGTCGACATGCTCCAGGTGGAGAAGGTCTAGTAATTTTTGAACGCGGCGCTCCCCCGAGGGGCGCTTCTCATAGATTCGGGTACTAAGTAGGATCGCGCCTGACCGCGCGCCGCGCCTTAGGGCGCGGAAACCGGCCGGCCGTTAATTCGGCCGCCGGGTTGTCCTCTCCGTATGATGGGAGCTTTCCGTACTTCGAGCGCGCGGCCGCAGGGCCGGCGCTTACCCGACGGAAGGCGCTATCCCCGGCAACCGACCCCGCGTACAGCGGGGCGGACCGGGGCCCGGTCGCCGGAAGGCGTCACGGGACACCACGAAAGGAGTCGATTATGGCTAAGAAAGTGGTCACCGCGATCGTTAAGTTGCAGTGCCCCGCAGGCAAGGCTACGCCCGCGCCGCCCGTAGGACCCGCGCTCGGTCCCCACGGCGTCAGCGCCCCGCAGTTCTGCCAGCAGTTCAACGACAGGACGAAGGCGATGGAGCAGGGGCTCACCATTCCCTGCGTAATCACCATCTACAAGGACAAGTCCTTCACCTTCATCACCAAGACGCCGCCCGCGGCCGTGCTCATCAAGAAGGCTATCGGGCTCGACAAGGGATCGGCTATTCCGCATAAGCAGAAGGTCGGCACGATCCCCCACGCGAAGGTGACTGAGATCGCCAAGCTCAAGCTCAAGGATCTCTCGGCCAACGATGTCGAAGCCGCCGAGCGCATCATAGCCGGAACTGCCCGCGCCATGGGCGTCGAAGTGGAGTGGTAAGCGATGAAGCACGGTAAGAAATACAGGGAAGCGGTCAAGAAGGTCGACGCCGAGAAGACGTACGACGTATCGAGCGCCTGCGCCCTCATCAAGGAGCTCAAGGTCGCCAAGTTCGACGAGACCGTCGAGGTGCACGTCAGGCTCAACCTCAAGAAGAGCCAGTCGGTACGCGACACCGTCGTCCTCCCGCACCAGTTCCGGGCCGAGAAGAAGGTCCTCGTCTTCTGCAAGGGCGAGAAGGAGAAAGAGGCCCTCGACGCCGGCGCGACCTACGTCGGAAGCGACGAGCTTATTGAGAAGATCAAGGGCGGCTGGATGGACTTCGATATCGCGGTGGCGACTCCCGATATGATGAAGGACGTCGGCAAGCTCGGTATGGTGCTCGGCCGACGCGGCCTCATGCCCAACCCGAAGACGGGTACCGTCACCTTCGACGTCAAGGCCGCCATCGCGGAGCTCAAGAAGGGCCGGACCGAGTTCAGGACGGATAAGTCCAGCATCATACATATCGCCGTAGGCAAGATCTCCATGGAGGCCGCGCACGTGGCCGAGAACCTCGAGGCCCTGCTCGGCGAGATTAACCGCAAGCGCCCGTCCGACGTGAAGGGCGAGTTCGTCCAGTCTATTTACCTGGCCGGTACCATGACGCCGAGCGTCAAGGTGACCCCGGCGAAGGCAGAGAGGTAAGATATGGCCCTACGAGCGAAGAAGACCCAGCCCAGCAAGGTAGAGGCTATCGAGGCCGTCGGCGCCAAGATCGCCGCCTCGAGCGACTTCATATTCACCGATTACCGCGGCCTGACCGTGGAGCAGATAACCGCCCTGCGCGGCCAGCTCCGCGCCAAGAACGCCGAGTACCATATCGTCAAGAACAACTTCGCGCGCATCGCGTTCGAGCAGAAGCAGTTCCCCGACGTTACCGGCCTGCTCGTCGGGCCCACGGCGGTCGCTTTCGCCAAGGCGGATTCCAACGAGGTCGCCAAGATCATCCTGGAGTTCGGCAAGGAAGCCTCCGTCAAGCTCAAGGGCGGCTTGGTCGACAAGGCGTTCTACGATCAGGCGCAGATGGAGGCGTTCTCCAAGCTTCCCGGCAAGAGCCAGCTCCTGTCGATGCTCATGAGCGCCATGAACGCTCCCTTGCAGAACCTCGTGTACGCTATCAACGGCGTGCCCACGAAGCTCGTGAGGACGCTCCAGGCCGTGGCCGACCAGAAGGCCGGTCAGTAACCTTTAACTCGCGGCGCTCAGGCTTCGGTAGCTGCCGTACCTGTTCGCCTTGATGCCGTCCCGTCGCCCCCGCGGCTCCGGGACGGCGCCTTCCCCTAGGGAGGGCAATCGTTTTAGCCATAAGGAGAAGATAATATGGCAGCACTTACCACCGACCAGATCCTGGACGCCATCGCCGGGATGACCGTCCTCGAGGTTTCCGCCCTCGTCAAGGCCATGGAGGAGAAGTTCGGCGTCACCGCCGCCGCCCCCGTAGCCATGGTAGCCGGCGGCGCCGCCGCCGCGGCCCCCGTCGAGGAGCAGACCGAGTTCAACGTCATCCTCAAGGGCAACGTCCCCGCCGATAAGAAGATCGCGATCATCAAGGAAGTCCGGACCATCACGGGCCTCGGCCTCAAGGAGGCCAAGGATCTCGTCGAGGCCGGCGACAAGGCCCTCAAGGAGGGCGTGTCCAAGGACGAGGCCGAGAAGATCAAGAAGGCGATCACCGAAGCCGGTGGCGCCGTCGAGATAAAGTAAGGATCTTGAAGAAAGCGTCGAAACAACGCTACTCCCGCCGCGGCCGCGCGCCGCGGTTCGAGGTACCGGGCGCCGGGCGCGCCCGGTACCTTTTCGCGCCTTCCTCGCCGGCACGGGGGGAAGGCGCCCCGAGCGAAGCAAGTTGCCGCGACTAATCCCTCGCGGGATTGGTCGCGTTCACTATAGATTTAGTTAAAAACGCCTTCACCGGAACCACGAGAGGGGGTAACGATGGCCTACACCGAACACAAGATCTCCCGTACCTATATAGGCAAGGATTACAAGGAAGCGATAGAGCTTCCCGATCTGATAGATATCCAGCTATCCAGTTACGAGCGCTTCCTACAGCACGATAAAGTGCTAATGGGGGCATTGCCGGACGAACAGGGCCTCGAGGAGGTCTTCAAGGCCACGTTCCCGATCGAGAGCCCTAACGGGGATATGCTCCTGGAGTACGAGCACTACTCGCTCGACGAAGAGGCCATGAAGTACTCGGAGTACGAGTGCAAGCAGAAGGGCCTTACGTACGCCGTGCCCCTCAAGGCGCGAATAAACCTCGTATTCCAGAAGACGGGAGAAATCCGCCAGAAGGACATCTACCTGGGCGATATCCCCCTGATGACCGACCGCGGCACCTTCATAATCAACGGCGCCGAGCGCGTCGTCGTATCTCAGATCCACCGTTCTCCCGGCGTCATCTTCTGCCACGAGAAGGGTATCTATAGCGCCCGAATCATCCCGTACAGGGGCTCCTGGCTCGAATTCGAGATCGACCAGAAGAAAGAGCTCATCTACGCCAAGATAGACCGCAAGAAGCGGATACTCGGCTCCATGTTCCTCCGCGCCATTGGCCTCGAGACGCGCGAGGACATCATCGCCGCTTTCTACAGCACGAAGAAGCTCGCCATCTCGGAGGCGCGCGGCGATCGCGACGGCGCCGTGAACGCCGTGCTCGCCCGATCCATATGGATCGACCAGGACGGCGACCTGGAGAAGAAGAAGCTCTATCGAGCCGGCGAGAAGATCCACCTCCACGACGTCGACGACCTGGTCGCACAGGGCGTCACGGAGCTCGAGGTCGTCGACTTCCAGGGCGACGACGGCCTCCATTGGAACATGATCCTCAACTGCCTCGAGCGCGAGGACATCAAGCTCGTAAAGGAAGACGCGGCCCAGGACGAGCCGACCAAGGCCGACGCCCTCGCGGCCGTCTACTCGACCCTTATGCCCGGCGAGCCCATAACCGTGGAGAACGCCGAGCGCGACCTGCATTCGCTGTTCTTCACCAGCCGCCGCTACGACCTGGGCAAGGTAGGCCGCTACAAGCTCAACAAGAAATTCGACTACCTCGTTCCCGTGAAGGACTTCACGCTCACCAGGGACGACATCATCTCCACGATGAAGTACCTGATGACCGTCTACTACGGCGAGAGCAACCTCGACGACATCGACCACCTCGGCAACCGCCGCGTCAGGTCCGTCGGAGAGCTCCTCGCCAACGTCATGAAGAGCGCCTTCAGCCGGATGGAGAGGATCGCCAAGGAGCGCATGTCGCTCAAGGAGACCGATACCATCAGGCCGCAGGACCTGATATCCATTAAGCCGATCGTCGCCGCGATCAAGGAATTCTTCGGCTCCAGCCAGCTGTCCCAGTTCATGGACCAGGTCAACCCGCTGGCCGAACTGACCCATAAGCGGCGCCTCAACGCGCTCGGCCCTGGCGGACTGTCCCGCGACCGCGCCGGCGTGGAGGTACGCGACGTCCACTACACCCACTACGGGCGCATGTGCCCGATCGAGACGCCGGAAGGCCCGAACATCGGCCTCATAGTCAGCTTGGCGACCTATACGACCGTCAACGAGTACGGCTTCCTCGAGACGCCGTACCGGAAGGTGCGGAACGGCAAGGTCACCGACGAGATCGAGTTCCTGTCGGCCATGGACGAGGACAAGTACTACGTCGCCCAGGCGAGCGCCAAGATAGACGGCGACGGGAACTTCCTCGAGGGCCAGGTGTCGTGCCGCCATCAGGGCGACTATACCACCCGGACGTCGGCCGACCTGCAGTACATGGACGTGTCCCCGAAGCAGATAATATCCGTCTCGGCGGCCTTGATCCCCTTCCTGGAGCACGACGACGCCAACCGCGCCCTCATGGGCTCGAACATGCAGCGCCAGGCCGTGCCGCTCCTCTTCACCGACCCGCCGCGCGTCGGCACCGGCATGGAGAAGAAGTGCGCCTACGACTCCGGCGTGCTCATCAAGGCCAAGCGGGCGGGCGTCGTCACGTGGGTGGACGCCCTGCGCGTCGTCATCCAGCCGGACGCCGACCCCAAGGCCAGCGACGAGTACCTGCTCAGCAAGTACCAGCGCACTAACCAGGATACCTGCTACAACCAGCGGCCGATAGTCAAGTTCGGCGAGAAGATCCTCAAGGGCCAGGTAATCGCCGACGGCCCCGCGACCAAGGACGGCGAGCTGGCGCTAGGGCGCAACATCCTGGCCGGCTTCGTGCCGTGGAACGGCTACAACTACGAGGACGCCATCCTCATCTCGGAGCGCGTCGTCAAGGAAGACCTCTTCACCTCGGTCCATATCAAGGAATTCCAGACCGAGGTCCGCGAGACCAAGCTGGGGCCGGAGCGCATCACGCGCGACATCCCCAACACCAGCGAGAAGAGCCTCGACAACCTGGACGCCGAGGGCATCATACGCACGGGCGCCAAGGTCAAGGCGGGCGATATCCTCGTAGGCAAGGTCACTCCCAAGAGCGAGACCGAGACGACCCCCGAGTTCAAGCTCCTCAACTCGATCTTCGGCGAGAAGGCCAAGGACGTCCGCGATACCTCGCTCCGCGTCCCCCACGGCATCGAGGGCACGATCATCGACGTGCAGCGCCTCAAGCGCTCCGCGAACGACGACCTGTCCCCCGGCGTCGAGGAAGTGGTCAAGGTCCTCATCGCCGCCAAGCGCAAGCTCAAGGAAGGCGACAAGATGGCCGGCCGCCACGGCAACAAGGGCATCGTCGCCCGCGTGCTGCCCGTGGAGGACATGCCGTACCTGGACGACGGCACACCGCTCGACATCTGCCTCAACCCGCTCGGCGTACCGAGCCGAATGAACATAGGCCAGCTGATGGAGACGGAGCTGGGCTGGATAGGCTCGACGCTCAACGAGTGGTTCAGCTCGCCCGTGTTCCAGTCGCCCGACCAGGAGCAGATAGAAGCCAAGCTCAAGGAAGCCGGCCTGCCCGCCTCGTGCAAGACGCCGGTGCGAGACGGCCGGACGGGGGAGCATTTCCAGAACCCCGTAACGGTCGGCATTATCTACTTCATGAAGCTGCACCATCTCGTCGACGACAAGATGCACGCGCGCTCCACCGGGCCGTACTCGCTCGTGACCCAGCAGCCGCTCGGCGGAAAGGCCCAGTTCGGCGGCCAGCGCCTCGGCGAGATGGAAGTGTGGGCCCTCGAGGCCTACGGCGCCGCGAACACGCTCCAGGAGCTGCTGACGATCAAGTCCGACGATATGACCGGGCGAGCCAAGGTCTACGAGGCCATCGTGAAGGGCGAGCCGCACACCGCGGCCGGCATCCCGGAGGCCTTCAACGTCATGGTCCAGGAGCTCAGGGGCCTCGGGCTCGATATGCGGATCTTCGACGCCAAGGGCAAGCAGATCCCGCTGACCGAGCGCGACGAAGACCTGATCAACAAGCAGGGAACGAATTTCTAGGAAATTTGAACACGGAGACGCAGAGACACAGAGGTATGATGGAAGAAAGAATGACCGGATCGGGAAGGAGTTCATCAACTCGATTTTTTCCTTTCCGTCCTTCTCATCTTCTCTGTGTCTCTGTGCTTGATTTCGTCCTATACGGCCCTTTCAAGGGGGAGACTGCATGAGAGACATTCAGGATTTCGATAGCATAATGGTTCGCCTCGCCAGCCCGGACATGATCCGCAGCTGGAGCTACGGCGAGGTCAAGAAGCCCGAGACCATCAACTACCGCACCCTCAGGCCGGAGAAGGACGGGCTCTTCTGCGAGCGCATCTTCGGCACGACCAAGGAGTGGGAGTGCTATTGCGGCAAGTTTAAGTCCATTCGCTACAAGGGCGTGATCTGCGACCGCTGCGGCGTCGAGGTCACGCACTTCAAGGTGCGCCGAGAGCGCATGGGCCATATCGAGCTGGCCTCGCCGGTCTCCCACATCTGGTTCTACCGCTCCGTCCCCAGCCGCATGGGCCTCCTCCTCGACCTCCCCGTCGCGGCCCTGCGCTCCGTCCTCTACTACGAGAAGTACGTCGTCATCGACGCCGGCGACACCGACCTCAAGAAGATGCAGCTCCTCTCCGAGGAGGAGTTCTACGAGGCCCAGGACCGCTACGGCGGCGCGTTCACCGCGGGCATGGGCGCCGAGGCGGTCCGCCAGCTACTCGAGGGCATCGACCTCGACGACATGGCCGGCGAGCTTCGCGCCAAGATGATAGAGAAGGGCGCCAAGAGCGATAAGCGGCTCCTCAAACGCATAGAGATAATCGAGAGCTTCCGCGGCTCCGGCAACAAGCCCGAGTGGATGATCATGGACGTCATCCCGGTCATACCGCCCGAGCTCAGGCCGATGGTCCAGCTGGACGGCGGCCGCTTCGCGACGAGCGACCTCAACGACCTCTATCGCCGCGTCATCAACAGGAATAACCGCCTCAAGCGCCTCCAGGGCCTCAACGCGCCGGATATCATCATCCGCAACGAGAAGCGCATGCTCCAGGAGGCCGTCGACGCCCTCTTCGATAACTCGAAGAAGAAGCGCGTCGTCAAGGGCGCGTCCAACAGGCCGCTCAAGTCGCTGTCCGACATGCTCAAGGGCAAGCAGGGGCGTTTCCGCCAGAATCTCCTGGGAAAGCGCGTCGACTACTCCGGACGCTCCGTGATCGTCGTCGGCCCCGAGCTCAAGATCCACCAGTGCGGCCTCCCGACCAAGATGGCCCTCGAGCTCTTCAAGCCCTTCATCATGAAGAAGCTCGTGGAGAAGGACGTCGTCTACAACATCAAGAAGGCCAAGATGCTCGTGGAGCAGGAGACCCCCGAGGTCTTCGCCGTGCTTGACGAGGTGGTGCGCGAGCACCCGGTGATGCTCAACCGCGCGCCGACCCTCCACCGGCTCGGTATCCAGGCCTTCGAGCCGGTCCTGGTCGAGGGCAAGGCCATAAAGCTCCACCCGCTGGTATGCCGCGCCTTCAACGCCGACTTCGACGGCGACCAGATGGCCGTCCACGTCCCGCTGACGCACGCCGCCCAGTCCGAGTGCTGGACGCTCATGCTCTCGGCCAGGAACCTCCTCGACCCCGCCAACGGCAAGACGATCGTCTACCCGTCCCAGGACATGGTCCTCGGAATCTACTACCTCATGCGGCATAAGCCCGACGTAAAGGGGCAGGGGCACCGCTTCTCCTCGAGGGAAGAGGCTTATATGGCCTGCGACCAGAAGGCCTGCGACTGGGAGGCGCTCGTCAAGGCGCCCGTGCCCAAGTTGCCCGTCTGGGGCTCCCTTGGCAAGGACATGCCCGACGTCACGTACGGGACCACTATCGAGACGACCCCCGCGAGGCTCCTATTCAACGAGGCCATGCCGCCAGCCGTGCCGTTCATAAACTACTCGATGGGAGAGAAGGAGCTGCGCTCCTTGATCGAGTGGGTCTACAAGAACGAGGGGCCCTACGTCTGCGTGCTCATGCTCGACGCGATCAAGGACATGGGCTTCAAGTACGCCACCTTCTTCGGGGCTACCATAGGCATGGACGACATCATCATCCCGAAGGAGAAGTACGAGCTCATCGAGGTCGCCAACGTCCAGGTGGAGGGCATCCAGAAGCAGTACCTAGCGGGCCACATCACCCAGGAAGAGCGCTACAACCAGGTCGTCGAGGTATGGTCAAAGACCAACGAGGACGTGACCGCGGTGATGATGAAGACCCTCGAGAAGGACAAGAAGGGCTTCAACAACATCCACATGATGGCCCACTCCGGCGCGCGCGGATCCAAGAACCAGATCCGCCAGCTCGCGGGTATGCGCGGCCTCATGGCCAAGCCGGGCGGAGACATCATCGAGCTCCCGATCCGCTCCAACTTCAAGGAAGGCCTCTCCGTTATCGAGTTCTTCATCTCGACGAACGGCGCCCGCAAGGGCTTGGCCGATACGGCGCTCAAGACCGCTAACGCGGGCTACCTCACGAGGAGGCTCGTCGATATCGCCCAGGACGTCGTCATCAACGAGGACGACTGCGGCACCATCAACGGCGTCGCCCACTCGGCCATCAAGGACGGCGAGGAGATAGTCGAGTCGCTCCGCGAGCGTATCCTCGGCCGCTATACCCTGGAGCGCATCAAGCATCCCATAACCGGCGACATCATCATCGACGTCAACGAGGAGATCACCGAGGAACTGGCCCAGCGCATCGAGGAAGCCGGCGTCGAGTCCGTTATAATCCGAACGGTGCTCACCTGCGAGGCCAGGCACGGCGTCTGCCGCAAGTGCTACGGCAGGAACCTCGCGACGGGGCGCACCGTGGAGATAGGCGAGGCCGTCGGCATCATAGCGGCCCAGTCCATCGGCCAGCCGGGAACCCAGCTGACGATGCGTACCTTCCATATCGGAGGCGCGGCCACCAAGGCCTCCGAGGAGAACCGCATCTCGCTCAAGTACCCCGTCTACGTCACCGAGATCGTCGGCCTCTACGTCACGCTGCCCAACGGCCAGTACCTGTTCACCCGCAAGGGCTACCTCATGTCCTGCAAGGTGTTCGGCCAGTGGGACCTGGCTAAGGGCGACAAGATACTCGTGGAGGACGGCCGGCGCATCCTTCGCGGCGACGAGCTGATCAAGCGCAAGGGCGGCGAGATCGTCTACGCTACCGACATCTCCTACGCCAAGACCATAGAGGCCTCCGGCGGCCAGCCCGCGAGGCTCCTGTCGATCGCGCAGGAATCGCGCGTCGAGGTCCGCAACGGCTCCGAGGTCCTGGTCAAGGTCGGCGACATCGCGGCCGCCAACTCGGCGCTGGCTACCTTCGACCCGTTCTCCGACCCGATCATCTCCGAGTACGACGGCTACGTCCGCTACGAGGACATAATCCCCGGCTCGACCCTCAAGGAAGAGATCAACGAGGATACGGGCAACGTCGAGAAGAAGATCGCCGAGTTCGGCACCGAGCGCGACGCCAAGCAGCCGCGCATCGTCATAACGGACGAGGCCGGAAACGAGACGTTCACCTACCTGCTACCGGGCGGAGCCTACCTCAACGTCGAGGACGGAGAGCTCGTCAAGGCCGGTAAGACGATCGCTAAGACGCTCAAGGAAGGCGCCCGCGCGATGGACATCGTAGGCGGCCTCCCGCGCGTAGGCGAGCTGTTCGAGGCGCGCAAGCCCAAGACCCAGACCGTGCTCGCGATGGTCTCCGGCAAGGTGTCGTTCCGCGGCATCGTCAAGGGCAAGCGGGTCATCATCATCCTCGACCTCTTCGGCAAGGAATACAAGCACCTCGTGCCCATGGGCCGCAGGCTGCTCGTGCGCGACGGGGACGTGGTCGAGGCGGGGGATAAGCTCTGCGACGGGAACCCCAACCCGCACGACATCCTCAATATCGCCGGCGAGCACTCGTGCCAGCGCTTCATCATGGACGAGATCCAGCAGGTGTACCGCTTCCAGGGCGTTACGATCAACGACAAGCATATCGGCGTCATCGTGCGCCAGATGATGAAGAAGGTCGAGATCGTGGCGCCCGGGGACACCCGGTTCATCTACGGCCAGCAGATAGACAAGTTCCGCTTCCACGAGGAGAACCGCCGCGTCCTCTCCGAGGGCGGGCAGCCGGCCATAGCCAGGCCGCTCCTGATGGGCATTACCAGGGCGTCGCTCAAGATCGACTCGTTCATTTCGGCGGCCTCGTTCCAGGAGACGACTCGGGTGCTCACCGACGCCGCCATCGCGGGCTCGGTAGACCCCCTGCACGGCCTCAAGGAGAACGTCGCGATAGGCCACCTGATACCGGCGGGGACGGGCATGCGCCAGTACAAGGGCATCCAGCTCTCGGACGGCGAGCACGACGACCTGGACGCGTACGTCGCGGAGATAGCCGAGCAGAGGCGCAAGGAGAGGGAGCTCTCGGTGCTGCCCCTGGGCGACGACCAGGCTCCCTACGTAGAGGAGCCGTCCTTCGAGGAGGACACCGCGTTCGAGAACGACGAGGGCTTCAGCCCCGTCGACGACGAGCCGGAGGACGAGGATTGATCCCCGGGCGCGCCAAGACGAGAGTCGGCGCGCTCGTTATAACGAGGCCCCGGCGGCGACCGATTGACAAGGTGCCGCCGGGGACCCTATTGTCTATGCTCGTCGCGCTCCGAGAGCGCGGCGATTAAACGTAACTCGTGTACCTAAGGAATACGCCGGGCGATGCTGAAGTCCGGCCACAACAGGAGACCATGGTTTAATGCCTACGATCAACCAGCTTATCCGGATGGGCCGCAAACAGTCCATCTGGAAGACCAAGAGCCCGGCGCTCAACGAGTGCCCGCAGAAACGCGGCGTTTGCACCCGCGTCATGACGGTCACCCCGAAGAAGCCGAATTCGGCCCTCCGGAAGGTCGCCCGCGTACGCCTGTCCCACGGCATCGAGGTGACGGCGTACATCCCGGGCGTTGGCCACAACCTGCAGGAGCACTCAGTCGTGCTGCTGCGCGGAGGACGCGTCAAGGACCTTCCTGGCGTTCGCTACCACATCATCCGCGGCGCGAAGGATACCCTCGGCGTCGCTGACCGCAAGCAGGCGCGCTCCAAGTACGGCGCCAAGCGGCCTAAGGCCTAAGGGGGGCGATCATGGGACGGAAAAAGAAGTCCGAGGATCGCGGCCACCAGCCCGATGCCCGCTATAACAGCGTCATTGTCACCAAGTTCATCTGCAGGATGATGTGGCAGGGCAAGAAGTCCACCGTGACCTCGATAATGTACGACGCGCTCGGCCAGCTCCAGGAGAAGTCCGGGACCCCGGCGCTCGAGGCGTTCTTGAAGGCCCTGGAGAACGTGAAGCCGGTCGTGGAGGTCAAGTCCCGCCGAGTCGGCGGCGCTACCTACCAGGTGCCCATCGAGATCCGCGACGTCCGCCGCGACGCCTTGGCGATGCGCTGGATAATCGCCGCTTCGCGCAACAGGTCGGGCAAGTCCATGGCGGACCGCCTGGCGGCCGAGCTGACCGATGCCTTCAATAGCACCGGAACCGCGGTCAAGAAGCGCGAAGATACGCACCGGATGGCGGAAGCCAATAAGGCGTTCGCTCACTACCGCTGGTAAGGCGGGAGGCGCGGGGGCGAGCCCCGGGCGCGGCCCTTGATAAGGCCGCGCTGGCCTATTATACTACCGGAACCTGCGCTCGGCGCCGGTTCCCTTTTTCGTAATACCAGGCTAGGAGGATACGAATGGCTAAAGAGAAGTTCGAGCGCAACAAGCCGCACATGAACGTCGGCACGATCGGCCACATCGATCACGGAAAGACGACGCTCAGCGCCGCTATCACCATGTACTGCGGCAAGAAGTTCGGCGACAAGGTGATGAAGTACGACGAGATCGATAACGCGCCGGAAGAGAAGGCTCGCGGTATCACCATCAATACCAGGCACCTCGAGTATCAGTCGAACAAGCGCCACTACGCCCACATCGACTGCCCGGGCCACGCCGACTATATCAAGAACATGATCACCGGAGCCGCCCAGATGGACGGCGCCATCCTGGTCGTGTCCGCCCCCGACTCCGTCATGCCCCAGACCCGCGAGCACGTCCTGCTCGCCCGCCAGGTAGGCGTGCCCTCTATCATCGTGTTCCTCAACAAGATCGACCTCCTGGACGATCCCGAGCTCGTAGAGCTCGTAGAGGAAGAGGTCCGGGACCTGCTCACCTTCCAGAAGTTCCCCGGCGCCGAGACCCCGATCATCAAGGGATCCGCCTTCAAGGCTATGACCGAGCCCGAGAACGCCGAGTCCACCAAGTGCCTCGAGGACCTCCTCGAAGCCATGGATACCTACTTCAAGGATCCCGAGCGCCTCATCGACAAGCCCTTCCTCATGCCGATCGAGGACGTGTTCTCGATCTCCGGCCGCGGAACGGTCGTCACCGGCGCCATCAACCGCGGTATCGTCCACGTCAACGACGAGGTCGAGATCGTAGGCATCAAGGCGACCAAGAAGACCGTCGTAACCGGCGTCGAGATGTTCAACAAGCTCCTCGACGAGGGCCAGGCCGGCGATAACATCGGCGCCCTGCTCCGCGGTATCGATAAGAAGGAAGTTGAGCGCGGCCAGGTTCTCGCGAAGCCGGGTACCATCACCCCGCACACCAAGTTCAAGGGCCAGATCTACTGCCTCTCTCAGACCGAGGGCGGACGCCATAGCCCGTTCTTCGCCGGCTATAGGCCCCAGTTCTATTTCCGAACCACCGATATCACCGGCACCGTCACCCTGCCCGAGGGCAAGGAGATGGTCATGCCCGGCGATAACACCGAGATCCTGGGCGAGCTGATCTACCCGATCGCCATGGAAAAGGGTCTCAAGTTCGCTATCCGCGAAGGCGGACGCACCGTGGCTTCCGGCCAGGTCGTCGAGATCATCGCGTAAGTAGCCGTAATCGTCAATCAAGGGCCGTTCCTCCGGGATCGGCCCTTTTTTTTTACGCGCCATCGCGGGACCGAGGGAATGGTAGTGATCGTCGCCGCAGAAAGCGGCGTGAGTTGCCGCGAAGGCGGACGCACCGTGGCTATCGCCCTTCGGGCGAAGCGCGCGAGGAAGTATTATCGTGCGCGCTGAAAGCGCGCGGCGCGGACCGGCCAGGTCGTCGAGATCATCGCCTAAGCTAGCTTTTCCTTGACTACGGGGCCGTCCCCTTGGGGGCGGTTTTTTTATTGAATGAGTATTAATTTATATTTATTGCATTCCTCACATTACCCATTTACACTGATGCCAGTAAATCGAATCGATGCTCACCTTAAGGAGGATGCTATGAAAAAGCGTAATCTCGTCGCGATAGCCGCGGTCGCGACGATCGCGTCGACCATGTTCTTCGCGTCGTGCCAGAAGAAAGAAGAGGCGCCGACCGGTCCCGTGACGATCGAATTCTGGCACGCGATGACGGGTAAGAACGGCGATATGGTCAAGAACCTCGCGGATAAATTCAACGCGTCGCAGCAGAACTATATCGTCAATCCCGTGTATAAGGGCTCGTACAGCGACACCATGAACGCCGGCATAGCCGCTTTCAGGGCTAACGCCGCTCCGGCGATCATCCAGGTGTACGAGGTGGGCACCGCGACGATGATGTCCGCGAAGGGCGCCATAAAGCCGGTGTACCAGCTGATGAAGGAAGCCGGGCAGAAATTCGACCCGAAGATATATATACCGACGATCACGAGCTACTATTCGACCTCCAAGGGAGAGATGCTCTCCCTGCCGTTCAACTCCTCGACCTCGGTCATGTACTATAACAAGGACGCCTTCCGCAAGGCCGGCCTCGACCCCGAGAAGCCTCCCGTCACGTGGCCCGAGTTCTTCGACGTGGCCAAGAAGCTCAAGGCCTCCGGCATGGAGGGCGGCTTCTCTACCAACTGGATCTCCTGGATACAGCTGGAGAATTTCTCCGCGTGGCACAATCAGCCGTTCGGCACGAAGTCCAACGGCTTCGACGGGCTCGACACCGAGCTCGAGTTCAATACCCCCCTGACGCTCAAGCACTTCGAGACCATCTACAAGCTGTCCCAGGACAAGGTATTCCTGTACGGCGGCCGCGAGAACAAGGCCAATCCGCTGTTCTCCTCCGGTCAGGTAGGCATGCATTTCGAGTCCATCGGCGGATACGCCAACTTCAAGAACACCTGCAAGTTCGAGTTCGGCGTCGCGCGGCTGCCCTATTATCCCGAGGTCTCGGGAGCCCCGCAGAACTCGATCATCGGCGGCGCGAGCCTCTGGGTGTTCAGCGGCAAGTCCAAGGAAGAGAACAAGGCCGTCGCGTCGTTCTTCTCCTTCCTGTCGCTCCCCGAGACCCAGGCGTATTGGCACCAGAATACCGGTTACCTGCCCATCACGACCGCCGCCTACGAGCTCACCAAGTCTCAGGGCTTCTATAATACCAATCCCGGTCCCGAGGTCGCGATCAAGCAGCTGCTGAACAAGGCCCCGACAAAATCGTCCATGGGTATCAGGTTCGGCAACTTCAACATAATAAGGGAGATCGAGGACCAGACCTGGGAGGACATCCTGGCCGGCAAGGTTTCCGTCAAGGACGGCCTCGACAGGATGGTCAGGGAGGGCAACGCCAAGCTGCGCGAATTCGAGCAGCTCAATAAGTAAGGCTTAGGTCCGCTATCCCGCATCGCGGGGCCGGCCTCGGCCGGCCCCGAATCTTCAGCCCAGGACGCTACATGGTTCAACAATACGAATTCAAGACGAAAGGCCTTCCGTACCTTCTCGTCCTACCCCAGATGGTCATAGTTTTCGTCTTCTTCTTCTGGCCGTCTCTGCAGGGCCTCTGGCAATCGTTCTTCCTCCAGGATCCCTTCGGCGGAAGGCTGCTCTTCGTCGGCCTCGATAACTATACGAGGCTGTTCACGGATCCGTCGTACGGATACGGCGAGTCGTTCAGGATATCGATAGCGTTCGCCGCCGCGGTAACCCTCTTGGCCATGAGCATAGCGCTCTTCCTCGCCACGCAGGCGAACAAGAAGATCCGATTCGCGTCGTTCTATAAGACGATGATGATCTGGCCGTACGCCGTCGCGACGATGGTCGCCGGCGTGCTGTGGCTGTTCATGTTCAACCCGAACGTAGGCGTCATAGCCTGGTTCCTCAAGCATAGGCTAGGGATCGAGTGGCAGCATCTGTTGAATACCGGGCAGGCGTTCCTCCTCGTGACCCTCGCCGCCAGCTGGAAGCAGATATCGTATAATTTCGTCTTCTTCCTGGCTGGGCTCCAGAGCGTCCCTAACGACCTCATCGAGGCCGCCGCGATCGACGGCGCGGGCCCGGCGCGCAGGTTCTGGAAGATAGTATTCCCGCTCCTGTCGCCGACGACCTTCTATCTATTGGTCATGAACCTCGTATACGGTTTCTTCGAGACCTTCCCGATAATCCATCAGGTGACGGCCGGCGGGCCGGGGAAGTCTACGAGCATCCTCGTGTATAAGGTATGGCGCGACGGCGTCATCAACCTGGACCTGGGAGGATCGTCCGCCCAGTCGGTGATACTCATGGTCATGGTCATGGCGTTGACCGTCGTGCAGTTCCGCTTCATCGAGCGGCGCGTGCATTATTAAGGAGCCCGCTATGACCGAATATTCGCCCCTGCGGCGCGCGTTGCCGCATGTCTTCCTGGTGCTCGCCATCGCCGTGATCTTGTTCCCCATCTATATCGTCCTGATCGCTTCCACCCGCACGAGCTCGGATATCCTCTCCGCGCCCATGCCCCTGACGCCGGGGACGCATATGGCCGAGAACTACTCGAGGGCGGTGCTCGAGGGCAACCAGAACCTAGGCTCGTCGGCCCTGTCGATGATGAAGAACTCGTTGATCATGGCCTTGGGCATCTCTGTCGGCAAGATAGTCGTGTCGCTCCTCGCGGCGTACGCGATAGTCTTCTTCAGGTTCAAGCTTCGCGGCTTCTGCTTCTGGAGCATCTTCGTCACGCTGATGCTGCCCGTGGAGGTCCGTATAATGCCGACGTATAAGGTGGTCTCCGACCTCGGACTCCTCAATAGCTACGCGGGGCTCATCCTGCCGATGATCGTGTCCGCGACCGCGGTGTTCCTGTTCAGGCAGTTCTTCATGCAGGTGCCGAGGGAGATCGCCGAGGCGTCCCAGATCGACGGAGCCGGCCCGATGCAGTTCTTCTGGCGCATACTCCTCCCGATGACGCGGACGCCTATCGCGGCTATGTTCGTGATTCAGTTCATCTACGGATGGAACCAGTACCTGTGGCCGCTCTTGATCACCACGAAGCAGGAATACTATACGATCCTCATAGGCATAAACCGCATGCTCTCCGGGGCCGACGTCCAGATCGAGTGGCAGATAGTGATGGCCACCACCTTGCTGGCCATGATACCGCCCGCCTTGATCGTCGTAATCATGCAGAAGCAGTTCATAGCCGGCATGACCGACCGGGAAAAATAGCCTTAAAGACAAAGATTTTGCACAGAGCCACAGAGAAGACGAGAAGAATGGATGAGAGCAAAGAAAGAACAGGAAAGAAGCATTTTCTGATCCTTCATCACCTTCATTTTTCTCCCTCACCTTCTCTGTGCCTCTTTGCTCGAAATCTCGCATCCTTTCCGGACCGCTCGGTAGGCTTGACATTTATTGCCAAGCGATGCATAATCCCCGGGCTATTCGTCTGGGCGCCGTGGCGCCCGCGAAGGACGGGGAGTCGCGATTCACGTGTTTCGTGAAACGCGTCGCGAGGTTCCACGACCTCGAGCGTCAGGGTTCATGGGCACGCCCGCCAGGGTACGGCCCGCCGGATGCCTGCGCAAGCGATCTTTGGAGGACACATGAAAGACAGGATCCGTGTCAGGCTCAGGGGTTTCGACGTTCGTCTTATAGACGATAGCGCGAAATCAATCGTTTCAACCGTTCAGAGGGCAGGGGCGAAGGTCTCGGGACCGATCCCGTTGCCCACGAAGATCAGCAAGTATACGGTGCTTCGTTCTCCTCACGTGCATAAGAAGGCGCGCGAGCAGTTCGAGATGCGCACGCATAAGAGGCTGATCGATATTCTGAGCCCGACTCCCGATGTCATGGATGCGCTGATGAAGCTCGAGCTGCCCGCAGGGGTGGACGTCGAGATCAAGCAGTAAACGGACGGTTTCGTACCGTACCGTTCAACGCTTAGGAGAGACCGATGATTGGATTGATCGGAAAGAAGATCGGCATGACCCAGGTCTTCGACGACGCCGGCCGGCTAACCCCGGTTACGGTAATAGCCGTCGAGCCTAATAAGGTCGTAGGTCGAAAAACCGCTAAGGAAGACGGCTACGACGCCGTCGTGCTCGGCTATAGGGATATGAAGAAGATCCAGATAACCAAGCCGTACGCGGGACAGTTCCCTGAGGGCATCGCCCCGACGAAGATCCTCCGCGAGCTGCGGGACTTCACCGGAGAGGCGGAGGTCGGCAAGGAGCTCGGAGTTTCCCTGTTCGAAGGCACTCGTTTCGTAGACGTTGTCGCCGTCAGCAAGGGAAAGGGCTTCCAGGGCGTGATTAAGCGCTGGGGTTTCGGGGGCGGTCGTAATACGCACGGCTCTAAGTTCCACCGCGAGCCCGGTTCGACCGGTATGAGCACTTACCCGCACAAGACCTTCAAGAATAAGAAGATGCCTGGCCGGATGGGCAGGGAGCGGGTAACCGTTCAGAACCTGAAGCTGGTCAAGATCGACGTCGAGAACGGATTCATGCTGATTCGCGGCGCCGTTCCCGGTCCGCGCAACTGCGTCGTCGTCGTTCGCTCGGCCGTCAAGAAAGCTAAGTGAGGATAGACTGATATGGAAGGCAAAGTCTTTTCCGTACAGGGCAAGGAGCTTCGGTCGATCGAGCTATCCGATGACGTGTTTGGCCTGCCGGTCAACGAGGACGTCATCTGGTACGCGATAAACAACGAGCTCGCAAACGCCCGCGTCGGCACCGCCGATACAAAGACGCGTTCAGACGTGCACGGCACGAATCGCCGTCCCTATGCCCAGAAGGGTACCGGCCGAGCCCGCCAGGGCGACGTCAAGTCCCCGATCTTCGTCGGCGGCGGTACCGTGTTCGGCCCGCATCCGAGGGACTATTCGTACTCGATCAACAAGAAGGCCAAGCGCCTCGCGATGAAGAGCATCCTGAGCCTCAAGGCCCAGAACGCGACCATGAAGGTCGTCGAGGACTTCTCCGTGGAGAGCGGCAAGACGAAGGACCTGGCGTCCGTGCTGTCCAGCCTGCTCCCGAGGGACAAGGACGAGAGGACCGTCGTAATACTCAACGACGACGACGCGATGGTGAAGCGCGCCGGCCGGAACATCCCCTGGCTGCACTTCCTCTCGTACAATCGCCTGCGGGCCCATGACCTCTTCTACGGCAGGACCGTGATAGTGATGGAATCCGCGGTGAAGAGCCTCAACGAATTCTACGCGGATAAGTAAGGAAGGCTGAAACATGCAGTACGAAAGCATACTGATAGAGCCTGTTCTCAGCGAGAAGACCAACGTCCTCCGCGAGGAGGGACAGTACGTGTTCCGCGTGGATCCTAGGGCGAACAAGACCCAGGTCAAGGAAGCCGTGAGAAGGCTCTTCGAGGTGCACCCGATCTCGTGCACTATCATGAACGTGAAGGGCAAGCCCAAGAGGCTTCGCTACCGCTCCGGCTACACCGCTTCGTGGAAGAAGGCCATCGTACGTCTTTCTAAGGGCGAGACGATCAAGGCCTTCGAGGGCGCGTGAGCGGAATAGGGGAATACTATGGCTATTAAGACGTTTAGGCCGATAACCCCCGGACTCAGGCACCGGGTGCAGGTGGTGAACGATGCGCTCACCGTCGGCAACGAGCCTCAGAAGGCGCTTACCAAGGGTAAGAAGCAGAACGCCGGGCGCGCGTCCAACGGCCGCATCTCGGTGCGGCGCAAGGGCGGCGGCCATAAGAGGAAGTACCGCGAGATCGACTGGAAGCGCGACAAGTTCGGCGTTCCCGGCAAGGTCGCGACCATCGAGTACGACCCGAACAGGTCGGCTAATATCGCGCTGATCAACTACGCCGACGGCGAGAAGCGCTATATCATCGCCCCGTCCGCGCTCGCCGTAGGGCAGACGGTAATGAGCGGCCCCCAGGCCGCGAAGGAAATCGGCAACGCGTTGCCGCTCGAGAATATCCCCGTGGGCTTCACTGTGCACAATGTCGAGCTGACGCTCGGCAAGGGCGCGCAGCTCGCCCGCTCCGCCGGCGCCGGCGCGCTGATCGTCGGTTCGGACGGCGATTACGTGACGATAAAGCTTCCCTCGAACGAGCTCAGGCTCGTTTTCAAGAAGTGCATAGCGACGATCGGCGGCGTGGGCAACGAGGACCACATGAACGAACGGTACGGCAAGGCCGGCCGCGTACGTTGGCTCGGCAAGCGCCCGAGGGTGAGAGGCGTGGCCATGAACCCCGTCGACCACCCGCACGGAGGCGGCGAGGGCCGCGGTAAGGGTTACAAGCAGCCGGTTACCCCGTGGGGCCAGCCTTGTAAGGGTTACAAGACGCGCGATCCGCACAAGCCGTCGAGTCGCTTCATTGTGAAGCGCCGCAAGTGAAAGGATAGGAGCGAACCGTGTCCAGGTCAGTCAAGAAGGGCCCGTTCATAGAGAAGAGCCTCTACAAGAAGATAATCGAGGCGTCGAAGGCGGGCGACAAGAAGGTCATAAAGACGTTCTCCCGCTGCTCCACGATCATCCCCGAGATGGTCGGCCTCACGTTGTCGGTCTATAACGGAAAGAGCTGGGTTCCGGTCTACGTGACCGAGAACCTCGTCGGGCACAAGCTGGGCGAGTTCTCGCCGACGCGCGTGTTCCGCGGGCACGCCGGCTCCGACAAGAAAGCCGACAGGAGATAGGTGGCTACCATGGCAAAGATTACCGGTTATCCGGCGTGCGCCAAGTACCTGATGGGATCGCCGTCCAAGATCCGGCCCGTCGCGGACCTCGTCCGCAACAAGCCGTATAACGAGGCGATAGCCATCCTCGAGCACATGCCCCAGAAGGGCGCCGGCCTCATCAGGAAGGTCGTCGTGTCCGCCGCCTCTAACGCGCTTAACCAGAACCGCAAGCTGGGCGAAGACATGCTGTACGTCAAAGAGGTCCAGGTTAACGACGGTCCGCGCATGCGCCGCGTATGGTTCCGCGCTCGCGGAAGGGCCGATATGCTCGTTAAGCAGATGTGCCACATAAGCGTGGTCGTCGACGAAATCGCTAGGTCGGAGGCGTAACGTGGGCCAGAAAGTAAATCCAATCGGGCTCAGGCTCGGCATCAACAAGGATTGGAAGTCTCGCTGGTACGTAGATCCCCGCGACTACGCGAAGACCCTCCACGAGGACCTGGCCCTGCGCAAGCGCATGTACCAGCTCCCCGAGGCGAAGAACGCCGATATCTCCGAGATAGAGATCATCAGGCATCCGCAGAAGGTGACCATCGTCATCCATACCGCGAAGCCCGGCGTGCTCATCGGCCAGAAGGGCGCGAACATAGAGCGCATCGGCCTCGAGCTCCAGAAGTACGCTTCCAAGAAGATCAATATCAAGATCAAGGAAGTTAAGAAGGTCGAGACCAACTCGCAGATCGTCGCGCAGAGCGTATGCCGCCAGCTCGAGGGCCGCGGGTCGTTCCGCAGGACCATGAAGATGGCCGTCACGACCGCGATGAAGTGCGGGGCCCAGGGCTGCAAGGTCCGCATGTCGGGCCGCCTCGGCGGCGCCGACATGAGCCGCACCGAGGAGTACAAGGAAGGCCGCGTGCCGCTCCATACCCTCCGCGCCGACATCGACTACGGCTTCTACGAGGCCAACACGACCTACGGCAAGATAGGCGTGAAGGTGTGGATCTGCAAGAGCGACAATGCGATGATGGGCGATAAGAAGGAAGACGCCGGCCTCATGCCCGGACGACCTCGCCGGGATCACGGCGACAGGCCCGAGCGCGGCGGCGATCGAGGATCGCGCCCTGCCTTCAACCGAGGGCCGCGCGAGGCTAGGAGCTAAAGATGCTTTCACCTAAGAGAGTCAAGCACCGCAAGGTGCAGCGCGGCAGGGTAAAGGGCAACGCCACCGCCGGCAACGAGGTATCGTTCGGCGAGTTCGGCCTCGTCTGCCAGGAGCCGATGTGGATCACCAACCGCCAGCTCGAGGCCGCGCGCGTCGCCCTGAACAGGTCGATCAAGCGCGGAGGCAAGCTGTGGATCCGCGTGTTCCCGGACAAGCCGTTCTGTAAGAAGCCGCTCGAGGTCCGCATGGGCAAGGGCAAGGGCGGGCCTGAGTATTGGGTCGCGGTCGTTAAGCCCGGAACCGTCATGTTCGAGCTCGCGGGAGTGCCTCGCGACGCCGCCGCCGAGGCCATGCGCCTCGCCGGCAGCAAGCTTCCGATCAAGACGAAGTTCGTCGTCCGCGCCGACATGGAGATGGAGTGAGCGCATGAAGAACTCGTTTAAGGAGCTTAAGCTCGAGGAGCTCGTGGCGAAGCGCGAGGAGCTCAGGAAGAAGTATTTCGACCTGCGTTTCCAGATGGTCATCGGCCACGTGGAGAACCCGCTGCAGAAGCGGACGATACGAAGGCAGATCGCCAGGCTCAACACGCTAATCAGCGAGCGCGAGCGCGGCGTCAGCGCCGTCGCGAGCGTCAAGGCCTAACGGAGGGCGGGATCATGGAAGCTAAGGTCAGGAAAGAGAAGCAGGTCCTGCAGGGCATCGTAGTGAGCGACAAGATGGAGAAGACCATCGTCGTCGAGATCATGATGCGCAAGCTGCACCCTCTCTATAAGAAGTACTTAACCAGGAGCAAGAAGGTTAAGGCCCACGACGAGACGAACGACGCCAAGACGGGCGATACCGTCCGCGTCGTAGAGTGCAGGCCGCTGTCGCGCGATAAGCGCTGGCGCCTCGCCGAAATCGTCGAGCGCGCGAAGTAAGAGTCGGAGAGGACCGGTATGATACAGGTTGAATCCAAGCTGAACGTCGCGGACAACTCGGGCGCCAAGACGGTGCAATGCATCAAGGTGCTCGGCGGGTCGAAGCGCCGCTACGCTAGCATCGGCGATATTATCGTGGTGGCCGTCAAGGCGACCCTGCCTAATTCCGCCATCAAGAAGGGAACCGTAGAGAAGGCCGTCGTGGTCCGGGTACACAAAGAGTACCGCAGGCCCGACGGAACCTACATTCGGTTCGACGACAACGCCTGCGTCATCATTGACGCGAACAAGAACCCGAAGGGTAAGCGAATCTTCGGTCCGGTCGCGAGGGAACTCCGCGACAAGGACTACATGAAGATCGTATCGCTCGCCCCCGAGGTCCTCTAAGGAGCGGGCGATGACAGAAGCGAACGTCAAGACGAAGCTGAAGAAGGAAGATCTCGTGCAGGTCATCTCCGGCAAGGAGAAGGGCAAGCAGGGAAAGATCGTACGGATAGAACGGGATAAGGGTCGGGCGATCGTCCAGGGCGTCAACATGGTCAAGAAGGCCATGAAGAAGAAGTCCCAGAACGACCGCGGCGGGATCATAGAGATAGAGGCGCCCGTGCGGCTCTGCAACATGATGATCGTCTGCAAGAAGTGCGGTCCGACCCGCCTCGGCTATAAGCTAGAGGGCGACGCCAAGAAGCGCGTCTGCCGCAAGTGCGGGGAGGCGCTCTGATGGCCGAGAAGCAGAAGAACGCGTACGTTCCGAGGCTCAAGAAGATCTACGCCGACAAGATAGCTCCGGAACTCAAGGGCGAGTTCGGCTACGAGTCGACGATGCAGATCCCGAAGCTCGTCAAGGTCATCGTATCGATGGGCGTCGGCGAGGCCAAGGAAAACAAGAAGATCCTCGACGCCGCCGTAGAGGACGTAGGGATCATCACCGGCCAGAAGGCCGTAAAGACGAAGTCCAGGAAGTCGATAGCCACGTTCAAGATCCGCGAGGGTCAGGAGATCGGCTGTCGGGTGACGCTTCGCGGGGCCCATATGTGGGAATTCCTCGACAGGCTCCTTAACGTCGCGCTGCCGCGCGTTAAGGACTTCAGGGGGACGAATCCGAACGCCTTCGACGGGCACGGAAACTACTCAATGGGTCTCACGGAGCAGATCATCTTCCCGGAGATCGACTATGATAAGATCGAGAAGGTGATGGGCATGAACGTGGCCATCGTTACGAGCGCTCGGACCGACAAGGAAGCCAAAAGCCTCCTTGCCAAGCTGGGCATGCCGTTCAGGAAGTAGGAGAGGATTCTAATGGCCAGGAAAGCTATGATACTGAAGGCGCTCGCAAAGCCGAAGTACATGACCAGGCACGTTAACCGCTGTAAGATCTGCGGTCGGCCCCGGGGGTATCTCCGGAAGTTCGACATGTGCCGTATTTGCTTCCGGAAGCTCGCGAGCGAGGGCCTCATTCCGGGCGTAACCAAATCGAGCTGGTAGGAGGACTGGAATGAGCGTTTCCGATCCCATCTCCGATATGCTGACCAAGGTCCGCAACGCGAGCATGGCTCGCCACGAGAAGGTAGATATCCCAACCTCGCGGCTCAAGCTCGAGATCGTCAAGATTCTCAAGACCGAGGGCTTCATCAAGAACTTCAAGAAGCTCGTTCAGGAGAATCAGAATTTCATTCGTATCTTCCTCAAGTACGACGAGGAGAACGAGCCGATCCTTCACGGAATCGAGAAGGTCTCGAAGCCTGGACGAAGGGTTTATACCGGCTACAAGGGCCTGCCGCGCGTGCATAACGGCTACGGCACCCTTATCGTCTCGACCTCCGAGGGCGTGACCACCGGCAAGAAGGCCGCCGAGAAGAAGGTCGGCGGCGAACTCATCTGCACCGTTTGGTAATAGAGGGGAACCGCCATGTCGAGGATAGGCTATAAGCCGATAACGGTACCGAAGGGCGTGAAGATCGCCGTACAGGGAAACAAGGTCAACGTGGAAGGCCCGAAGGGCAAGCTCTCCGAAGAGCTCGCCACGTCTCTCGTCACCATCGCCGTAGCGGGCGAGGAGGTCAACGTAGACCGGGCCAACGACGAGAAGCAGACGAAGGCTTTCCACGGCCTGTACCGCAATCTGATCAATAATATGGTTGTCGGCGTCACCGAGGGCTTCAAGAAGACCCTCGTCATCAACGGCGTCGGCTTCAAGGCCGAGGTCCAGGGCAAGCTCCTGGTGCTCAGCCTCGGATTCTCGAGCGACGTGTACGTCGGCATCCCCGAGGGGCTCGCCGTGACCGTGGAGGCGAACAACCAGAAGGTCGTCGTCGCGGGCATAGACAAGCAGCTCGTAGGGCAGTTCGCGAGCGAGATTCGCGGGCTACGCAAGCCCGAGCCGTACAAGGGCAAGGGAATTCGCTACGAGACCGAGACCATCCGCAAGAAGGTCGGCAAGACCGGCGTGAAGTAGGGGACGTCCATGAGCACGAAAGAACTTTCTGAGAAGATAAGGCGACGGGGGGCCAGGAAGGTCCACGTACGCAAGACGATAAGCGGAACCGCCGAGCGCCCGCGCCTGACGGTGTTCAAGTCTAACAAGTACCTCTATATCCAGGCGATAGACGACGAGTCGGGCGTGACGCTCGCTTCCGCCAGCACCCTGGAGAAGGCCCTCGAAGGCACGAGGCCGACCGTAGAGGGCGGCGGCAAGCTCGGCGAGCTCATGGGAGCCCGCCTCAGCGAGAAGAAGATCGGCGCCGTCCTGTTCGACAGGAACGGCTACCACTACCACGGCGTCGTCAAGGCCATCGCCGACGGAACCCGCAAGGCCGGGATCAAATTCTAGGGGGAACTCGTGGATAGGAGAGACAGGGACGACAGGTCCCGCGATATCTACGTCGAGAAGCTCGTAAAGCTGAACCGCACCGCCAAGGTCGCAAAGGGCGGTCGCAGGTTCTCGTTCTCGGCCCTGACCGTCGTCGGAGACCGGAGCGGGAACGTCGGGTACGGCTTCGGCAAGGCGAAAGACGTCACCGAGGCGATCCGAAAGAGCATCGACAAGGCCAAGAGGAGCATGGTGAAGCTGCCCGTCAAGAACGGCACCATACCTCACGACATCGTGGGCGAGTACAAGGCCTCGCGCGTCATCATGAAGCCCGCCTGCCCCGGTTCCGGTATCATAGCCGGCGGAGCGGTCAGGGCGATCATGGAAGCCGGCGGCATCACCGACATCCAGGCGAAGAGCATCGGAAGCCGCTCGTCGATTAACGTGATCCGCGCCACCTTCAACGGTCTCGAGTGCATTCTCGACGCCCGCGCCGTAGCACACAACCGTGGTAAGGCGCTCAAGGACATGTGGGGTTAATCATGGCCGAAATGATAGAGATCAGGCTGGTAAAGAGCCTCATCGGGCACAAGCCGGAGCAGCGCGCCACGGTGCGCTCGCTAGGGCTGCGTAAAATAAGCTCGTGCACGGTCAAGGAGGCTACTCCCTCCATACTGGGCATGGTCCACGCGGTTAAGCACCTCGTGGAGGTTAGGCCCTACGCCCCGGGCCAGGAGCAGAAGAAATGAGCGACTTCAACCTACATCCGCCCGTAGGGGCTACGCACCGGAAGAAGATCGTAGGCCGCGGCCAGGGTTCCGGGCTCGGAACCACGGCGGGCAAGGGAAACAAGGGCCAGCAATCGCGCTCGGGCGGCAAGACCTACCCGGGCTTCGAGGGCGGCCAGATGCCCCTCTACAGGCGGCTGGCTCACCGGGGGTTCAATAACAAGAACTTCCGCGTCGATTTCCAGATCGTCAACCTCAACGACGTCGATAGCCGCTTCGAGGCGGGAGAGATCGTCGACGGGGTTTCGCTGGTCATCAAGGGTCTCGTCCGCAAGGCGGAGAAGCCAGTCAAGATTCTCGGCAACGGCGCGCTGTCAAAGGCGCTCACCTTCGTCGTGGATAAGGTATCCGCCTCCGCTAAGGCCAAGATCGAGGCGGCCGGCGGCAAGGTCGAGACGCCCTGAAAAGGGCCGTCGCGATAAGAAAGAAGGTAGCGGTCTATGGCTGGTAACGCGTTGACGGACGTGTTCCGTATAAAGGAACTGCGGGAACGCATTCTCTATACCCTCACCTGGCTCGTCGTGTTCAGGATCGGGGCCTTCCTCCCGATCCCCGGAATCAACGCCGGCGCGCTGAAGAGTTATTTCGCCTCGGTGAGCTCCCAGGGCGGGATCACCGATTACCTCGATTTCTTCGCGGGCGGCGCGTTCAAGAACTTCTCCGTCTTCATGCTCGGCGTGATGCCGTACATCTCGACGCAGATCATAATGCAGCTGCTGCTCGTCGTCTTCCCCAGCCTTAAGAAACTGGCCGAGGAAGAGGGCGGACGTAAGAAGATCGCCCTGTACACGAGGCTCGGAGCCATCCTGGTCGCGGTCCTTCAGTCGTTCGCGCTCGTCGCCTACGCCAAGACCATAGCCAAGACTAATCCCGACGTGCTCATGATAAGCCCGCAGGCGTATACGATACTCGCGATGGCGACCGTGACCACGGGAACGATGTTCCTCGTATGGATAGGCGAGCAGATCACCAAGCGCGGCATCGGAAACGGCATCTCGCTCATCATCTTCTCGGGGATCGTGGCGAGGCTGCCGAACGCGCTGTACGCGCTGATCCAGAAGATGCTGTCCGGCGAGATCAACGCCGTCGTGACCATCTTCGTGCTTCTGCTCTTCGTGTCGGTCGTGGTACTCGTGATATTCGAGCAGCAGGGTCAGAGGAAGATACCCGTCAATTACGCCAAGCGCGTGGTCGGCAGGAAAATGTACGGCGCGCAGAACACGTATATCCCGTTCAAGATCAACCCCTCGGGAGTAATCCCCGTGATCTTCGCGTCCAGCCTCCTGACATTCCCCCTGCAGATCGCCCAGAGCCTGGGCGGCGGAGCCAAGTGGCTACGCGATTTCGCGTACTTCCTGCGCCCCGAGGGCTGGTGGTACAATATCTTCTACGTTCTGTTCATCGTCTTCTTCGCGTACTTCTACACGCAGGTGTCGCTGAACCCGCAGGAGATCAGCAAGAATATCCGCGAGAACGGCGGCTCGATACCGGGCATCCGTTCCGAGAAGATGGAAGAGTACCTGTCGAAGATCCTCAACAGGATCGTGCTGCCTGGCGCCCTGTACCTAGCGCTTATCGCCCTGATACCGACGATAGTGCAGCGGATATTCAATTTCCCGAGCGAGCTCGCCTACCTGTTAGGCGGTACCTCGCTCCTCATTCTCGTCGGCGTCGATTTGGATACGATGTCGCAGGTAGAGGCCCAGCTTAAGATGCACCATCACGACGGCCTCACGAAGCGCGGGCACATCAAGTCGCGCAACCTGTAGCATGGTAGACGAGGGCGGCCACGGCGTGGTACAAAACTTTTTCGATAGCTTACGGAGGAATCGGCGATGAAGGTCAGGACCAGCGTTAAGCGCATGTGCGATAAATGCAAGGTTATCAAGCGGAACGGAATAGTCCGCATTATCTGCGAGAGCAATCCCAAGCACAAGCAGAAGCAGGGATGAGGAGGTAGGCCCCTATGGCACGTATAGCGGGAGTCGACCTCCCCAATAAGCACGTCGAGATCTCTCTAACGTACATCTACGGAATCGGAAGGACGAGCGCCCGCAAGATCTGCGAGGCCGTCAAGATCGACCCGTACCGGAATATCAACGATCTCTCGAACGAGGAGATCAACGAGCTCCGGAAGCTCATAGAGAACGATTACAAGGTCGAGGGTCGTCTCCGCTCGGAGACCTCTCTCAACATCAAGAGGCTCATGGATATCGGCTGTTACCGGGGCCTCAGGCACCGGAGAGGCCTGCCCGTTCGAGGCCAGCGCACGCGGACGAACGCGCGCACGCGCAAGGGTAAGAAGAAGACCGTGGCCAATAAGAAGAAGGCCTAAGGAGGGTAGGGCTCGTGGCTCAGACCAAGAAACGAAAAGAGAAGAAGAGCGTATACGAGGGTAACGTCTATATTCAGGCGACCTTCAACAATACCATCATTACCGTAACCGACCTTAACGGTAACGCGATTTCCTGGGGATCCTCCGGTGGCCTCGGCTTCCGCGGCGCGAAGAAATCCACCCCCTTCGCTGCCCAGTCGGTCACGGAGCAGGCGGTTTCGAAGGCGCTCAACGTGGGCCTTCGCGAGGTGCACGTGTACGTAAAGGGCCCGGGCGTCGGCCGCGAATCCGCGATCCGTCAGCTGGGCGCTCTGGGGCTCAAGATAAAGAGCATCAGCGACGTAACGCCCATTCCGCACAACGGCTGCCGCCCCCCGAAAGCGCGCAGGATGTAAGGTAGGGGGAGAAAAGAATGGCACGTTACATTGGTCCTCGCTGCAGGCTATGCCGCACCGAGAACAAGAGGCTTTTTCTCAAGGGCGATAAGTGCAAGAGCGATAAGTGCCCGGTAAACCGTAAGCGGATGCCGCCTGGAAAGGATCCCAAGACCAGGCAGAAGAAGCAGTCCGAGTACGCCGTGCAGCTGCGCGAGAAGCAGAAGCTCAAGAGGTCGTACGGCCTGCTCGAGAAGCAGTTCAAGCTGACCTTCGAGAAGGCTCTCAAGATGCCCGGAAAGACCGGCGAGAACCTCTTCGCGCTGCTCGAGCGCAGGCTCGACAGCGTGGTCTTCAGGCTCCGCTTCGCGACGAGCCGCTCCCAGGCCAGGCAGGTCGTGTTGCACGGCCACGTCCTCGTCAACGGCAAGCGCGTCGATATCCCGTCGTACCAGGTCAAGCCCGGCGACGCGATAACGATCCACCAGTCGTACAAGACGAACAAGGTGCTCCTCGCCGCGCTCTCCGAGCACGAGAAGAGCGGGGTCATGCCCTGGCTATCGCTCGACGTGGATAAGCTGGAAGGTAAATTCAACCTGATCCCGCAGCGCCAGGACATAGTCGACATGGCCGATATCCGCGAACAGCTCGTGGTAGAGCTCTATTCGAAGTAAGGAGTGGACATGGCGCGAAAGAACCTGCTCAAGGGATTCAAGAGGCCGAAAGGCATCACGTACGAGCAGAGCGAGAGCTCTACCGATTACGGAAAGTTCATAGCATATCCCTTCGAGCCCGGGTACGGTACCACTATCGGCAACACCCTGCGCCGTATACTCCTCTCGTCGATACAGGGCTACGCCATAAGCGCCGTGCGCATCACCAGGCACGACGCGGACGGCGCCCAGCACGTGGTATCATCCGAATTCGAGACTATACCCGGCGTTTCCGAGGATACTATTGAGCTGCTCAACAACCTGAAGCAGCTCAGGCTCCAGCTCCCCGATGACGAGGAGCAGGCGACGTTCCTGTACGAGTTCTCCGGCCCGGCCGACGTCAAGGGCTCCGACCTGATGAAGGATAAGGCCCTCAAGGTCTTCAATCCCAATACTCATCTCATGAGCATGATGGAAGGCGTGAGGCTGGACGTAGAGCTGCAGATAGACCTCGGCAGGGGCTACGTGCCCAGCGAGGTGAACGAGAAGTATATCGAGGTCGTAGGTACCATCCCGATGGACGCCATCTTCTCGCCGGTCAGCAAGGCGCGCTACTCGGTGGAGCCGACCCGCGTCGGCCACCGCTCCGACTACGACAAGCTCATCCTCGAGATCTGGACCGACGGGACGCTGAGGCCCGAGGACGCGCTCGCCGAGGCCGCTAAGATCGCCAAGGACCATTTCTCCATATTCGTCAACTTCGACGAGGGGGAACCGGGCATGGACGAGGAGAGCGACGAGCTTGACGAGCGGATAAAGGCCATACTCGCCACGCCCGTCGAGGAGCTGGAGCTCTCGGTGCGGTCCTCTAATTGCCTGAAGAACGCCAATATCAAGACGATAGGCGACCTGACTCGCAAGACCGAGGACGATATCGCCAAGACGAGGAACTTCGGTAAGAAGTCCTTGCAGGAGATCAAGGACCGCCTCAAGGAATGGAACCTGGGCCTCGGCATGACCGACTACGCCGAGCTCAGGGATCACTTGAAGCTGGAGAAGCAGAAGGAAGACATCCATGAACCATAAGAAGGGCTTCAATAAGCTGAACCGGAACGCCTCTCACCGTAAGGCTTTGCTCCGGAACATGGCTACCGTACTCTTCAAGCACGAGCGCATCGTCACTACCAAGGCCAAGGCCATCGAGGTCCGCAGGGTAGCCGAGAAGATGATAACCCGGGCCAAGGAAGATAGCGTCCACAATAGGCGCGTCGTCGGCGAGAAGATCGCCGACCAGGCCGTGCTCGCCAAGCTGTTCACCGACATCGGACCCAGGATGAAGGAGCGCAACGGCGGGTATACTCGCATACTAAAGATCGGCTTCAGGGATCAGGACGTTGCGAGCATGGTCGTGCTGGAGCTGGTAGACCATAAGCTGGCCGACGATAAGAAGGCCGATAAGAAGAAGGCCGCCGAGAAGCCGAAGAAGGCAGAGCCCAAGGCGGCCTCCAAGGCGAAGAAGACGGATTCCAAGCCGGATACCAAGTCCAAGGCCAAGGCGCCTCGGGCCACGAAGAAGGCCGCGGAACCGGCCGAAGCCAAGCCCGCCGCTCCTAAGTCGGCCGAGTAAGGGGAGGAAACCATATGTCCAAGGCCCATCGCGGTAAGGGAATAGCCGATCTAGCGTCCGGCGGTCGCGGAGAATGCCCCGTGTGCAAGCGCGGCGGCGTGAAGCTGCTCTACGAGCAGGAGATCGACGGCCAGAAGACTAAGATCTGCAAGACCTGCAAGGCGACCATAGCCAATAAGAAATAATCGTCGCCCGTAGCGACGATAGCCGGCGGATACCGTCCCCGGAACCGAGAGGCCGCTTGATAGCGGCCTCTCGTCATATAGCGCGCTATCGGACGTTGGAGGACAGTATGGGCGCAAGGCGCGCCGGGAATCGAAATCCTGAGTCCGCGGGGATGCTGTACGGAATCGGGGCCTACGGAATGTGGGGCCTGTTCCCGTTGTACTGGAAGCGGCTGGCGGACGTACCGTCGGTACAGATATTGATGCATCGGGTGCTTTGGGCCTTCATATTCACCCTCGCGCTATCGCTCGCGCTCGGCCGGAGGAAGACGATAGTCGCCCTCCTTAGGCAGCCGCGGCGCCTGCTGGCCACCGTGACCGCTGGGCTGCTCGTCACTATGAACTGGGGCATCTACATTTGGGCCGTCAATTCCGGCAATATCATCGAGACGAGCCTCGGCTATTACCTGAACCCCCTCGTGTCGGTCGCGCTAGGCGGCGCGGTGCTGAAGGAAAAGATAGACAAGGGAATGCTCGCCGCCTGCGGTATCGCGACGATAGGCATCGTTATCCTCACGGTATCTCTCGGCCGCCTCCCTTGGGTGGCGCTGACGCTCGCCGTGACCTTCGCGTCTTACGGCCTCATTAAGAAGATGGTGGGCCTGGACGCCCTCGCCGGACTAGCGATGGAAACCGCGCCGGTGTTCCCGATAGCCTTGGCCTACTTGCTCTTCGAGCAGGCGGCTGGGAGGGGCGCGTTCGGCGCGGCGGGCGTCGCCGAGACGGTCATGCTGGTCTTGGCCGGAGCCGTCACCGCAATACCGCTGTTCCTCTACGCGGAAGGCGTTAAGCGCATACCGCTCTCGAAGATGGGGTTCCTCCAGTATATATCGCCGACCTCCCAGCTGCTACTCGGCGTGCTGGTCTTCGGGGAGACGATGGGCGGGATCAAGGCCATCGCCTTCGGCTGCATCATATCGGCCTTGGCCGTGTTCGCCGTGACGAGGAGGAGGGCTCCGGAGGCTTAGATCCGCCCCGCGGAGCCTCGGGCGCGCTAAGCCTCGGAGGCCTTATCCCGTCGGCCGGCCCCCGCCGCGCGGGCCGGCCGAGACGCTGGCTCGCCGAACCGCAGACCTGCTAGGCCGCGGCTCGGCTACGCAGCCATGCCGCTGGCGCGGCTACGTCCGTACGCTGACTACCTTGCCTCTCTTGATGACCGTGCCTACGACGTTCATGCCGACGTTATAGGCCAGGTGGCGGTACGACGGTGCGTCCAGGATCAGCATGTCGGCGAGCTTGCCCGGCTCTATAGAGCCGCGGTCTTCGGCGAGGCCTACGGCGGCGGCGCCGTTGAGCGTTAGGGCGGTGAGCGTCTCTTCAACGGACATGCGCATATACAGGACGGCGAGCGCCGCCGCGAGCGGGATCGATTGGCTGTAGCACGACCCGGGATTGAGGTCGCTCGCGAGGGCCACCGCGAGCCCTAGGTCTATCATCGACCTGGCGTCCGCGTACGGCTCCCTCAGCGAGAAGGCCGTGATGGGCAGGCAGGTGGCCACGACGCCAGCCGCGGCCATCGCCGCGAGGTCGTCGGGCGAGGCCTTGAGCAGGTGATCGGCGCTCGTCGCCCCGAGCTCCGCCGCGAGCCCGGCTCCGCCTATGCGGACGATCTCGTCGGCGTGCAATTTCAGCCCGAAGCCGAGGCGGCGGGCGGCCTCGAGGAAGCGCCTGGAGTCGTCGAGCTCGAATACGCCGCGCTCGCAGAATACGTCGCAGAATCGGGCCAGGCCCCGCTCCTTGACCGCGGGCAGGACCTCCCTCGCGACGAAGTCGACGTAGGCCGAGGGCGAGCCGGAGAATTCCCTGGGGATCGAGTGCGGGCCCATGAACGTCTGGACTATGTCGACCGGTTGCCTCGCGTCGAGGGTGCGCATGGCCCCGAGCTGGCGCAGCTCTGTCTCGAGGTCGAGCCCGTAGCCCGATTTCCCCTCTACCGTCGTGACGCCCAGCTCCAGCATGCGCTCTAGCCTAGGGGCGCCCGACGCCACGAGCTCGTCCTCCGTCGCCCCCCTGGTGGCGGCTACGGTGCTGGCGATGCCGCCGCCGCGGGCGTGTATCTCCATGTACGGCAGGCCGGAGGCCCGCCAGTAGAACTCCTCGTCGCGGTAGCCGCCGAAGACGAAATGGGTGTGAGAGTCGACGAAGCCCGGGACGACCGATCGGCCCCCCGCGTCCACGACCTCGGGCGCCGGGCCCTCGAGGCGAGGGAGCTCCGAGGCGGGCCCGGCCCAAACCACCGTCTCTACGTCGACGGCGACGGCCGCGTCCGCGACGACGCGGATCGCGGACATGTCGGCGCCGCGCCGCGCGGCGCGCCCGATCGGCGTGGCGAGCTCCCCTATGTTCCTTACGAGCAGTGTCGCCTTCATGCCTTGGCGCCTTGCTACCGGCCCCGGTAGAGGGGGTCTAGGCCGATCGTGCCCTCTAACGACGCCGCGAAGGTCGATAGCGACGCCTTCTCCAGCTTTTCCTTGACGGTCGCTAGCTCGCGCCTCGCCCTGGCTAGCTCTCGCTCGTCGCGGCCCAGCGGCGATCCCAGGAATTCCTCCAGGTAGGCGACTCCCTCGGAAAGCCTCTTCCGCTCAGCGTCGGCGAAGGCCGAGAGCCGTTCCTTGTACCAGTCCGAGCCTATGACGTAGTCGCGGTCGAATAGCCGCCGCAGGGACGGGTCGTCGAGGCCCTTCCCGTTCCAGGAACCCTCGGCCATGACCCGCAATATGGCCTGTAGCGGCGGTATGGCCGCGGCGATCGAGCCGTCCTCGATATAGTCCCTGGCGACCCTCTCCTGGGCCTCGGCTATATTCAGTATCCCGTCCGCGAAGTACTCGACGCTCTGCAACTCAGGCCGTAGCACCTCCTCGGGGAATACCGCCGAGGGGGCGTCGAAGATCCGCCCTAGGAAGTGCGACGCGAACAGCGGCGTTATGCGCCAGCCTAGCCTGCCGGCGGGTATCTTCTTCCCGCCGTACTCGAAGTCGGCGATCCGCTCGAGGTAACCGTTCTTCGATAGGAAGGCGGGATCGCGCTCATCGGGGGTCAGCCTCGCCCAGAGCTCCGGTACGAGGAGCGATATATCGTGGTCTACCTTGTACTTATGGCCAATATGGCCCGCGGCCGTGGAGAAGCCGTTGTAGCCGCCGAGTATGAAGCCTAGGAGGGCGTTATTGAGGTCGGTCGTCGGGCAGAGCGAGTTGAACGGCCCCTTCGTAAGCGCGCCCTCGGAACCGGCGCCTGTCGTGGACGGGCTCTTCCCGGTCAGGGAGCAGATGAAGTCCATGAAGAGCTCGGGCAGTTCCTGGTAATGAACCGGCCCGTAGACGGCGAGCGGCCGGATCCTGGCCTCCGGCTCCGGCGGATTATTGCGCCTGCCCGGAAGGATGGCCCCCACGGGATGGTGCACGGGGGCCTCGGCCTTGACCATCCGGAAGAGCCGTGCGCCGACGTCGGCTAGGTACCTGTCCATAGGCTTCGTGTAGTTTGGGTCCAGCTGGAGATAACGGGGGTTCTTGGAAGGCTTGCCGTCGACGATGCGCGGGTTCGACGAGACGACGAAATAGCGGAAGCCCTCGTCCTTCTCCGCCTCGACTATCATCGATCGCATCGGTACGGTGTATTCCGACAGCTCTATGGTCCTCTCGACCATCTCGTTAGCGCGGGCGCGGGTCAGGGGCTCGAAGTTGGATATGAAGTTATCCATCCTGGCCATGTCGGCCTCGGCCTGCTTATCGTACCCGCGATGGATGGCGTCGTCGGGGCGCTGGAAGAACCTCGCCTCGCAGTTCCTGGCGAATTTGACGGAGGCTCCCCTGACGTCGTCCGGCAGGCCCGATAGCGACGCGACGGGCGCCAGCACCGAGCAGGTTATGTCGTCCTCCCACTGGATCTTCTCGGCGGGCATGTAATCCTGCCTGAGCTTGTGGATGGAGCGGGCGCCCTCGGGCGTCGTGCCGATGCGGAGGTAGGCGGCCTGGACCGGCCTGCCCTCGTACTTCACCACGTTGCCGGCCGCGCCGTTGACGACGTCGGTGCCGAAATGGCTGGCCCAATCCTCGCCCCAGTCGGGCTGGTAGAAGCGCTTGACCAGGAATACCAGCGCCTTGACCCTCTCGGGTATCGAGGCGAGCCAGGCGTTGTACTCGTCGGTGTGGAGAGGAGAAGGGGAGAGGAGCTTGATGACGCTGCCGAGGGAGCGCTTCTCGGAGAGGATGGAGCGGCTGTCAGCGCCGTGGTTCTCCGCGGCGTCCTTGAAGCGCGTGCCGTAGGGGTAGTCTATCACCGACTTCACGGCGGCCATGTCCGCCGCGAAGTCCCCGGTCACGATGGGGCCGTCGCTCATCGCGTCCGTGATCTGCTTGGATATCTCAGACTTGCCCCCGCCCGACACGGTGCACGGCTTGTGGCAGAGGAGGCCGTCGGCCTGGGTGCCTACTAGCCGCCACGATCCGGTCTTGGGATGCTGGTCCATGCGCACCCGGTAGCCCGACGGGTGCACGTATATCTCGTCGGGGAGGATGCGCAGGTCGTGCTTCTGCCCGCCCCGCGTCCAGCTCGCCTTCTGAGTCGCCAGCGATATGACGGCGTCCTCCGGGAGGTAGACGATCCTAGGGAACATGCGGTCTATGGCGTAGCCCGCGGGATTGAGCTCCACCCTGCCTTCGAGGAGCTTGAGGACGTCGTCCAGGGTCTGTCCCCTGGAGCGGAGGTTGGTGTCGGGGATGAACCTGACGCCGAGGTTGAAGCTCGGTAGGACGAGCGCGCCGCCGGAGTGCTCCTCCTCGGTAAGGCCCGAGAGGTTGGACGAATAGGAGATCTGGGTCTTGATCTCCTTCTTCGAGTACCCGAAGTAGTTATCGGCGATTATGGTAACGATGACGCCTCGCTCGTCTCGGGCGCAGATCTTGAACGGCTTGCCCTCGTTATACCTCTCGGAGGGGTCCTTCCAGGCCATGCCGTCGCGGCGCTGCCGGTCGGTGGCGTCGTCCCAGGCGGGAAGGCCCAGATCCTTCTTCAGGAGGTTCACGAGGTGCGTCGCGAGGATTATGCAGCCGGTATGGCCGGTCCAGTGCAGGGGATCGAGGGCCGCGTCGTTGATCGACACGTAGGGATCGCCCGAGTTCCCGAAGATGCTCTCCACGAAGTCCAGGTTGGCCGCGAGGGAGGCGGGCGCGAAGAACCTGGTCTCCATCGACAGCTCCTCGAAGAGGCCGGGGACCTCCGGCCTGACGGCCGGGCGCATGAGGAGGGACAGGAAGGTGCGCGCGGGCTCGGGCTCGCCGGCCGAGAAGGGCAGGGTCAGCATATCCTCGGGAGGGGCGAACGCGGCCTTGAGGAGGCGGGCGAAGGCGAGCTTCGGCACGGCCTTCTTGTCGAGGGGGACGGGGAGCCCTCCCTCGGCCACGTGGAACACGCCCTGCGTCGTGCGGCGGTCGTTTGAGGGATTATGCAGGACGCCGTTGCGTATGCGGTACGACGAGAGGGTAGGAGACTTGTACTCGTGCGCGTCCGGGGGCAGCGACAGCTCCCGAGCCATGCCGTAGCGATCGAGCACCATGGTCTTCGACGGAAGCCTGGGCCTGTCGGAGGCCGGTAGGTCCGACAGGTAGGCGTCCAGGAACGCCTGGATGCGCGAATCCGCGGGCGGCAGGTAGTCCGCCAGCAGTCGCTCCTTCTCCCGGTAGTTGGATAGCATGTCGTTCGCTAGCTCGAGGAAGGCGGTACCCTCCTTCGAATAGACGGGCAGGCCGAGGGAGGCTAGCTTCAGGTTGATGTAGGCTATGAGCCTGCCCCGCTCGACTGGCGAGCGGCGGTCTAAATTCACTCCGAAATCTCTTTTCGCGGGCATACGAGCCTCCGTGTCGCTTGATTAGGACGGGCCATCGGCCCCGTATCATCCTAGTATGAACGGGCGCTTTGTACCAGTACGACCCCTGCGTGGAGCGCGTTATGGTATAGTATTCGGTATGGGTAGAAGCGAGCTCGAATCGGTCGTGGAATACATTCTCAACAGGGCGAGCCCCGGCGAATTCGAGGTTATCGCCAAGGCCTGCGAGCGGCGCCGCCGGGACATGGGGAAATACGCCGGGCTGGGCGGGGTCAACCCCGGCGCCTTGGCGGAGAAGATGGCCGCCTCGGTACGGCAAGGAGTCGACTCCAGCCTCGAGGGCCTGCGGGACACCGTCCGGGACTACGTAGCCCGCATCGTAAGGCGGCAGGAGCCCAACGCCAGCGACGAGGAGATAGAGGCGATCCTGGACCAGTGCCTGCCCGACCGCTCGGGCCCCTCCTCAGGCGCTCCCTCGGGCGCTCCCGGCCGCGGCGATCCTGAAGGCGGCGAAGGCGGCCGCGGCGCGGAGGCCCTGCCCCCGGAGGCCGTCGTCATGATGATACGCGACTTCTGCGACTTCTCGCTGGGCATGATGCCCCCCTCCAAGCAGCAGGAGCTATGGGAAGGCATACCACAGTGGCAGGACGCGTACTGGTCGGCCTTCTCCCCGGAGCTGAGGGCCTTCGTCAAGGCGAGGCTCGAGGGCCGGCTGCGGGAGGACGAATTCTGGTCGGCGGTCTTCAGCGTCCTGGGCCTGTAGCCTGTAGCCTGTAGCCTGGGTCCCGGGCGTCCCGGGCGTCCCCGGCCCGCGGCGCGGGGCTTCCCGGCAACCCGGTATTACGATGAGGAGAATCGTCGGGACGCCTCGCCCAGGCTACCCGCCCGTGGTATACTGGCTCCAAGCTAGGGCGCGTCCCGGCCGAGGGCCGGGCGCGCGACATGAAAGGTCCCCATGGAAACGGTTGTTCTAGACGGTCGCGAAGCCAGCATCAAGGACGTAGTGCTCGTCGCCAGGTACGGAGCCTCCGCGGAGCTCGCGCTGGAGGCCGTCCCGAGGATAGAGGCGTCCCGCGAGATTGTCGAGCGCTGTGTCGACGAGTCGTTGATACGCTACGGCATCACGACGGGCTTCGGCAAATTCTGCGACGTCGTCATAAGCCGAGAGAGCAACGCCCTCCTCCAGCGCAATCTGATCATGAGCCACGCGGTAGGCGTCGGGGATCCCTTGCCTGAGGAGGTCGTGCGGGCCATGATGCTCCTTCGGGCGAACGCTATCGCCGTCGGCAACTCGGGAGCCCGCCTCTCCACGGTGATGGCCCTCCTGGATATGCTAAACGCGGGCATAGTCCCCGTCGTGCCGGAGAAGGGCTCCCTAGGGGCCTCGGGAGACCTCGCGCCGCTATCCCATATGGCTCTTTCCCTATGCGGCATGGGCGAGTGCTCCTATAAGGGCCGCCGCGTGCCGTCCGCCGACGCCTTGGCGGACGCGGGCCTCGAGCCCGTGGAGCTCGCGGCCAAGGAAGGCCTCGCGCTCATCAACGGCACCCAGTGCATGACCGCCATAGCGGCCCTCGCCAGCTTCGACGCGTGGAAGCTGGCGCGCACGGCCGACGTCGTATCGATGCTGACCATGCAGGCCCTCCGAGGCGTCACCGACGCCTTCGACCCCCGCGTCCACGAGGCCCGCGGCCAGTTCGGCCAGATAGAGTGCGCCGCCAACCTGCGCGCCCTCCTGGGCGGCTCGACCTGCGTCACCAGGCAGGGCCAGGAGCGCGTCCAGGACCCGTATACCCTCAGGTGCATTCCCCAGATACACGGGGCCTCCCGCGACGCCATCGGCTACGCCTTCGACGTGGTCTCGCGCGAGATCAACGCCGCTACCGACAACCCTCTCATATTCGCCAATCCCGAGGACCCCTCGGGAGGCGACATCATCTCCGGCGGCAACTTCCACGGCCAGCCCGTCGCCTTCGCGATGGACTTCCTGGGCATAGCCGTCGCCGAGCTGGCCAACGTCTCGGAGCGCCGCATAGAGCGCCTCGTCAACCCGGCCCTTTCTAACGGCTTGCCCGCCTTCCTCGTGCAGGACGGGGGCCTCAACTCCGGCTTCATGATAGTCCAGTACAGCGCCGCCTCGCTCGTCTCCGAGAACAAGGTGCTGGCCCATCCCGCCAGCGTCGACTCCATCCCGTCGAGCGCCAACCAGGAGGACCACGTCTCGATGGGAACGATAGCGGCCCGGAAGGCGAGGGAGATCCTGGGGAACGCCCGGGCCGTCATCGCCATGGAGCTCCTCGCGGCCTGCCAGGCCGTCGACCTGCGCGGCGGCCCCGATTCGCTGTCGCCGGCGACCCGGGCGGCCTACCGGGTGCTCAGGTCGGCCGCCCCGATGGTGGACAAGGACAGGATCATGCAGGACGATATCCAGGCCGCCATCGCGCTCGTCGCCGACGGCGCCATACTGCGCGCGGCCGAGGACGCCCTCGACGCCTCGGCTGATGAAGAATAGGGAACTGGGGCGCGGAGCCAGAGAGTAGAATAGGCAATAGAGGATTTGGGTCAGGAGAAGATAGGAGATCCGGCACGGAGACGCAGAGAAGTAGAGATAAAAGATGGACAGAGTGTAGGAG
>Ga0180008_1000197_pt1 | contig 61043 bp, 40 predicted proteins | sample MM_PW_MetaG_FD_121121 | JGI IMG/M metagenome (GOLD analysis project Ga0180008, IMG submission 121121) | Groundwater microbial communities from the Aspo Hard Rock Laboratory (HRL) deep subsurface site, Sweden - MM_PW_MetaG | ecosystem: Environmental > Aquatic > Deep subsurface > Groundwater... | reverse complement strand
GGAATGTACTAAGAAAGAAAGCCACAGAGGACACAGAGATTTTCGCGTTCATTCGCGTTTATTCGCGGTTAAAACCAAAAGAAAACCGCTAATGGACGCGAATGAACGCTAATGGGGAAGAAGTATAAAATTTACAAATTGTTTTAGATTATCTGCGGTTTTTCCATTTTGCTGTGAAGGTATTTAAAATTCGAACTACTACTATAAAAAAACAGGAGAAGAAAATGAACAACAGGGAAAGATTTATTAAGTGTATGAATTTTGAAAGCATTGAACATCCGCCTATAATGATTTCAGGATTATGGGAAGAAACAAGAAGACGATGGGAGAAAGAAGGTCTGCCGAAAAACTGCGGACAGGACGGTTTATACGGATATTTCGGGATAGAACCTTTTCGGACGCAGCATATTAAGGCAGATACTCTGATGCTTCCGCCCTTCAATGAGAAAATAATTTCTGAAAATACGGAATATATCATTAAAATAAATAAAGACGGTGTTACAGAAAAAAACTTCCGTGACGGGTCTTCAATGCCGGAATTTATCGAATACCCTGTAAAAACGTCTGAAGATATTTCCTGGTTAAAAGAAAAACTGAATCCGGAAAATCCGGATAGAATCTCAAAGGACTGGCTGGGGCAGGCGCAGGCCGGACAGAAAGAAGGTGTGCTGCAATTGTGTAACGGCGGAATGTATTTTGCTTTTTTAAATGAGCATATGGGTACTGAACGGCTGCTTCTTGAGTATTACGACCATCCTGAATTTATTCAGGCCGTTAATGATCTTCAGTGCGCGTGCTGCGAAAAGGTCTTACGCACTGTCCTTCCGGAGTTAAAACTTGATTTCATCGGGTACCACGAGGATATGGCATTTAAAACCGGCCCGCTCATTTCTCCTGATTTGTTCCGGGAAACCATGACGCCGTACTATAAAAGAATAACCGCCATAACCGAAAAGTACGGCGTGAATCTGCATTACATGGACAGTGACGGCGACATCACCAGGCTCATTCCGCTCTGGCTCGATTGCGGAATTTCCATTATGAGCCCTCTCGAAAGGGCAGCAGGAATGGATCCTGTTTTACTCCGTAAAGAATATGGGAAAAGTTTGTCGATGATAGGCGGATTTGATAAACGTATACTCGCTGCCGGAAAAACCGAAATCAAAAAAGAGATGAAGCGTCTTGAGCCGGTTATAAGTTCAGGCGGATTTATTCCCGCATGCGATCACAGCGTTCCGCCCGATGTTTCCCTGGAAAACTACCGGTATTTTATTGAATGTCAAAAGGTGCTATACGGGGTTTGATAAATACCCCTTAAACTACAAGTGTGCGTTTACTCGTGCGTACTTCTTGAATTGACAAGTTTATTATAAAATGTTATAATACCGACAGTAGATAATTAAAATTCTCAGATAAAAGGAAATAACATATGAAAAATATTTACAAAATCTCAATAATTTTTGTTTTTTATACACAGCTATTCGCGCAGGTATTGAATTTTTACACACCTCCCGAACAAATGTATAAAATAAGAGCTCTTGGCTTGTTTGGCAAAACGTTTTTGAATATAAGTTATGGCAGGATGGATTATGCAAAAGATGCACGTGTCGGGACACTCAAACCGTATGATATTCAGAAGAGCGAGGAATTTGAAGCAAATCTTAAAAAGGATATGGCGAAAAGATTTATAGTGAATTTTGTAAATAGTAAGGACGAAGCCGAAGTAATTTACGACATAGTAATTACGGGACTTATCGAAAGTGCAATGAATACTACGAAAAAGCCTGATGGCACGTTAAGCGGAACGGAGTTTGTCCGTGAATATCTGCAGGTTTCCTATAAAATGATAGATGCGAAAACATCTCAGGTATTGGAGGATACGAAACCAAATAATATACGACAAAAAGAAACGAAAATAGTCCTGGGGACACAAGCTGGTACTGATTTGTGGATTGCCCTGGATAAAGACAAAGGTCAGACACTTTGGACAACCAAATCCAAAGAGGATGAAGCTTCAGAATTCGGTGTCAATTCCGCAAAGATATTTTCCCGCATTCAAAAATACTGGACTTCGGATTTTAACGGTGAGGTGGTATCAGTTGACGATCCGGCAAAAAAAATGCTGACGGTAAAGTACGATGGCCAATTCAGAAGTGATGAAATAATTACTTTTTATGCCCTGGAAGTTGCCGAGGGTGACGATGAAGATACTGCCTGGGTTAAAGAGGCTTTTTATTTCAAACCGCTTGCGATGTTAGCCAAAAAAAAAGTTGATGGAGACATGTACAGTGTTTCTATCAAAAAAATGGCTGTCGGGGTAACTCCGGAGAGTCTTATGGGCAAGAAAATCGTTTTTCATGTTGACGCCTATCACCTCATTTATGATTTTGCTAAAAGGTCAAAATTGAAATAAAAAAATACTCCGGCAGCATATGACTAAATTCCGTAAAGGGGCATATGCTGCAAGAAGGCATTCAGGATTTATTTGGTGATATAAATGAAAAAAGTAATATATATATTAGTGGTAATATTGTTCCCTTTGACCGGTTTCGCAAAAGACAAAGTGCTTTTAGCAGATCTTATACAAAAAAGCGAACGAATACCGGTATCTTTTAATACTTTATCTGCGGTTTCCAGAATACCTCACGTTCCCAATACTGCAAGGGAAGTCAATATCAAAACCTTCTCGAGGACTACTGCCTTCTTTATAGTAGAAGCCGCAGTTGTTGAATTAAATGCGGCCTTTAAAACTGAAAAATTTTACCGCCTAAGTGATACGTATGAGAAGGCAGAGGAATTTAAAAAGCAAGGTTTTACACTCTGGGTTATTCTTGAGCCCAAGGGCAGCTACTCTATAGTTTCAACCAGTGGGAACCTGCGGTTTGATATGTCGCTTGGGCAAACTTTTTATTCTGTTGATGCACAGGATAAAATTAATAAGTCCAGATACAGCATGAAGACCATATATTCAACGTGCAGCGGGGAATCAGTATTTATTAATCTTCCTCTTGATTCAATGATGAGTAAACTTCCAGCCAACTGTGCTTTTGATAAAATCATGGCAGGCTATAAAAAAAATATTGTCAAACTTGCAGCTGCGCAACAGGCAAAAAAAGAGTAAAAAGAGACGATACGGTCCGGATTATTCAATCAGACAATCAACAGTTTTGATTATTAAATACACGTACATTGCCTTTTGTCACAATCTGCCGGTTGTAATTGTATGCAGTTTGTAACAGAGAATTTAATATCCGATGCGGTGGTTTTTTATCCTTCCGAGGATTTTCTCCGCGTTAAGGCCGAGAATCATTTTTTTTGTTTCATCGTCAAGTGCTGCACCTAAAATTTTTCCGATCTGCTGTGTCTGACTGTAAAAATGGACATCAGAACCCCAGAGCACTTTATTTGCTCCGGCACCTTGCACGAGTTGTTCGATAAGGCCGCGGGGAGAAGAGCTGACAGCAGTATCCATGTAGATATTCGGAAATGCGCGGCATAGTTCAATATATTTTTCAGGATTTGCCGCGCCTCCGTGTGCGAGAATGTGTGTGCAGTTACTATACTTTTCGGCAAGCGTTCGGATGTCGTTCATTTCGTCACCGCCCCACGCATGGTAGAGAATGGGGAGTGACGCCCGGTTAGCTTCTTCGAATAACGGAATAAAACCCGGATCATTGTACTTGTATCCGCTCGCGGTATGGAGTTTGATTCCGGTAAAACCCTGTGACATCCGCCGGGCTGTTTCTGCGCGTACCGCAGTTTCTTCTCCGGGAATAACAGTAAAATATCCGAGTATGCGTCCCGGATATCCGGTCATTGCTTCGTACACTTCGTCATTTCCGGCGGTGACGGCGGTCCAATCGCCCCGGGTGCAGTTCATGCTGCTTACAATAACGGATTGTACGCCGATTCGGTCCATGTCCTGAATGATAAAGGAAGGATCGGTCCCGGGAATTCCAAAACAATATCTTCCGAGGTGACCATGAGTATCAATTACTGTGCAGGAAAGTTTTTGTCCGTTAAGTAAAGCTTCGGTAAATATGTTCATTTTTTTATTCCCTTCAGCAGCCGTAAATAATTTTCACATGCAATTAATTTTTTGTGGGATACGGGCAGATCTGAATAATTCAGGTAGGAAATTGCGGGACCGCAGTCGCTTGCCGGAAAATTTGTTCCGAAAAGAAGCTGTCTGATCAGACCCGCTGCCGCGAGCTGTTCAAGGCCGTGATGCACAATATAATTATTGCCGGTTGACAGATACACATTTCTGAAAGTTTTAAGCAGCGGAAGTATTATATGCTGGCTGCGGTAGTCGGCCATAATAATAATCAGCGGCAGGCGTGGATATTTTTCAGCGATTGCCGCAATATTTGTGTAGGGAACCTGCGATATAGGGCACAATACCGGCAAGCGGGCTTTTTCAAGTGTTTTAAATAATTTACCCGCGCACCATGGTTCAGTAACCCAGGTGTCTTTTAGCGGACGTATCCAAACACCGCCCGAGTCATGAGCAAGAGCATCCGCGACCTGAGTCTCTTCGGATGGGAAATCGCTTCCCGCGGAAGGAATAACAAGCGGGCAGGGGAGTAGGCAGGTATTTTCACGGGCAATGGAAAAAAGTATTTTGTTTTCATGTAAAAGATCGTAGTGATACTCACAGTGGCCTAATCGTACCAATGCCCGGCTGATGTTGAATTTTTGGAGATCACTGAGAAGTGACTGCACGGAAAATTCAGCAGGTTTACCCGCATGCAGCGCGGCGCCGACGGCGCATTGAATATCAAACAGGAGCGGTAAAGCAGGTAAAGTCTGTGGTGAATTATTTGGAGATTGCATAGGTATATTCCTTTTGCCCGCCGGGGGGTAGTGAAAGTATGCCGGGCTTTTGTGCGAGTTCTGCCTTTGTTTCAGGAGATTCATCGGTGCTGTACCATGGCTCGATGCAGACAAACTGCTGTTTCGGCCGTTTCCAGATTCCGAGATGAGGCGCACCGCCGGTATTTATATGAATTGAAAGCTGATCCGGACAAGTGAGGGTAATTGTATCGGATTTAATATTTTTAAAAATGAGCGCGTCATTTTTGAATAACGCATCGGTTATCGAGAACATGCCCTGGTCGAGCGGGAAATCACTGGTGTGTGCGCTGAGCAGTTCATTTTCAATCCTGCTGCAAGTGAGGTTTTCTTCTTTTGAAAAAGATATTACCCCTTGTGGGGCATAATCGTTCGCCGCATTCTCGCCGGAAAGTAAAAAACCCGGGTGGAAGCCGATAAAAAAGAAAAGTGTTTCATTACCGGAGTTTTTGATGGTGCAGCGTATGGAGAGTGCATTTTCACTCAGTGTAAAGCATACGGAAAACACGAATTGAAAAGGGTATATTTGAAATATCTTGGGGCTGTCGGTCAAGGTACAGGTAAGAGAATCCCGGCATTGCTCAGTGACGGTAAAATCAGATTTTCTGGCAAATCCATGTTTGGGCATTGAGTATATTTTCTGCCGATGAGAATACGTTCCGCCGCGCAAACGGCCTACAAAAGGAAATAAATGCGGCGCGCTGCCTGTCCACCGGTCCGGTTCATCCGGGATATATCCGCCGGGCCAGATGATTTCCCGCGAATCGTTCAGGCAGAGAGAAGTGAGTTCTGCTCCGGCAGAATTTACTACTGCACGTGAATTATCTGCTGAGAGTGTGTAACGCATGGGGGACGATAATAAAATATTATATTGTCTTTTCCGCGTGTGCATAGTACTATGAAAAGCAATATTTTTCCTTAACCCATGCGTATTAATCCCTTAAGTTTTCAGTCTGCTGCAACCCGGCTTAATCATGATTTTATTACCGAAAAAAATTCTCAGATTTTGCTTGAACTCATTCGTCTGCATCCCGGCGGAATTACCGGATTTGAACTACAGCAGAAAACCGGTCTTTTTAAACGGCCGTTATACCGGTACCTCAATTCCTTTATTGATAAAAAAATTATTTATCGCAGAGAAATACCTGTAAAGCGGGTAGGGAAAAGACCGTATACACTATTTATTAATCCTGAATACTGCTTCGGTCTCGGTGTACTGCTATTAAATTCTCAAGCGGTTTTTTCTTTAATAGATTTTTCCGGAAATTGTATTGACTCCGGAAAAATCATTATTCCCATAGAGGGTGGAAAATTTTCAAAAAAATTTTTGACAACTTTTGCCGAATACTTTGCCCGTTACCCCCGGATATGCGGAGTAGGCATTTCCGGCCCGCTTGTTTTCCGCCGGCCTCCCCAGGATCCGGATATATTGTTTTCCGGATTTAATATTTATCAACACGTCAATCAGCTCGTTAACACATTTGAAGTTCCGGTTTATGTCAATACCTACGCAGAAAGCGGACTACTTTTCGAAATGTGGAAACATGGTTTGAAAGGGAATATAGTTCTGTATCTTACCTCTACCGCATATATACACGGTAATCCCATGCTTTCACTGGGTCTAAGTGTGTACTATGCTGATCGTTTATTGAAAGGTGCACATCTAGGCGGGAATATCAGCGGGTTAAATTGTGCATATATAAAAAAATCAGTCAGGAACCGACAGAATAACTGGATTGAGATCGTCTGTTCAGAAAATGCCGATAAAAAAGAGTTTATGAGGTTTGCTGAGGAAACAACGCGGAAAATTGTTGATTTGGTATATATTTTTGATCCGCATATGATTATCTTAGGCGGAGATTTTGAATTTATTTCAGAAAATTTTCTTTCCAGACTCAAAGAGAAGATATTCACACATCTTACGCATCCCGAACTCTACACACCTGAAATCAGAAAAGGAGAATCGCGGAACGTAGCTCAGTCGACAGGCAGTGCGCTGCAGGCGTTTGACGGTTGTTTTGGTGCTCTTGACAGTGGTGACTGAAGACTAAAAAAAAATAAAGTACTTGACAAAGTATAATTTTTCGAGTATAATATTAGTATACGTCGTGTACTAATTAAGACATGCGTCTGCAAGTTTTGTTTGCAGGTAAGATTTGTGTATACATAAAATATTTTGAGAAAAAGGCGGCAGGTATGAAAAAAAGAATTAAACTGTTATTTCTCTCACTTGATTTAACCATTTTAAATTTTTTTTTGTGGAGCATGGTCATTTGTAATTATTCCGCATTCGGCCAAAATCTTTTACGAAATCCGGGTTTTGAAGACAGCAAGGGATATGAAGCAGCGTCAAAAATACCGGAATGGCCGCTTTGGAAGAGCAGAGGAGATATTAAAGTTTTTATCCGGAACGATTGGGTATCTGAAGGAAAAAATGCGCTTGAGATACAGCTTGGACCGAACAGCAGGGGAGCACTGTACCAGGATTTTCCGTTCCGCGGTGGAGTAAATGTACAAATAGAAATAAAATTCCGTTTTAAAAACGCACCTGCGGGAAATGACAAATTTTACTGGAGTATCTACTGTTTGCGCGGTGATGATGTTTTTTATACAATAAGTGAACCGTTTCTTGAAGAGGTAAAAAGCGGTACACCGGAATGGTGGGTATCAAAAAAAGAGTTCTACATACCCGCTGATACAACGAAAATACGCTTTTTTTTAAGCTTCTCCCGGGCCGAAGGCTCATTATACATTGATGATATGTCATTTAGTCAGGGCAAAAAAACAGAAATGGCCAGTGCAGATGAGTGGAAGCTTTTAGCCGGAGATCCTCCTCAATTTAATCCGGAACTGGCAAATAGTCTCCAGCTTGCTGTTTTTGCCGGCGGAACTAACCGGCAATTGTTAAAAAGTTTTGGAATAACTGTTGTACATGATTACGGACAGTATAATACTCCGGAATCAATAAAAGACCTGACCGCAGCGCTGGATGAAGATCATCTTTTTGGTCTAAAGAGGCTTTTTTATCCCTATCACGCATCAGTCGGTTCCGCTTCGTATGAACAAAAAATTGCGGGAATCAAAAAACTCATTCCGCTGGTAAAAGATCACCCCGGTGTGTTCGGTTACTATCTTAATGACGAACCGCTTGAGCATGGAGTGTCAATCGGCGAACTTGAAAGGATTAATCGCCTGATTAAAAGTATTGATTCGGTACATCCTACAGTAATTGTGGATAACACCCCCCAGGGTTTTAATTCATATCACCGCGTGTGCGATATTATTATTCCCGACTGTTATCCGGCGTGGGGTGTTGAAGGCGTGCCAAATCCGGTGGCTGAGCGGCGTGCAGGTCTATCATGGCCTTTGGAGTTTAATCTCGGTTTCAGAAAACTGACTGGTTCATATAAACCGTTCTGGATTACACCGCAGGGTTTTTCCTACGCGTGGATGTTTGAACGTGATATGTGGAAGACAAGAGGCCCTACACTTGACGAATTCCGCGGGAATGTGTATATCGCGCTTGCGTCAGGCGCATCGGGTGTACTTACCTATGCATTTACCTACGCGTTTATTGAACCTGGTACACGGTTTGGATTTAAACAAACATACCGTGAACTGCAGGTTTTAAGAGAATATTTCCCATACGGGAAACGCAATGAATTCGATTTTGGAAACGGTGAGAATAAAAAAACAGATGAATTAAAACTACATATTGCTGATTCATTTGATAGAAACAATTCTCCGGTCATCGGGCGTACACAAACCGGAGATGATTCCTGGATTGAAAACGGAGATAACACGGATAATAATCTTATTACTCTAAACGGTTCGCGGTTAGAAATGCATTACTTTAAAAGCAAACCAAACGTTCCTGCGCTTTCGTGTGTGCTGGAAAATTTTAATGAGCAGAATTTTATTGCGGCGGTTACCATCCACCCTTATCCGAATTATGGCGGTGCTTCCGGCATTCTGTACCATTGTACCGATGCAGGAGCTGTATACGCAAATAAAGAAGGTTCTCTCGGCCGGGCAAAAGGCTATAGTGTTAAACTGAATATAAAAGATATTCCGCCAAAATTAACACTCGCATATAACACCGGAATTCTTGCAGAAAAACCAATCATTCCTGCACAAAGCTATAAACTTGTAGTTTCCGTATTCGAATCACAACATACAATATACATAAATGGAGAGAAAATAATTTCAATCAGTGATGAGAGCAGCCGGACTGATGACGGAGGGTGTCTTGGTCTATTCGCTTTTTACGACCTTCCGCGTTTTGATGATTTTGCAGTATATAAAATTAGTTCCCGGAAGGAGGGTGAGAAAGTATTAGGGATAATCTGTCCCCCACCGGTTATTCCCGTGTATGTAAACGGCTGGGATACACCAAAAGGGCCGATTGTTATCGGAGTAAATTACGGCAAGACGGCTGAAAATTTTACCTTTACCATTCGTGATAAAAACTTTCCGGAAAAGCTCTTTGTTTTCCCGGAAAAAAGAACGCTGCAGGGAGTGCGCAGCGGAGAGGCGGTCACGTTCAGCGACAGGTTTGAGTATGCAGCCTCGCATGTATACCTTACAAAAGAAACCGCAGTCCCCCCGGAACTCTTACTTCCTGATGTGAGAAAACAGTACAACGATTTCAACGCATTAATCGCAAAGAATAATGCCGATAACGCTGCGTGGATAGGAAACGGCGCACGATCTTCCGCTTCATCATCCCGCCGTTTCGCTTCAATCCTTGCAATTGACGGAGTAACAAACCTTACACCCGATGGAGTGCCTGCCGAAAATTACTGGCAGGATTCAACAGAAAATGTTTTTCCGGACTGGCTTCAGGTAGATTTTGCACGTGAAGAAACTACGGACAGGGCGATGGTTGTGTCGTTTAACCTGCGGGATTTTGAAATCCAGATGCCTCAGGGAAACACCTGGAAAACGGTAGCAACCGTTAAGGATAATACCAATCAGGTACGGAATGTATCGTTTGAACCGGTGCACACACAGAAAATCCGCCTTAATGTAACTGCGATTAATGCAGGTCACTGGAAGGATGGGCACGCCGCAGTTATTGAGTTCTCGGTCTACAGAAAAAAGTAGTGTAAGCTAAGTAAAAGGATTACAGGTAAAAGTATATGACAAAAAAAATCAACATTATAGACAACAGAAGACGGCGTGTGTTTTATTGCGGTGAAATCTGCGAATTTAATTTTTCTCTGATGAATTTTTTTCCGCATGATGTATCAGACATCAGCTTCGAAATTAAAATATTTTCTGATTCAGATTCAAAGCTGCAGGTTCTTTGGAGCCGTATAAAAAAGTTTCCTGCTCTCGGTGTGTTTATAAAAGATATTGAGGCTGCATTTGATACCGCTGAACTTAAAACAGGAAAATATTCAGTTAATTGCGCGGTATTGCATAATGATGAAATTTTAGCAGAAGAAAATTATACTGTATCTATAGTTCAGCCAGGAAGAGAAACTGTGAAATTATGGCACTGGCCTGCAACGGTTCATTATAACGCAATTGAAGCTGATGAAGTTTCGGCAAAAAAAGAAATCGATCTGCTTTCGGATATAGGGTACACCTGGGCGCAAATACGCTCGGCGTGGCTGCTTGACAACCCCGGAAAGGCAATCAAAATTATCGAATATGCCATGGAAAAAGGAATTGAACTTGGTGTGTTAATTGATAATGCCGGCGGCGGGGTGTTTATCGCAGACAGAGATACACCTGAAGACGCAAGATTATTAAATCATAAAGGAGAAGTTACAGGGTATGTATGTGCGCAGCATCCAAAAGTTCAGGATAACCACAGGATTTTATTAGAACGGATTATGGCAATTATACGTGATTTCCCTTCATGTGCAACAGTGTTCATGAACAGCGAAGTTGAAGACAAGTTAAAGCTTCCCTGTAATCCGCAAGCAAGAAAAATGCATATTGACGCACTCGGTTTTGACCCGGCTAAGACCGTGAAAAATATTGATCCTGTATATTCAGATTCTATGACGGACTATACGGGAATAGCCGAAGGTGTTATTTCCGACGATGATCCGCAATACAGATATGCCCTGTATTACTTTAAAAGCGGTGATGGATTTACCCCGGTAAACACCCTGATGGGTGAAGTAATTCATAAATACCGGCCGGATATTACGGTTATCACCGATCCGCTCCGGTTATGTTCCCTTTATGGCAGATTTAACGGAGCTGATGCGGCGTGTTCCTGGACATATACTAATCCTGATCCAAAAGCTACCTTGTTTGTTGAAACTCTCAAATCATGCGCGCGTCATGATAAAAAAAAAATAATTCACACTATTACATTGTGGAATTATGCTGGCACTCTTGTGCCGAGCGGAAAGGACAGATTCGCACGTGAACAGACACTGCGGATGGAACCAGATAGATTTTCAGAGAATGCCTGGATTAATTTTTCCCGCGGAGTAGATGCAATCGGCACCTATTTCGGAAGCCCGATAGAACCTTTTCTGGAAGACGGAGATCCTTTCATTTATTCGCCGGAGACGGTCAAAGCAATAAAAACTTTTGCTGATGATATTATCGCGCGGTTTGGAAATTTTGCCTTAAAACTCAGGGATGTACCGCGGCGTACTGCAGTGCTCGATTCGTTTTCTTCGAGGGTCTATGGTGTTTCCCCAAGACCGTATAATCACTACCCATGCTATGCAGTATATGATATGTATACGGTGCTGCAGATGGCGCACATCCCCGCGGATATTCTCTGGGATGAAACTATAGCCGAAGATGGACTCGGAATGTATGATGTGCTTGTGCTTCCCGTATGCGATACACTCACTGAAACTGTGTATAAAAAAATCATTCAATTCAGTAAAGGCGGAGGAATTGTGATCGCCGATCAGTATCTGCGCGCAAAAATCCCCGGTGCTATCCGGCTTGATTTTGATTTCACTTACCGAAAACGGGTGAACGCCAATGCAAATACAACGGGTAAAGACTTCGCGGTTAAAGACGACACCGCGTTCAAAAAGGAGTGGAAAGAAGAAATATGTACCGGTGTGACTGCGGAAGAAGATCAGGCTATACTTGAACAATATGCTTCTGCATTGCGTACCAAATTAAAAGATGTGTATTCACTTGACTGTGAATGCAGTTCACCGAGGGTGTTATTGAATATGCGTGAAGCAGGAGGCGTCCGTTATCTCTTTGCGGTTAACGATCATCGTGTGTACGGAGAAAGAACAGGCAAATACAAATCCATGCTGGAAAAAGGAATGCCGGAAAATGCGGTATTTACATTAAATAATCTGACGTCTATTCCGGAAGTGTATGAGCTTACAGAAGGGAAAAAGGTTCCTTTTGAGATCAAAACAGGAGACGATAATACATATACGATTTCTTTTTCACTGACTATTCCGGCGGCATCTGGTTTGATTATAGCCATTTACAATAAGAAATTCAAACCAATGAAGATCGTACATTCAGAACACGCGGTCAGAGGAAAATCTGTGCAGATGGAAATACATACCGGTACAGATGAGGGTATGCAGCCGATTAGAGTTGACCTGTTGCGTCCTGATGGTTCAGGACATGAAATGAGCGGATGGTATACTGCCGAACGGGGTATATGCAGCGTATGCTGGGTGCCGGCAGTGAACGATGAGGCAGGAATCTGGAAATTGCAGGCAGAGGATATAACAACGAAACAGACTGCTACTTCTGTTATTTCTGTAAGCTAGTAGTGCAATATCTAACGGAGGTTGCTTTAACCGCAGAGAGCGCAGAGGTTCGCAGAGATTTTCTTCCTCTGCGTCACTCCGCGTCCTCTGCGGTTTTCCTTTCTTTTGTACATCACGTACATCATACATCAGCTTTTTAAAGTCTTCCTCTGCCAGCCGGACAAACAATTAATATATTTCGTTTTCTTACAGCCCATTTCTGGCCAATAACAAGCCCCGCTTCAATTGTTATTCCAATTCCTACTTCATCGGAAAGAATTACACTTTTTAAACAGACGAGCGAAAAGAAAATAATGCAGCTTCTATTTGGTGGAGATCAGGCATCTATTTCCTCAGCAGCGTTCTTTTTAACTCCTCCGCGAAAGGCTTTTTCATGCGGCGCGCAATATACAATGCGGTATTTGCGGCGGTTTTTATTGCGATAGGTACACCTCCTCCGACATCAGCCCAATGACCGGTGAGCAGGAGGTTTTTTACCTTTGACTTTGAGTGAATTACTCCGGAAAGAATATTTTTAAGTACCGGTTTGGCGCCCATCATTGAGCCGTCTTTGTTCCAGGTGTAGCGTTCGTAGGTGAGGGGAGTAGCCACATCGATAACTTTGATGTGCCCGCGCAGATTGGGAATTAGTGTTTTTTCAAGACGTTCTATGATAATATCCGCGTATTGTTGTTTATATTCACGGTAGTTTTTACTGCGTTTCCGGAGTTGAGTTGGACTATCGCTTCTGCCGTCAGCGGATTCCGGAGTGTCACTGTTGAAAGAATTATGAAAACCATGATTTACTGCGATAAAGATAAGAAGTGTACCGCAGCCTTCCGGGCAAAGAGTTTTATCCACTGCGGAATATGCGTTTATTACCATGGGGCATACATGCGGATCACCGCTGTTCTGCTGATTGCGGCTCACGTCCTCGCGGGCTAAATGAATAAATTCTTCGTTCATTCCAAGTGACTCTGAAGGGCAGTCAAGTCCGATAGAGATGGTAACCGCTGAGGTGTAGATTTCTGCCTGATTAAGACTGCGGATGAAACGTGGGCTGATTGCTCCGGGCGGAAGGAGGCGTGAGTAAAGCTGGTTTACATCGCATGCGGCAACAATGAACGGGGCGTGAATGGTTTTTTTTGTACCGCCGTTGGTATAGGTAAGTCCGCAGACTTTGTTTTTAGAAAGCAGGATTGAATCCACCGTTGCCCGCGGGAGTACTGTACCTCCGTATTGCGCGGTTTTTTCAGCGAGCCACAGCGCGTACTCACGGCTTCCGCCGGGCGGAGGATTTTGATAATCGTCAAGCCATGCCCAGGCAATAGGTATCATCATTTCCATCAGTGTTTCTTCAGTTGAGAATATCCTTCTGAGACGGGGATGCGTAAAATACCGGTTCAGCGCTTTTTCGGCGTTATTATACAGAAGTGCGCGCAGAAAAGTAAGGCCGTGCCGGGAGTATAAAATGTGATGTTTGATTTTTTCAAAAATTGAACAACTCAGGGAAGTACACATATTGTGTGTAATGGCTTTATATGCCGCGGCGAGTTTTTTTGTATCATCAAAAAAACGGATAATGCCTTTTGTATCTTCCGGAAAGTCCTGAATGAGTTTGTCTTTTAGTTCAAGAGGATTATTGGTGACGAGATAGTCGGTGTCTCCGCAGACGTAGCGTTTAATCCGTGTTTTATGAGTTGCGGTGGGAAAATCGTTTCCGAGCAGCCGGAAGAGAGGAGGGATGAATCCGTCAGTGCCGAATTGGTTTAACCAGTGGATGGCTGATTCGAATTTATAGCCCTCCCGGTCAAAACCAGCGCACAATCCGCCAAGGCGGGGTTCTTTTTCGAGTACTATTACTTTGCAGCCGCTTCTCGCAAGCAGCGCGCCGCAGGTAAGTCCGGCGAAACCGCCGCCGATTATTGCTGCATCGTAGATTGCAGAAGGCGGGGTATTTGAGAAAGCATTATTTGACATTTGAAACGTTGATTATACTATGAATACTCACAAAAACGCGAATACCCCTTAAACCAAGGGCAAACGCAAACTTCGAGTTTCAGTGGTATTTCTCGTTTTACGGATTACTTCTTCCACGTCCTGATAATAAAATCTTCCCGTCCTGAGCCTTTCTTATATTTTTTATAGTGTTCGGTATTTTTTTTGTAATAATCCTGATGATAATCTTCAGCAGGATAAAAAACTCCGGCTTTTAAAATCTTTGTGACGACAGGCTTTGAAAATTTTCCGGAACCGGCTAGCTCTTTTTTTGATTGTTCTGCTATATTTTTCTGTTTTTCATCCATATAAAATATTGCGGTAAAATACTGTGAGCCCCTGTCTGCAAATTGCCCTCCATTGTCTGTAGGGTCAATCTGTCTCCAGAATATGTCAAGAAGCTGTGCATAGGAAATTTTTTTCGGGTCAAATATTATTTTTATTGCCTCATAATGTTGGGTTGAACCTGAACTGACTTCTTCATATGAGGGGCTTTCCTTTGTGCCGCCTGTATAACCCGCCAGGACTTCTTTTACACCATCTGCCGCTTCAAACGGTCCTTCCATACACCAGAAACACCCTCCCGCGAAGATGGCAATTTCACCGGTTTGCTCTTTTCTAAACAGATATAGATAGTCGCTGTACCCTTCCTTTTCCATTTCATCTGCGGGAATAAACCGAAGCGACGCAGAATTGATGCAATACCGCAGACCGGCCGGACCGGGACCGTCATCGAACACATGACCGAGATGAGAATCTGCAATTTTGCTTTTAACTTCTGTCCGAGTCATTCCATGACTTGAATCGCTTTTTTCTATGATATTTTCTTTTTTAACGGGTTTGGTAAAGCTCGGCCAGCCCGTTCCTGATTCAAATTTATCCGTCGAACTGAAGAGTACCTCACCGGATACAATATCAACATAAATACCTTCTTTGTGATTATCCCAATATTTATTTTGGAATGCGGGTTCAGTGCCGCATTCCCTGGTTACTTTATACTGCAGAGGTGTTAATTTTTTTTTTAACAGATTATTATTTATTTGCATTTTTTTTGTATCTTCTTTACAGCCCGCACACAGACTGATAATTATAATTATTGAGAGTACATTTATTTTCATGCTCTGATGTGAAGAAGTTTTTAAACTATCGTTAATTTTACAATGATTTTTTTTTATTTATTCAAAGCGCCGCTACAAAAATACTTTTAAATTATCTACATTTATCTCCATTAGCGTTCATTCGCGTCAATTCGCGGTTTTTTTGAGTTTTAACCGCTAATGAACGCAAATGAACGCTAATAATTCAAATTTTAATTAACTGCACAGCAAAATTAAAAAACGCTGCTAATCTTAGAAAGGGTCGCACGCTTTTTCGCGCCTGTCGCCGGATTCCGCCATCCCCCTGGTCGCGGCTTTGCCGCTGCTCGGGTATGCATCCGACCTGGTCGCGGCTTTGCCGCTGCTCGGGTATACATCCGACCTGGCTGCCGACGACTTTGGACACGTCGTGTGTGTGACGTACGCTGCGTGCTGATTTACGACCTCCTTCCGCAGCTACTGACGTATATTTCTAAAAGACACCCGTCTTTCATGATATAATCCGTTAAAAAACGGTGGTGTTTTATGAGGCGAATTCAAAATTCTACGCTTTCTCAATGGTTTTTCCGAAAAAATCGCAAACCCCTGCTTATCCGCGGTGCCCGCCAAGTTGGAAAGTCGACCTTAGTTCGAATTTTCGGGCAGGAGCAGGGACTGCGACTGGTTGAAATCAACCTTGAAAAGCACCGACCGTTGGATAAAATTTTTTCCACCTACTCAATACCTGATGTCATTCGCGAAATTGAAGGCGTCGCAGGACAAAAGGTCGTACCCGGAGAAACCCTGTTGTTTCTCGACGAGATACAGGCGGCACCCGAGGCCATTGCCTGTTTGCGATATTTTTACGAAGAGCTGCCTCAGTTGGCGGTCATCGCGGCCGGGTCGTTGCTCGAGTTCACCCTTTCAAAGCACGCTTTTTCTATGCCCGTTGGTCGTATCGAGTATCTGCATCTCGGACCGATGACTTTCCTTGAGTTTCTTTCGGCTACGGATGAAGCACTCTACGAAATTGCATCGCGGCTTTCAGCGGCGGAACCGATAGCGGCGGCGACTCATGAGAAGCTCCTTGCCGTTCTGCGCGATTACCTCGTGATCGGGGGGCTGCCGGAGGCGGTAGCGGCCTTCCAGGAGCGCGACTACGCTGCGGTCGCACTCGTTCATCGCAGCATCTGCGAGACATACCAGGACGATTTCGCCAAGTACGCCTCCGCTGGAGAATTGGCACGGCTGCAGAGGCTCTTCCGCGCACTGCCCGGATTCATCGGCCGGAAGATAATCTATTCCCGCATCCTTGAGGATGAGCCGGCGGTAAAGATCAAAGCCGATCTGATCCTGCTGCAGAAAGCAAAAATCGTTGATTTTATCGTGCACACTGACGGCGGCGGAATACCGCTCGGCGCAGGCGCGCGCCACCAGGTTTTTAAAATTGTGTTCCTCGATGTGGGGCTGGCCGTGCACCTGCTCGGTCTTTCGGCTTCGGACGTACGCTCGCTCTCAGAACTGCGGCTCGTCAACGAAGGCGCGCTCGCCGAGCAGTTCGCCGCCCAGCAGTTCCGTGCGGAGCTTGGCGGCCGGCAACTCTATTACTGGCAACGCGAGGGACGCAGCGAAAATGCCGAGGTTGATTTTTTGCTGCAGGAAGATGCGCAGATCATCCCGGTCGAAATAAAAGCCGGAAAAAGTGGAACCCTGAAATCACTGCACCGTTTCATGCACGAGAAACGTGGTGGCCGCGCCATTCGCTATGACCTGAACCTACCATCAACACAGCAGATCGAGGTCAGAATTTCGCCGGAAGAGCTGGTCCGTTACCAGCTCGAGTCGCGACCACTTTACATGGCGGGTGAGCCGTGGCCGTCCATCGACCCACTCCTTCATCCCAAGCAGAGCGCTTCGTACCCGGCCAGCTCCACCCCGCGGACAAGTGAAAACGGCTTCGGCAAGGAGTTGCTTCCACGTGAATAAAAAACGTCTGCTCTCAGAAACGCTTCTTAATGATAACTCCCTGGCCGGAGCGCTTTACAACCGGGGTACTGAAGATGAAGTCACCTGTGCTCTCCCCGTTTTCCGCGAATGTTGTTACAAGTGCCTGCGGCCGGTCAGTTCATGTCACTGCCGGCAGATTATTCCGCTGTCCACCCGGACGCGTTTTGTAATCCTCATGCATCCTAAAGAATATAAATACCAGAAACTGGGTACCGGCCGGCTGACGCACCTGGCACTGAGCGGATCAAGTCTGCTTTCAGGTGTTGATTTTACCGATGACCCCACTCTTAACGCGCTGCTTAGAAATAAAAGATACAGCCCTCACCTGCTCTATCCGGGCACCGCTGCTTTGAATATCAGCGCCGGTGAATTGCCTCAGGTGCCCTCTGACAGGCAGCTGTTGGTCATCATCATTGACGGCACCTGGGCCTGTTCCAGAAAAGTGCTGCACCTCAGCGCCAATCTCCATGATCTGCCGCGCCTGGTTATTAATCCCGGCTCACCGTCGCGTTTCACCTTCAAGCGGCAGCCGAAACCTCATTATATTGCGACTATCGAGGCGGCCTATCTTCTCCTGTCAGCCCTGGCCGACAGTGGGTTGGAAAATCCAGATCCGCGGCGTAAACTGCTCCTTGATCTGCTCGACGCTCTGGTGTCCTTCCAGGAGCATTGCCGGCATATTCGGCGGGATTCTTCATACCGGCATAATTAAGTATTTTAGATCCACTGCAAATTGTGCGGTTATATAACAGGATCGGAAACACTCTTTTAAGAACGTCTGTGGCGGGGATAATATTAATCCTGTTTATTTCTCATGGTTTCTGCTGCACTGAAAAACATTCCTTCTCCCCAGGTAAATGCAAATCGCTGGCCGTGGACTTCGTCTCCCCCTGTTCCCGCAATGTGCCGAATTCATGATAATATCAGTGAGAAGACTCTTTTAACAATGTGTATAGCACAGGAAATGTCCCTTAAATTAACAGTTTTCGTTCCCATTAGGAGGAAATATGACTGATACACGTACCTGGGTATACTGGGCATTATTTTCCGCGATTTTTGCTTCGCTTACTGCTATCTTCGCTAAAGTGGGTATGAGGAGTATTGACTCTGATTTAGCAACCTTGATTAGAACAATGGTAATAATTGTATTCCTTGCGGCCATTGTACTACTGTCAAAAAAGTGGGTTAATCCCCTGTCTCTGAATAAAAAATCATTATTTTTTTTACTTTTATCCGGATTAGCTACCGGCGCATCCTGGCTTTGTTATTTCAGGGCTTTAAAGCTTGGTCAGGCTTCAAAGGTCGCTCCGGTTGATAAACTGAGTCTTGTTTTGGTAGCAATATTTGCCGTTGTTTTTCTTGGCGAGCGGCCTTCATTGAGGGAATGGATGGGTATTGCTCTGGTCGCGACAGGCGTTATTATCCTTGGTTTTAAAAAATGAATTGGACTTTCAAAATAAGTAGTACTGCGGCAGTTAATTTGAAAAAAGTGCTGATTTTCTTTTTATTTCTTGCATCGGTATACCCCAAAGCCGACAGAGGTTATGATAACGATAAAACCAACAAACTCCCCAACACTGTGTTTGTTGAAGAACGCGATCCGCGCAGAAAAAAACTGGTTGAAACCGCGCGGTCATTAATCGGACTGAATACCAGTACTATAACAGTTCAGGGGCGCACGTACCCCAATGATTGTTCCGGAATATTACGCGGAATTTACTCGGTAATCGGCATAGATATTTTTGAAAAATCAAAAGAGTACACGCCGGGAATGAACGGGGTTAAAATACTTTACCATACCTACAAGGCAAACCAATGGAAAACGAACACACGTTCGCCGCGTCCGGGAGACTGGATTATTTTTAATAACACCTACGACCAGAATAAAAACGGCAAATGGGATGACTTCTGTACCCACATTTCCATGGTGACCGGCGTTGAACCTGATGGAACCATTGCATTTATTCACCACGTAAGCCGGGGAATACAAAGGTACCGGATGAATCTGCGTCACCGGAAAACGTATGAGCTCAAGGGAAAACGGATGAATGATTTTCTGCGATTCCGGCCAGGTAATGACAGCGACAGGATTAAATACATGTCGGATAATTTGTTCTTTTGTTTTATAAATATTTTAAAGGACTGAAGGTAGGTCGATGGCAGAACCGGTACAGAATATCTCAATAAGTAGTTCGAAACAGATAGGTGGTGCCGGCCTGAAGCTTTAACGAGTGCTTGAGCGCTTTCGGACTAACAAGACTACCAGGCGGAAGTTCTTCCAGTGCACAGGGTTGCAGAAAGGATAGTTCGATAAGACCGTTTTCCATCGGATGTACCATTGTAAGTTTTTCATTCGCACTGACTACACAATTTACACTGGTCATTGCCCAGACCTTTCCAAAAACTGCCAGGCGGCGAATAAGTCCGGCCGGTATGATGTATGAGCCTATGAAAACGGTAGTGAAATTGGGATGCTGGCGAAGTCCAAAGCCGCAAGCTCCTGAACCGGGATATGTCGACAGATAAATTGCTGCCGGGTCTGTCACTGAGAAAACCGCGTTCCCGAAAGGATGCAGGAGATACTCCGGAGAACAGGCGAAGATCATTTGCCAAGGTGGATTCCGCAATGAATTTGCGGGGGGGTATGCAGGAACAGAAGTCAATCGTGGTAAAAGTCCCCTGGTAAGTTCATGATCAGTGGGCGGTAAAAACTCAGTTGACTTTAATGGCTCAATCACCGGCTCGATTCCCAGACCGAAGATTTCCCGTGCTTTGGAAGCGCTATGCTGTTGTGCGTATCCTGCTCCTTGCATCAGAATCAGGGTCGTACCTTTTTTTTTCTTCAAAATCAAAAATTGTTTAATCCATTCAGTGTCTGTGACCAAAGGGTTGATAAACAGGTAACAGCGCGATAAGGGGATGATGCCGCGGCGGAAATCTGAGGCATAGTAAAGCCGGTAGGGTACACCTGAGAGGTTGAGTTGAATGGATTGTTGAGCCATCCAGGTATGCGCAGCAACTCCGGAGCCCGCTTCGTAGTCGTTTGCGCGTTCATCAAAAATGACGGCCATTTCATTGATGGCGTTGTCTGTCCAGTTTTCACAGAACTCCTGCCCCCAGAGGTGAAGATTAGCAATTTCTTTTTGAATATCAGTGTCAAGGTATTCCCATGGAGTGCGCAGGGGATGGAACATAATTCCGGCTCCGGCGCACCAGAGGCGACCGCCTTCTCTTCTCCACATGTTGCGCAGGTCTGCCATATTTTCTGCGAATCCTCCCTGCATTTTCGCGTATTTAAGATCACTCTGGTCGGATAACCAGGAACGATGATCCATATCAGCGAGAAAATATTTTTTGTTGATAGGATAGCTGTGCAAACAAGCATTGATTCCGCCTGCTCCGGGGAGTGATCGAATTTCACCGTATGAAGCCTGACTAATGGCGAAATCGATGCGGCTGTCTTCGAGAAGCAGGTCATTGGCGTTTACATCACCCCGAGCACCTGCGTGGGAACCCGCGAAGGCACCGACTAAAACCGGCCGGTCAGATGCTTCGCGTATGACCGCGGCCACCCGGCTGATGAAAACCATCCGGGCTTCGGAAGTGAAGCGCATGAAATCGACTATTTGCTGATCACGTATAGGATCGTGAAATAGATATTCTAGCCGGGTCAGTCTGGTTGAGGTCGGCGGGGCGACTTCACTGAAGTCGCGGTAAGCGGTTTTCCATGCTGCGTTGAGCGCAGATATTGTGCGATAGTGCTTCTCGGTCCATTCTTTTAATGCTGCGCGTGCCGGCTTACTGTAATCGCCCCATAGTTCCGGAATACCTGTGCGTAAATATGTCGGCGGCATCCAGCCGTAAAGTTGCGTATCAACACCGCCGCTGATAAGGTAGCCGATTATTGCCCGGCCTGGCACAGTTTTTTGTGCGCGTAAAACGTATTGTCTGACCGCTTCGCAGGCACCGTCCTGAAATTTTTTTGAATGCATCGACCAGACCAACCGGAGGCGCGGATCACTGTTGTTTGTATAATCTTTCTCTAATTGAAAAAAATGGTTAAAACCGTAAATGCCCGAACCCTGTTCGTTGCGCCAGAGTTCATCGGGGTTGTCCCTGGGAAATTCAGGATAATCATCGATAAATAAGTTGACCACCAGATACCCTTCAGGGTTGCTGCGCAGGTAATACCAGAGAAGACTTTCAACTGTGGAGTCATTGTATCGGTTTTGTCCATCCCAGAACGGTATATTTGACTCATTAAACTGCCATGTCCAGCCGCGGCGCGGCGCATACATGCCGATGTTTACTGCAGGCAGTATCATATCTATACCGGCTTCACGGAGAATACTGAGCTGGTGCGAATCAAGTGGGAAATTGGGCATAGCGTAGAAACACTCTGGTTTTTTCTTTTTGCCGTCCACGAACAAACCAAGGCCGCCGGGGAAGTTCGACTTCCATTCTACTTTTGGAATGCTGCGTGATTTTACCTGCGCAATAAGTTTTTCATCGAGCGGCAGTATTTTTTCATCCAGGGGGTAAGAATTGCGTTCTGAGTATGTCCAATTGGCCGGAGCGGGTTTCCCTTTAATCTTAATTACCGGAATGCCGCTGTGTACCGCTGTAAATTGCGCAGACATAAATTTGCAAAATAGAGACGGATATCCAGGTTTGAGTATTCCTTCTGTGAGCTGATAAACGGTTTTACCGAGTGGCGTCCCGCCCGGTGTACTGAGCAAGCCAGTCAGTATCCCGTCAGAAAATTCAATTCGAAGCAGGTAGCGTACGCCATATAACCACTGATAACGTTTATCTTCAAGTTTTTTTACTTTTGTTGCCGATAAGCCGGCCGCGGGCCAGGTACCGTCTTTTGCACAATCAAAAAAAATAGTACGGACACCGTTTGGTTGATCGATTAAGCTGACTGACCAGAAATTATCTGCGTTTTCGCCGAAGGAAAGGCCGCAGGATTTGTAGCTGGCTCCAAGCGGCCCGCCCGGAATAATTTCAGCCTCAACAAAAAAACGGTTTGACAGCCGTTCTCCCCGATAGACGGCATTGCAGTTCACAGATGAATCCCATCCCAGACTGTTCTCCTCCACGATCCACCCTTCTGCCGGTTCGAGACGCCAGCTTTTTTGCAATTCGTCCAGATCGAGGAACTGAAAGAGATCTGCGCTCTGTACCGTTACAACCATTGTACAGAAAAAAAGCAATACTGAAGAAAAGAATTTTGGCATTATTCTTTTAAAGTATCATACTCTGCAGCGATTTGGTTAAGTGCGTGACGCAGCTCCCGTTTGCCGTCATTGACAAGTTCGAACTCAATTTTTATTTTATCGTAAAATTCCTGAATGCTTGGAAACCGGGGGTCTGCAGCAACAGTATTCTCAATACAATCACGGTATAACAAATTTAGTTTTGGCATACCGAGCATATTTTCGAATTGAGGACTATATAAGAGCGGTTTGTATACCGCGATATCCATACGTCGAAGCGTAACAAGCCGCTGCCCCTGTTCACTGGCCATCCATTTCAGGAATGCAAGCGCTGCTTCCTTTTTTTGAGAGTTTTTTGCAATTCCAATGTAACAGTTTAACGCCACGAATGCATCCTTAGTGTCGGTTGGCATTTTTACTACATCCCAGGTAAACGGAAGATTTGCTTTTACGAGCATTCCGGCAAGTTCACGTCCGCCGACATTAAACCCTACCATCCCGCTCCCGAACACTCCGCCTTGACCCGTAGATCCGGCAGACGCGGTCGATTCCATATCAGATTCGGAAACCATAACTTTATGTTTTAACGTCAAATCAAACAGATATTGAAAGACAGGGAAATGTGATTTGCTATTGATAATACAACGCTGCATGTCCATGCTATACATACTAAGATTGTTCTGCTTTAACAACATCTCATGAAAAGGTCCGTATCCTCTGGTCAGGGGCTGCACACCAAATGTGCGTTCCATTATGTTATCGCGTCTGGTAATTTTGCGGCAGACGTTCAGAAAATCATTCCAGTTCCATTTTCCGGATAATTCACCGACACCGAATTTTTGCAGCAATGTTTTATTATAGTACAGGTTCTGCGTCCATGTCCAGATCGGTATACCGTACAGCACTCCATGTCGCCGGCCGTCTGTTAGAGTATTCGGCATAATATGCGGGAGAATATCTTTAAACTCAGGTCCGTTAATAAAATCATCAAGCGGCATCAGCTGATCTTTGAAGGCGAGAAGATCGTACTCGGTATGCGCAGCCATCGTTACATCGCAAAGACTGTTCCCAGCAGCCATAGTAACGAGTTTTTGATAATATTGTGTGCGCGTTACAGAGAATATCTCGACTTTGACCTTCGGGTTGGTTTTATTATATTGCCGTGCAAGACTGTCGAAAAATTCTTTATTATACACATCACCCCAAGCCATGAAAGTGAGATTATCCCCTTTTTCTGATTTTGTGCCACAGGAACTAATACATAGAAAAATTGCTGCTGCATAAACAGGGATTAACAAGTGCATTATTTTGTTTTTCATTCGGATCTCCTTTTTTATAATTTTATTCTATCATGAATTACGCATGCTATTAAAATATATTTTTTGTTACATGTTGCCTTCCCTGATGCATTTCGTCAGTTACTGAGTAATGCAACGGTTTATTAATGACAGGGTATCTCAGTTTTTATTTATAAAATCAGCAGTAACCGCCAGACGCCAGTTATCACCACCGTCTGATGATACTAAAGTGACGATGTCACGGCCGACATGAAGATAAAAATTATTCCCTTTTACTTCAGGTCCGGTATGCCCGCGGTTAGATCCGCCTTTTCTGCGTTCACCGTCATTAGCTACTGCAGCATTTGCGCTGAGGGGTTTCTCGATGTCCGGCAGGGCAAAAACAAAAAATTCAAACGAATCCCATGTGATATCCTGCGTTCCAGGAACCGCGTAGTAAGTGAGAAACAGCCTGTCCCGGGTGGGATCATAGACGAGTTTATGATACCAGACACCATACATCAGCTTGAATGGGGCCACGATAGTGCGCTCAGACTCCCATTCACCGCCGCTCTGTTTCCGGTAGAGAACGAGGCGGTTGTTGTATATTTCCAATGTACTGCGGTGAATTGAGTATAAATTGTCGTGCCGGTCGCTCGTGAAAGCCGCGTAAGAGAGTTTTGGCTGGTCAGTGTTTACAAGGATGTATTCGGGTGGTGTCCATTTGCTGATATCCCGCGGTTTGAGACTTCGGGTATAGGTAACCGGGTTGTGATGGCCGTTGATGATCACGTGAATAAATCCTTTTTTGTCGCTGGTGAGCGCAGGCCAATTATGTCCGTCGAGAAAACCGCCGCCATACCCGAGAAATACTGGTTGACTGACACGTTTCGTACGGCGATCATATTCGACTATAAAAGTCGGGACACCGTTTACCGCTTTTTCAGGCGGAGCGTCTTTGATTGCTGCAGGATACTTCATACTGAGTGCGGGATGATCTGAAGGGATGTTTGGCATGGTTTTGCCGATTGGGGTCGAGGCGAGTTTTGCGGGGTTCCATACTGACCATAGATCCTTTGTGTCCTTCATAAGACTTGTTTTGATATCGGGAAACCCGCCCGGATCCGGACACCAGCCGTAGGCGATAAAGATTTTTTCTCCATAAGACAGCACAATGGTTGCATCACCGGAATGGTAGTTTACTCCCAGGACAAGATCTGCAAACTTAACCGGAACACCGGGATTAAGCGAACCGTCAGTATTCTTTTCCGGGATAAGAAGATATCCAGCTTTGTCGGTCGACGGGAAGTAGGGATAGTCAGACAGAAGTATCACCGGAGGATGTTCAGTAGCTGTTGTATGGTTATACTCACTTTTTTCGAAGGATGCCAGCCTCACCGGCAGCTGGTGTACTGTCCAGCTTTTCATTCCATCACGGGAATGCAGCAGCAGTGAAGTGCGGTTAGACCAACCGAGACTCACGCCTTCTGAATCAGTAGGTTCGAGCATCTGCAGCACATAGGCATCGCCGGATTTGTCAAACCGGATGGAAGTGTCAGGACCCTGGTTACCCCAGAAATTAATTGCTCCTTGCCATCCCTTCGAAGAAGCCCAGTTTGTCAAAACAGCTTTAATGTCTGAAACATGCCAGCGGCCTGAATCATCAGCCCACTGGATAGTGTCTCCTGCATTAAGATACACTTTGCCGTCAGGAGTAAAAGACGGGAAGCCCGGACTGAAACGGGGATAGTACCCATGCAGCGCACGCTCGCCACGGAAATAGTGCTGGTATGTCAGTGCCTTTTCCGGTGTGGAAACCGGACCACGGGTAGTTAACTCAGGAAAGGAGTGATTAAGCGGCTGGGGCTGGTTGGGATAACGGATTTTATAGTAAAATTTTGCCGCCGCGGGTCCGGCGGGCGCGGCGGTAACTTCTTCTTTAAGCAAACGAAAGGAATCGATATGCAGGACGGTTGCCGGATTTGGATTTGCGCCGTACATTTTAGTAAAAAAGTAAATTCCGGTAATATTTGAAAATCCGGTCGGGGATTCATATTGTTCAAGTGATTTGAATGACAAACGGATAGTTTTCCAGCCAACCCAGTCTATTATCATCCGGTGAAGAAAATAATCCTTCCAGTGATTGATGGGATTGTCCGCAAGAAGCGCAAAGACCAACTGCTGCCCGGTATTTACCTCAGAGTAGATTTGGATCTCAAATGCACGGTAGGCGCTCCAATCCCCCGGAAAATTATTGCAGGCAAGTGTGGGATACTGATGATGATTCGCCCAGCGGTATGAGTATTTGCCGTTCCGTACCCGCGCGGCCGATCGTACAGCCCCCCCTGCGAGAGATGACCATGCTACCGGAAATACCTCAAAATTTGAGAACTTCATGCTTCGGGTGCACCACAGATCATCTGTTGAAAGTCCGTGACGTGAAAGGATGGAAGGCAGTTCAGGAGGCGCGGTTAACCAGTCCCCCTCGGTTTCAAAATCCAGCACCGGGCAGGTATCCGGGCTGCCCTTTCGGTAGTCTGTTTTTGACACAGGCACCGGCGCATCATCCTGTGTAACCCACAGCCTTATGTCGTCAATACAGAAAACAGAATCCGCTTTTCCGAAACCGAAAAACTGCCAGCGCGGCTCTTTTATCTGCTTCAGTGCATCTTCGGGGTATGTGCATTCGCCAGCCTTTTCTCCGTTTACCGACAGTGTGGCCAGATCAGCGGTGAGATCACATTCGATTCTGAGAGTACACCATTCACGGGGAGTATACACCGCGTTCAAACTTTGAAGAGTTGCACCGGAATCAGCAGAACGGAATTCAATATTTCCATTTCCGTAGATCCTGAGAATATTTGCGAATGAAACATAGGTAAAAGGGTTGTTATTTTCGTCCCCGTTTCTGATGCGGACATCAAGTCCGAATGATGTAATAGGTTGAGGCAGCTTAGGCGGAATTTTATGCAGTAATCCGCCTGCAAGACTATCCTCCACGGTTGCCATCTTCCTGTAACGGAAGTATTTGTTAATCTCACCGTTGTCATCAGTTGAGGATGTGATTTCCATAACATGGGGTTTGGGTACGGATAACCTCACCTGCCAACGGCCGTCCTGCTGGAAAACGCCGCCGAGAGAACTTTTCAGGTTCGCATCGGCAGGGCCAGTTTCGTAGGAATTAAAATCGTCGCTGATGATATCGCGGGGAGAAGCATCAAGAATAGGCAGGCCTGAAAAAAAACCTAAACTAAGTATAATGACCTGTAAAATTTTGTATTCGTATTCATTTTGTTTCATTTTTTCTCCTCTGTTTTTCAATAAGCAGCAATTTTGTAGGTGAGTACCGCCGATTCGTCCGCACCGAGATTTGCTGGCAATTCTGCCTCACACCTGCCGATTTCAAAATTGTCAACTCCTAGCCCGCGCGAGTACAGTTTTAACTGTTGTTTTCCTTTAAATTGAACTATGACTCCTTTCTCAATCGGGCCTGATAAGGTTAAACAGCTGCCGGTCTGATTATTGGAAGTAGTGAACCGGACGTCTTTTTTAACCGGTCCGCTAAGAATTGGAATATTTTCGATTATTCTTTCAACTGCAATATTTTTCCGGGCTTTAATCGTCAGTGTCACATTAATATCATCTTCGCCGAAAATATAGATTCGTTCATACTCCAGCGGCAGATTTTCGATATGTCCGTTGACCGTAAGTGTTCTGGTTTTTTCGTTCAGCGTGAATTGAACTGTTTCTGAATCAGCCCACCAGCGTTTGCCATCAACAAAACAAATGAGCCCGTGGTGTGCCGCAGGACTGAAATTAACTGCCGTGATGGCACTGCCATACTCCGGTGTTGCGAACAAAGTGAGGCCGCCGCCCAGCATCGGGTAGCACTGGTTCTTAGTAACTGTGCCGCCTTTGTCTTCACCGGGATGCACAATGCGCATCTTTTCACGTTCGGCGGGATAGCCGTTTTTTTTAGAAGTAGTGCCTACATAGACCGCTGCGTAATACGACGCGGTTTTCACTGCAGCAATTTCGCCCTGTACGAGCCGGATGAAAGGTGTCTTCTCGAGACATGGCAGGACTGACGGCAGGACATTAGTAAAATATTTATATTGGGAATAGGGAATATTATTCGCAGGGCCGGATTTAGCCTGCGCTTTAAACTCTTCGAGTGTTTGAGGAATGTCAGAGAGGTTATTCGTAATAAGAGCGGCTGCGTTTTGCAATCGATTTTTCTCTGCTGCATCTCCGGGGTTTGCCCAGGCTGCCACCTCCGGTACGAGATTATCGAGCATGCCTTTAGCTCCGAAATACTGCTCCCGGTAAAAACCGGAAGTAACCCTGTGTCCGAAATTGAAACCGCCCAGTACAGTCCCGTCCGGTTCCAAAGCCACGGTATGATTGAAAAAACGGTATGACCGGCCTAAAGCAGCAAGTGCATCAGGATCGCGGGTTCTGGCGCAATAAAGACCCAGGTGCCAATGTGTGATGCCTGTGTAACTTGCACACGGTCCTCCCGTCTCTCCGAACCATCCGGCTTTGCTTTGATTATTCAAAAAACGTGCGGCAAAAATCTTCACACGTTGTTTGATCACAGGATCACCGCTGCCCTCTGCATATGAAGCATAAGATTCGAGATAATGCGAGGACTGGTTAAGGCAAGAGACAATCGGATCTGCAAAATGGCGGTCGAAAATATGAGAAAGCGCTTCGGTCCATACTTCACGGATATCAGGTTCGAGAAGCGGTGCTGCAATCTCGTACGTCTGAAACATTTTTTGTCCTATTGGAAACGCGGGCAAACCAGGATAAGGATCTTTCTCGGAACCAAAAGCGAAGACCACTTCGGATTCGGCTAACATCATCAGATCGCGTAATGCAGAGGCGGCAGCACGGTAGAGGAGTTGTCGCATACCTCGCCATGGATTTACCGGGTCATCCAGAACAGCAGCGAGCGCAAGCTTCTGGGCTGCTGCTGCCGTATCTTTTGTCGACGGTCCTCCGTAAAAATCACCTTTTTCACCGTAGGGAGCTAAACGATCCCACCGGTTTTCCGGATATGTTTTTTTTTCATGTGTTTTCCACATATCAACGGAACCGCTCCAGTGACTTTTCGGGTTGAGATTCTGCGCGCGGAGGATTGCATTGATTGGCAATAGTAATCCTGCATTAGCCACGAGCGGACTGTAGCGCAGAGGATCACTGAGCATGAGATTTTTGCTTTTCGATAAATCACGGAGCAGGTTTTCGGTTTTGCCTGAGTATTTCTCATCTGTAATACGCCGGAGAATGTCATCGATCCTCTGTTGAAATTTCCATTGTACCGCAGTTCCATCAGACAGTTCAATTACCGAAGCTTTAATAAGCTGCGCTGCGGCACGTGTATTGCAGAGTATAAAAGGAAATCCCCATGCTCTGAATTTAAATGCAGGGTCGGAAATCTTCAGCTCCATTATTTCTGAAGTCTTTTTTATGACTATCTCATTCACTTTTGAGCCCGGGACAATAGAATATTTTTTCCCAAAGGTGTTCAGTTCAAAGCTGCCGCCCTGTATGAACAGTTTCTCGGATTTTACCGGGATCCATGCGTAAAGTGTTTTGGGCATATTTTCCCAAGCGGTGTAATCACCGTTTTGCATGCACACTCCGTACTGGCTTCCGGCAGGAAGGTCTATACTAACCATGCTGTTGTTGAACTCGCAGTTAAAGCGGAGTTGATAGATACCCGGTTTGGCGAACTCAAGAGACTTTTTTATAAGCTGTCCATCGGCGGAAGGAGTCATCTCGGCTGTGTAATCCCAGGAAATTATTTTTTCATTATGATCGTAGACTCTGACCAGTACATTTTCCGGACGGGATCTGTCATTTTTATTAACTGTCCAGGCGGCCTTTAGAGAATCTTTTACTACACAATACACCGTGAGTGCCGGAGCAGGCAGAAGATTATGTAAACCTGTTTCCTGCTTTATGGTCTGCCTGGATATCAGCCGTATGTCGTCGAGTGCAAACATAAGATCTGGTTCGATTTTTGACGCAGCAGAGACGTAAATGAGCATACCGTGCACATTGTTCCATCCTGCCGGAGACCGTGCCCGTGAGAAATCGCGGAAAGGGATGGTAAACTGCTTCCATCCTTCCCAATCGGATGTAAACCGGAAAGAGTAATAGTTAGGACTGTTTTTAACCGGCTCGGCGTCGGAAAAAAGATTAATTGCAAAGACAATTTCAGAAACACGGCTTGAATACATCCAAAAAGTAAGTGATTCAAAACGTGACCAGTCCACGGGGATCTTTTTGAATGATAAGTATTTGTTTTTATCGGGTGTATCCCATCTTCCTGAAACTTCACCCTGTTTGACCAGGTCAGGATCTTTTTCCGGCTTCAGGGTAGTTCCGGTGATACTGCTGAAATCTTCTTCGAAGTCGCAGATAATCTCATCGGAAGCAGTCAAGGCACTGAAACATAAAAGTGCTGCAAGAAAAATTATGCTGAACGTATTTTTCATTTTGATTTCCTGTTTCGGTTTATTCACTCATTCGGTTCAAGGTACAATTGCCTCATGTGCGTGTAGCGTCTTGCACAAATCTTCAATGGCAATTTCACGCGAGGGTTTGCCCTGCTTCACGGCAAGAGCGCATGCTGCACCTGCTGCCTGACCCATGGCCATACATGTTGCCTGCACGCGTAACGCAGAGAAAGCCAGGTCATCGGCGGAGATGCTCCGCCCTGCAATAAGTATCCGGCTGCTGCCGCGGGGAACAAGAGCGGAAAAAGGAAGTGTTGGAATGACGTCGTATGGCAGAAATTCCTGTTTGATGCCGTCCTTATTGTGCTGATCTATGAAGTAAAGCGTATATGCTATCGCATCAGGAAATTTCCTTCCGGTTATGTAATCATTATAGGTGATAGTGCTCTCACCTACAATCCGAAAGGAATCGCGTGTGGTTGTAAAATCACCCATATATTCAACACTGATATTCTCAAATCCCTTTATTGATTTTAGAAACCTAAGTATGCGCAGAAGCGATTGATGTCCGCGGATATCGGCTTCAGTCTGAGTGAGAGAATCTGAACTATCGGCTCCGATGATGTGCTGCATATTAAAGCCTCCGCGCTCCAGAAAAAGACGGAAAGGTCGGTCTTTAAAGCAATAATCTCCCTTTTGCAGCAGCCCGTCTGCCATGGCTTTTTCGTAGGCGGTTTGAATTGCCGGATGATCAAGGTTATTAATATCATAGCCGCTAAGTCTGAATTCCAGAGTACCGGGCTGCCGTACTTCTTTTTTAATCCGGGCAAAACCGAGCATTCCGACAAGGTCTGCGTCACCGGTGGCATCAACTACTTCGTGCGCACGGATCCGCCGCAGCAGGTTTTTACCCGTGCACTCAATATGCCACATATCATCATGCATGGTTATTCCAGTAACTATCTCATGATAATGAATATCTACACCGTCCTGTATACACATATCTTCAGCGACCAGCGCGTAGACATAGCGGCTTAGCCCGACGTGATAGCTTGGACGCTGCGGGTTTTCGACAGCGAAATCCGGTAACGGGATACCGTCAAATTCTTTATTCCGCAGGATAAGTTCCCACCCAATCCCTTTGATAATCTGTTTATACCGCGAATAAAAATAGGCAGGGGCACTGACACCTCCTCCGGTTATTGTGCCGCCGAGTTTCCCGCTCATCTCGATTATGCATGTTTTTACTCCAAGGCGGGCAGCCTGAATTGCCGCGATAACACCTGCCGTACCGCCTCCGGCGATTAACACGTCTACATCTTCATTAATTATCTGCATAATAACATCCTTAGCATGGCCGCATTCGGTATACTGTTTGTATTATAGAATAATGTGTACTTAATTACTATAATTATTATGCTATTGAATAGTACTGATATGCTGATTTAATCAAGGCAGTACTCCGGAAAGTATTTTCTTCCTGAACTCTGCCGGCATGAGTTGAGTGTGCCGTTTGAACATACGGCTAAAATGGCTTTGGCTGTTAAATCCAGCCTTAAAAGCCGCATCACCAATCCTCAGTTCCGGACTCATCAGCAGCTTTTTCGCTTCTTCGATACGGAATATGAGTACATAATTTGAAAAAGGATACCCCGTACATTCCTTAAAAAGATGTAAAAATCGTGACAGGCTCAAACCTGTAAGACTCGCAGCTTTTTCAGCGCTCACTTTATCTGCGAAATGTTTTTCTATATAATTCAGCACAGGAAGTATTTTTGCACGTTTGCGATTCGGCTGTGTTTCTGTGCCGGCTTCTTTAATTGTTTTGACGAGAAACCGCGCTAGCGTGTGCAAAATGACAGGGTAGGGAAATACTTTATCCCCCTCACATACAGGCAGAGACCGGAATTGCTCTGAGCAGTCAGTACAGGTACGCGTATTACCGCTACGGTACGGGTCGATAATCAAGGTGCCTTGAAAAATACCGCTGCTGAAAAGAGGAACCACAAGTTGTCTGGCGCCTGCATGACAGGTAACCACGAACGGTTTTGCATCACTGGTGATGTATTCATCGAATAATTCTTTCTGGTACAGAGAAAGACAACGGCCGAGGCGCTGCTTGTCTTTCATCACCGCCTGGCAGAACGCCTCCTTGTGAAGGTATTGGCGGGCATCGATCCCGGGAACGCCGGGACCTGACTGGGCATTCTTAAACAGTGCCGGCAGTCCGGTCAGCCCTTCGATTTCTGTGAGCAGCTGCTGTACCGGATTGTGCCGGACATTCGACGAAGTGGTCATATGTACAGAGATTATACAATGTGTTTTGAAACCATTTTGGGATAATTGACATAGTACCGGGCGTAGGAAAAAACGGAGTAGAAATTGTATTTCAGTTAACTCCGGCCGCATTTTTCAGGAAGAAATTCAGTATGCGGGTATTGTATTCAGCCTGCCATAGATGTATGAACGCGTTCTTCCTGCCTGTTCCCGGTATTATGAAATCTTCTTCCATTTTATAACCGTGTGCGATAAGCTGCTGGATAAGTTTGTGATGACAGCTGATGTCTACGATGCCGTCATCGTTGTGATGAAGTCCTATGAACGTAGGTTTTCCGGCAGGGTTCATTGTACCCCATTTTTTTTCGTTCAGATACTGTGTATCCCGATCACCGCACGCGGCGTCTTCGGTTATTTGCTTTCCTGTCTCCCGGTCGATACCCACACCGCGTGCTTCTCTTCCGGTATTGATCGACGCATCGAAATAGGTGCCGTACGGGTCACATGCCGCGGCAGGCGCAAACGCGGTAACAAGTCCATCGAAATGCGTGGCCGCGAGCACGGTCATAAATCCTCCAGTTGATAATCCGGTAATGAAGAGGGCAGAGCTGCTTGCCGCGGGCCGTTTTGATGGAATTACTTCGCGCAGCACTTTCCCGATGAACGGGAGATCTATATTCAATCGTCCATCGACAGGTGTTGCATCAAAGCGTTTGCCGCAAAGAATTCCATTATCGTCTGTGACAAGGTCATGGCTTGAATCGAGCGAGAATACGGCAAAACCTTTTTCGATTGCATCACGGCTGAAAGACACTTGCGCCTGCATGGAGGCATCGATTACCGCGATCCCGGTCTTTGTTGCGTAGCACCAGTCCACAGCAGCGCCGCTGCCGCCGTGCATGACAATGATCGCGCCCTTCGTCCACTGGTTTGGTCTTTTCCATAGAAGCCGGCGTTCGGCATTTCCTACGGTGACCGTAACGATTTCCCATCCGAGTTTGACCGCAATGGGTTCATTGAGCCTTGCACGTGCGGTACTTCTGTCCTCGGAGGAAAGCACCGCAGTGGATATGAGGAAGAAGAGAAGGACTGTTTGTAGTATGTTTTTCAAAGTCAAAAAAAATCAGGAGTATTTTACCATATTTTGCAGTGTTGCCAGGGTTTAATGCTAATTAATCTGAAACTAAAAGGACAGTAAATGCTCTATTGTATAATTAATACTGAAAAATAAAAATCATACATAGCGGGGACGTATGGCAACACACGACAAAGATATTCAGATAATTGATCTCACACCTGACAATATTGCACAATACGGTGTATGCGGTTATAAAGATATACAAAAACATCTTGAACTACAGAGAAAAGCCGAATGGGTCAGGAAGTATTACCCCAAAGGTCTGCGGATTAAAGCCCTGATTTCTAAAACAGGCGGCTATCAGGGAATGCTCGAATATATTCCGGGTGAATATGCGCACCGGCCTGTCAATGCAAAAGGGTATATGTTTATACACTGTGTGTTCGTCGGATTTAAAAAGGAATTTAAAGGCAAGGGATATGCATCACTTCTTCTTGATGAGTGTATTAAGGATGCCAGGAAAGAAAAAAAGAACGGAGTAGCCGTAATAACCAGGAAAGGTTCATTTATGGCAAAGAAAGAATTTTTTCTGAAAAAAGGTTTTGTGTTAATTGAACAGGCTCCACCGGATTTTGAACTTTTGGTATTAAAATTCAAAGATAAAGTAAAGAACCCTGAATTTATGAAAAATTCACTCAGTGATTATTCAGACGGCCTGGTAATTATGCGCTCTCCGCAATGCCCGTATTCAGTTAAAAATGTCGATGCAATAATTGCCACTGCAAAAAAATTGAAGTTAAAAAATACTTTAATCGAATTGGATGATTCAGAATCCGTGCAGAAATCTCCCTGCGCGTTTGGAACATTCTGTATTATCAAAAAAGGAAAAATTATTAGTCACCACCCGATAAGTAATACAAGATTTGAAAATATTATGAAAACCGGGAAGTAGATTCTTTATCATAGACATCTACGCTAAAACGTAGATAAATTTGTGTAATAAAGTTTATTTATTATACAGCGAGAGGGCAGAGGGCAGAGGGCAGAGGGCAGAGGGCAGAGGGCAGAGGGCAGAGGGCAGAGGGCAGAGGGCAGAGGGCAGAGGGCAGAGGGCAGAGGGCAGCTGGTACTTACATAATTTTAGTTAGTCTGGCTTCTGTATGCTGTTTTCTGGTGTCTACCGACGAGGTCGGTCGACCTCTCCGGCTTTGCCGGCTTAGGATATACACCGGTTATGAGGTTTTCGGGAGTGCTCCGTTATTTCTTTATTTTCCCTTGAGGTTCGAATAGTGTACCACTTGATTTCGGCCATTAGATTTTGCATAATACATGGCCTTATCAGCGCATGTAATTAAAAAGTCAAAAGTGTTTTCTGCCGTTTTTTCTTTTGCTGGAATAAATGTTGAAATACCAATACTCACCGTTACTTGTGTGTCGTTCACCATGATTTGTGAAGAATTTTCTCGTATTTTTCCGGCTAATTTGATTGACTGATCCATATCAGTTTCATGCAGTATAATTATGAATTCTTCACCGCCGTAACGAGACGGGAAATCATTTTGCCGGAATGATTCTTTTATTATTTTACCCAATGACCGCAAAACGTCGTCTCCTTTTTGATGTCCATATGTATCATTGATATTTTTGAAATGGTCAATATCAAATAAAAGAATACTGAAAAATTCATTTTTTCGATTTGCATTTTTAATGCTCCATTCCAAATGATCATTAAAAGCTCGGCGATTGGCTAATCCGGTAAGCTCATCTGTTGTAGCCAGTATGTGTAATTTTTCTTCAAGCTCTTTTTGCTCGGTCAAATCATTATGAGCACCAAGCATTCTGATTGGTTTACCTTCTTTATTACGAATGGCTATTCCGCGACAGCGAACCCAGACCGTTTTACCTTCTTTATGCCGATACCGGACAATTTGATCATATGGGTGCTTTGGATTTTCGCAATGCTTATTAAAATTGTCAATGGCTTTTTTTAAATCATCGGGATGAATTAAATCCTGCCACTCTTTTGCGAGATGTTTTTTTTCATTTGGATCAAATCCAAGTAATTCCCAAAATCGCGAATTCATCCATTCATTATCCGGATTTTCTAAATCCCAGTACCATAATCCGTCAAGTGATCCATGTTGTAAAAAATCGAAAATGTCTGAGTTACTCGATAAGAGGTTATAGAGTTCATTCTTTAAATAATGTTTCTCACTCATTATTTTCCTCCATTATGCTGCTTTATGTTTGTATAAATGCTGTTGAAATTCTATAAACAGTCTGCTGATGTTCGCAACCTCTCCCAGAATTTCCTTCGCATCTTCCAACGATTGATATTTGTTTGTGAGCAGGATTGGTAATTTTTCCTGGTCAAGTTCTTCTACACCTGTCTCAACGTATTTGCTCAATACAAATTCAATAAATTCTTTCTGTTTGTTGTCAAGTAAAGCGAAGATGGCCGCTTGCGCTGCCGAAACTCTTGCTTCTCTTGTTATTGGTTTTATGTCGCTGTTGAACACATATTCCAACACATCAAACAAGTCGCTTTTTTCAGCGTCAATGAGTTTTTGCAAAGTGATTAATTCTTCTTTGCCAAAACCTGCGGCATCTAATTTTTCTAATAGTGTTCGTCTCGTAATTGGATTACTCCAAAGTGTCCGTAATTCATCTTCACTCTTGAAGAGGTTGGGCAATTCGCCAAACAGATTATTCAAAAATTCTTCTGCTGAAATCGGTTTGCCGTCTGCACTCCAAAACGAAGTTGAAATCATGGATTGTATTTCACGTTCCTTTCCGTCTTTCAGTTTTACTTTAATCCGTTTCCGTTTTTCTTTTTCTCCGCTTTCATCTTCACTTTCTACCGGTTCTTTCGGTTCTTCAGGCGGTGTGGGCGGTTTTGTGTCTGTTGTTTCAGGTTCTAATGGTTCTCCGTCCCATTCAGGGTCGGCAAAGTGGTGGTACGCATCCACAAAATCATAAATGGTAAAGAATTCTTTGCCGTCAAATAAACGTGTGCCTCGTCCTACAATTTGTTTAAACTCAATCATTGAGTTTACCGGCCGCATCAAAACGATGTTGCGGATATTTCTTGCATCAACGCCTGTGGAAAGTTTTTGCGAAGTGGTTAAAATGGCCGGGATTGTTTTTTCGTTGTCCTGAAACTCCCGTAAAAACTGTTCGCCTATTTCGCCATCGTTGGCAGTTACACGGACACAATAACTGGGGTCGGTGCTTTTTTTGTATTGGTTTACCAAATCACGGACTATGGCAGCGTGGTCTTGTGTGGCGCAAAAAAAAATTGCCTTTTCTTTTTGGTTGGCATCGTCCATATAAACCTGCACACGTTTTGCCTCTCGTGCTTTAATCTCAATGATGCGGTTGAAATTGGGTTCGGTGTAAAGTTTGCCTTCTTCAATTTCACCTTCTATGATTTGGTCATCGCTGGTGTAAATGTAATCGTCAAGCGTTGTCTTGATGCGTTTTACTTTGAATGGCGTAAGGAAACCATCGTTGATGCCTTCTTTGAGTGAATAGACATAGACGGGTTCGCCAAAGTATTTGTAAGTATCTACGTTGTCTTTGCGTTTGGGTGTGGCAGTTAAACCCAACTGAACGGCCGGCGAAAAATATTCTAAAATGCCTCTCCAGTTTCCTTCATCGTTTGCTCCTCCCCGGTGACACTCATCAATAATAATGAAATCAAAATAATCACTTTGGTATTGTCCAAAATTAAATTGTTCTGTCCAGTATTCTCCCTTCGGTTCTGCCGCTAAAATTAGCTGCCCGTCAGAGGCTGTTATCTTTGCCGCTTTTACGTTGGTCATAAAGGTTTGAAAGATGGTAAAAAAGATGCTTCCGTTTGTGGGCACACTTCCTTTTTTATTTATTTCTTTCGGGCTAATTCTCACCAAAGCATCTTCGGGGAATGCAGAAAAAGAGTTGTAGGCCTGGTCGGCCAATATGTTTCTATCGGCTAAAAATAATATACGTGGTCTGCGGCCGCCATCACGCGTTAAGTTCCAGCGTGTCTGAAATAATTTCCAGGCAATTTGAAAGGCGATTGCCGTTTTTCCAGTGCCTGTAGCAAGTGTTAATAAAATACGTTCTTTGCCGTTTGCTATGGCTTCAATGGCATTACGGACTGCAATTTCCTGATAATAGCGTAATTGCCAGGTGCCGCTTTTATCTTCATACGGAACATCGGCAAATTTTAAACGCCATTCGTTAATAGGTCTGTATATGGCAAGGGCTTGTGTGTGTTCGCCTCTCGGATAGGTTTTATTCCAAAGTTCTTCCGGAGTAAGGTAATCTGCAACCAAACCTTCAGTCCCTGTTTTCAGACAGATGCAGTAAATTTCTTTACCGTTGGTTGAATACGTAGTTTCTAACTTTAATTTCCCTGCATACTGCTTGGCTTGTGCCACACCTTCGCCCACAGCTACATCATCGCTTTTGGCTTCTACCACTGCCAGTTTAATGCCTTTGTAAACCAACACATAATCGGCAGTCAGTTTTTTTGCTCTTACGCCCCCTGTTTGTATTTTACCCGCGGTAATGTGGTATTCACGAAGGATTTTAGAACCCTCTGCCACACCCCAGCCGCACGCCCTGAGCTTCGGGTCTATGAGTTCTGCTCTTGTTTCTGCTTCATTCATTTTTTTTAATTCTCTTCGTAGTAATATGAATAGTCAATGCCTTTCATAAACATTTCTCTACTGTCAATTTCGGATGTTAACGCATTTTTAAGCAGTTTTTTTAGAAGGCTACTGTTAGCCGAACTTTTTACCATTGCCTTCATATAATCTGTTTTACCTATTTTACTCCAGTCCACACATTTTTTCAGGCGTTTTTTCAATATCAAATCCAGCCATATCCGGGTGCTTCTTCCGTTGCCTTCCATAAATGGGTGGGCAACGTTCATTTCTACATATTTTGCGGCAATTTCATCAAAGGTTGTTTCCGGCATTTCTTCTATTTTTTTTAAAGTTTCGCCCAAAAAACGCGATGCTGCAAATTGAAACCCGCCTTTTGAAATGTTCTTTTGCCTGATTTGTCCCGCAAAATCATACAATCCTCCAAACAAATACGCGTGTATTTGCTGCAGTCCTTTGGCTGTGCCAACCTCGATGCTGTTAATAAAAGAACTTTCAAACAGGGCATACGCCTTTGTTTTACTCTTACCGTCTATGCTTTCATCGCCATAGGTAAACCAATCAATAAACCGGTTGGCTTTTGTTCCGGGGAAGTTTTTACCCAAAGCGATAATGCCTTGGTAATCAAGCATGTCAGACTTGTATTTTTTTCCGTCTGCTGCGGTTAATTTCAGTTGGGTAGCGGCACTAACCAACTGAACGCCTTCTTTCTTCAGCCTGGCTTTAAGGTATTTCCAATAGTTGCGGGTCTTTGTATAGTCGCTTTGGTCGGTAAGCACGGCAACAATATCCAACACAGAAAACCACCATTTGGCGTTTTGTTCATCCCACAGGGCGCGTACTTCACGATCGTTGAAAAAATGAAGGGAGGGATTAATTGACAATGGAGAATTGACAATTGATAATTTTTTAGTTGATATGTTTGATTGCTTTTTACTCATTGTCTATTCTCCATTGGCAATTGACCTGCAAACGCTTTTTGCAGAATGGATTTTTTCAGTTCTTCTAAATCAGTTTTTTTTAGCTGATAAATGGCTTCGAGTTTTTTGGTTTCGGTGGATAGGGCATCGAGTTTTTGAACGATGGTTTGTTGTTCAGTTAATGGTGAAAGATCGAAAATTTTAAAAGCTCTAATATCCTTCATATTAATATGCTCAACTGTTGCACCTGTTGAATGTGATAATAATTGCTCTTGAACATCCTTTGAAAGAATTAAATGTGCTAAAAACTTAGATACTATTTTACTCTTTTTAGGTCTAATCAAGACAGTTCTTTGTCCTAAACAGACTTTTACATTTTCGGGTATTACTGCAATATTCCCTGCTGGTGCTTCCCTTGCCAAAATTAAATCATCAGCTTGTGGTATTGCCCGTCTAGTCCATTCATCATATGTCTTTTCCGAAACTCTATTAACTCCTTCTAAAATTAAAACTCCTTTTCCAATATTTGGTGTTCGTACTGATGGATAACCGGTTTCTTGTGTAGGTGCTGTTTTGTGTTCACAATCAACTATAAGTTCGCAAAGGTTATCTAATTTTTCAAATTGCGAACCGTGTAATTTATTCTTAAACACCCCCTGCAAATAACTTTCAAAAAGTTCTTTGGCGTTTTTGAGGTTCTGTTCGGCATTGGCTTTTGCCTTGGCGATGGCGGCAAAGGCTTCATCTAATATGGCTACGATGCGTTGTTGCTCGGGAAGGGACCCTATGAACGGAATTTCAATTGTTTGTAAATCTGATTTAACTAAACTTGGAATTGTTGTTCCTTTGTTTCTGCTTTTGAAATCAATTGTTTGACACAAATAATTAAGGAACTTGGGGTCAGATTGATTTTTAGGATAAATGCCAAATGCAGTATCAACATTCCAAAACCTTTCATTAATAAAAATCGGATTAGAGATGTTACCTTTCCTTCCAATGATAGTACTCCCTTTCTCGCAAATATATTCGGTAGCGTAACCCATAATATTTCCACCACTTCCATAAATCGGATATTTCCCATCATCAGAAATTACTTGCTTTTGATTTTTACCATTTATAATTTTAGCAATTTCCCCCAACTTCTTTATTTCCCAGCCTTGTTTCATATCAATCCCAAAATTGAGTTAATCATATTCTGTACAGAATTTTTGTCTAATTTCGAAAAAGCAAACCACTTTTTACCAAGATCTTTGAGTGAAGCGCCAAGGTGATAGACCTCGGTCTTGTCGATAATTAAAAACGGTCGTGGCTTTGAGTGAAAGTTTTTAATTCAAAATTGCCATATTGTACATTGGCTTTTTCTATATCTAAGGTCAGTTGTTTGCTGACGTTTTTGGTAAGCAGAAATACTTTTACGCCCTTTTTCTTTTTGGCTATGTGAGTCAGAGTGGTATCGTCAATATAGTTATCAATTAACACAATGCTTTTTTTAGCCGAACGGATTATTTTAGAAGCAAGCTCATAGGCATCAAACACCTGTCCGTTAAAAAATACGCCCTGGGTGGGGATGAGGTGCGTGTTTATTTGTAAGTCTATCTGATTAACTTTGTTTTTCAGGCTTTCAAAATTGTCTTCAATGCGGTTCATCCGATTGTTTATCGAGTATCCTTTGAGCAGATAATCTTTTAACACGCGAGTTGCCCAAATACGGAATTGCGTACCTTGTTTTGATTTTACTCTATATCCAACTGAAATAATAACATCGAGATTGAAGTATTCAATATTTCTTTTTATGCTCCTATTGCCTTCTTTTTGAACTGTCAATGATTCCTTGACGGTTGCCGGCTTTTCTAATTCCCCTTCTTTAAAACAATTATTTATGTGCAAGCTGATATTTTGCTTGCTTTGATTAAATAAAGTTGCCATTTGTTGTTGAGATAGCCAAACAGTTTCCTCGTCGATCCGCACCTCAATGTGTTCGGTTCGTTCGTTGGGGCTGTATAAAATAATTTCGTTTTTCATATTAATCCCAAAATTGAGCGCATATTAATGGATAATTGATAATTGATAATGGATAATTGAGAATTAGTTTCATTATCCATTATCAATTATCCATTATCAATTATCAATTGACTTCTGTGTATTTTGTTTTTTTGTTTTAATGATTGCAGTTAAAAGTTTTAAAATTTCTGTTGAATCATTTTTCAATGAGATGGCAGCTTTCTCCTCCAAATAGTTTGATTGTGCAAGCAGTTCGATCCAATATTCTGTTTCATTAGCTTCTTTCAATGCAATTGCCATTTTATGCACAAAGTCAGCACTGCTTTCTGCATGTTCAGCTTCGCGAACCATTGCACCAACAGCCGTTCCGCTTCTCAGCATCTGTTTGCTCAGTACATATTCTTTTTTTCGCTCACACAAAAATTGATACGCTTTTACAATCCTCAAAGCAAAAGCAAACGACTTATTTTTAATTACATTTTCCTTCATCATAAATACTCCATTTACAATTGTCAATTATCAATTGTCAATTGTAAATTATTAATTATCAAAGCACTTTCCTCATCCAAAGCTTTCATTTCTTTCAAAATATCCTGCGGTTGGCGTAAAGCGGCTTCTTCTTTTTTATTAGGGTTTTTGGCGCTCAGGTCAAAGGTAGTTTGGTCAATATCTTTTACGGTAATGCTCCAGGAGTTTTCGCTTTCGGCTTTTGTTTTTTGCAGTTCAATAAAGTCTGCTAAATCTTTTTCGCTCAGGGCATTGGTCTTACCAAGGTTTCTATCCAGGTTCAGTTGGTAAAACCAAACCTTTTTGGTGCTGCTTCCTTTTTCAAAAAACAATACTACCGTTTTTACCCCTGCACCGGTAAACGTTCCGCCCGGCAAATCCAATACGGTATGCAGGTTGCAGTTTTCTAACAATAACTTTCGTAAACTAACCGAGGCATTGTCGGTGTTGCTCAAAAAGGTGTTTTTAATGACCACGCCGGCTTTGCCGCCTGCTTTCAAAATTTTAATAAAGTGCTGCAAGAACAAAGAGGCAGTTTCACCCGTTTTTATGGGGAAGTTTTGCTGCACTTCGGCTCTTTCTTTGCCACCAAATGGCGGGTTAGCCAACACAATATCGTAACGGTCTTTTTCCTGAATGTCGGCCAGGTTTTCGGCAAGGGTGTTGGTATGCACAATGTTGGGCGCTTCAACACCGTGCAAGATCATATTCATTGTGCCGATAATGTAAGCCAATGATTTTTTTTCTTTGCCGTAAAAGGTTTTTTTCTGTAAGGTCGTTACATCGTTAGTGCTAAGTTTTTTACTGTTTTTCAGGTATTCAAACGCTTCTACCAGAAACCCCGCTGAACCAACTGCGCCGTCATAAATCTTTTGTCCTATTCCGGGGGCTACCACTTTTACAATGGTTTTAATCAAAGGCCGCGGCGTGTAGTATTCTCCGCCGTTACGCCCCGCGTTACCCATGTTTTTAATCTTGTCCTCATACAAGTGGCTCATTTCGTGCTTTTCAGCGTGTGTTCGAAAACGCAGTTCGTCAATACGGTTGATTACCTCACGTAAATTGTAGCCGCTTTGTATGCGGTTTTTAAGTTCGCTGAAAATCTCACCAATTTTATATTCGATGGTGTCGGCGCTTTCGGCATCGGTTTTAAACTTTTTGAGGTAGGGAAATAGTTTGAGGTCAACGAAATCTTTCAGGTCGTCACCTGTCAGGGCTTTTTGGTGGTCAAGTTTGCCCGATTTGTCCTTAGGTGTTGCCCACACAGTCCATTGAAATTCTTTTGCAATAATGTTGGTGTAGGTCTTGCCCGAAAGTTCTGCTGCGGTGGCTTTGTCCTTTTCTAAGTCGTCCAGATATTTGAGGAACAAAACCCAGGAGGTCTGCTCTACATAATCCAATTCACTGCCGCAACCTGCATCTTTGTGCAGTATGTCGTCTATATTTTTAAAGGTTTGTTCAAACATTTTATTCTCTGTCCTGGCGCTCTGTCGTTCACACCGCGAATTTTATCCGTTCTTTTACTTCTTATACTATATCATTTTTGTTAATATTTATCCATAACGAATAGCAAGATGGTGTTGTATTCTTCTATATTATAGTGATGGCGCCGCATCTAATGCGATTGTTAACTCCGGCGATGCCCGTGGATTTACGGATTTTTCATTATTTCGGCGATAACATGAATTATGAGCATAAAGGTTTTATTGAAATTATTGGAAAGGTGTGTTATCATTTAGCGTTTTGCCGATTTAACAATGGACTATTCGTTGTACAAAATACGGAGGAAATATGAAATTTTTATTTTTTATTTGTGCGATATTAATTAAAACATCATACACACGCAGTATTAACTTCGACAAATTACAAGAGCGAAACGGAATAACTTATGCAGTCAATGACAATTTGTATTTCGGTTCATTCATATCTGCACGTATACAATTGTATTTTAATAATTTTTTTGGTATCTTAAAGCCTTAGATCAAATCAGGGTATCAAGAATAATTTTTATTTTTTATTGCGGTAAGCTTTATAATTATACGATTGGTCAATGTTGATTTTTCCAAAAAGATTAACAATTTTTTGCTGTTGTGTTTTTTTAATAAAATCAACTAAAGCGAACGTAACAGCCTCTTTTTTTGTTTTAAAGCCGCCAATTTTTTTCGCTTTAACAAATAAATTATCATCTAATGCAAGATTGGTAGCCATGTTGTACTCCGGTTTTAATAATTATACACAATAATCGTTTGCGTTTACCTGTGTGTGGATATGGCTTATGAAGTCCCAGTAATTTTAATAAGTCTGTTAAAGTGGAATTATCAGATTTATTCGATTTTCCCGGACAATATAAAAAATTTGTGAATTATAAGTCAATTTGAATAAAGTAACTGAAGTTTTTAACTTTTTCAATTGGCCTTTGCGTATTTTTGTTATTACTAAAAATTTTCTTGAATTCATAAGTAGATATCAGGGCAAACGCGAACTTATGGTTTTTTACACGCTATTTTTTTCATCTTCGCTATCAGGCAAATCAAGTTCTTTGTTGTCATGCTCATTGTCATAGTCAATAGAATCTTTTCCGTTATTCATTAACTCAAAGTCCCCATTCAAATAGAAATCCAGGTCAGTTGCATTGTTCTCGTAAAATTCATTTGCGGGAATACCATCAATTACATAAATTCGTTGAGATTTCATTTTGCCTCTTATAAAGTAGGTCTCCTTTATATATTCAAGTCCATTTTTGTCTCTATAGATTTTTTTTTTACTTTTCTTTTTCACTTATTCTTTTTCCTTATTCTTTTTCCTTATTTAGTTGTGCGGTAGTATAAAATTCAATTATCTTTTTAACAGCGTCAGCGGTGTTTTTTTGTTCATTCATATAGTTTTGAATAATTTTTAAACTATCCTGAAAATAGTTATTAGTTATAATAAAGTGAATTCGTTTTATTATCTCTTGTTTATTTAACTCATTGACACGGATTGGTTTGCTGGCAATTTTCATTTTATATAATTTTTTAGCCCAATCAATCTGATCCACCACGAAAGGAACAGGTATTGATGGAATTGCTGAACGCAGAACTGAACAAGTTGTTCCTAATCCGCAATGATGCGCAATGATATCTATTTTTGGAAAAATATATTGGTGCGGAAATTGTTCCAATTGGAAAAACTGAACATTACTTTTTTTGGGAAGAATGTTTGAGTTGATTTGCGTACCTATCCATAAAACATCTAAATCGTATTCGCTTGAAGCTTCAATAAACTCTGAAATAATAAAATTTAAATTTTTATTAGCCCATGTCATTGAACCGAGATTAAGAAGTATCCGTTTTTTCTTTTTTTTAAAAAATTCATTTAGTCTTTCAGGAACATCAATGTCTTTTTGATCTGGAAACCAATAGTTTGACTGAAAAACTGAGTCTTTAAAGTTCAACCCCTTTGTTAATAAATTTGGTAATGGTAAGAACAATGGTTTTGTTTGAATTTGCTTTATATCGATATTGGTACCTCCGTATTTATTTCGAAAAGCATTATATGGTTTTAAAATTAATTGCTTTAAAAAACAATTACCAATTATTTTTGCTATCTTTGAAGGAATAGTTTTTGTTATCTGAGCAGCTAAATTAGGACTAATACTCACCCGGATAAACAATTTATAGTTCATTTCGGCTTCAAGTTCTCCGAGCCATCCATGTCCAATTATTACATCGTAGTCATTGATAATTTGGTTGATTTTATTATGCGCCTTTTCCATTCCTTCGAACATTAAAGCAATACCCTGGGTTATCGCTTTAAATCCGGACTTTTCTAATAATTTTGAAACTGCATCATTTGGATTTGTTTCATCGTCATTTATAGAAAGAAAGGTTATATCAAATGATTCCACATAATTCCATTAATTTACCGTCGAGGCCAAAGTAGCCATAATTCCTGTTGATTTAAACGCCTGGGCTAATCCAATATAGGGTTCAATGTCTCCACGTGTTCCCATTGATAATATTAAAACCTTCATATCGTTCCGTTTTTCTGGCTCAGGTAATATACAATGTGTCTTTTTAGCATCAAAATGTCCGGTAACATATTTTATCATAGCACCATTTTTGCCGTATCCGCTCAGGTGAGTAAAACCACGCAATCCCCAGGAGGACAGTCAGGTTTTTTTTGACACCTGTGATTCTGAGAAGTACTTATTATGAATGACTAACACATGGGTCGGAAGGGAACGGCCTAAGACGATTGCTGGGGTTACGCCAAAGTAGTGAAATTCATTATTAACCACGCAGCAGTATAATTAGGAATGAAACCGACCGCTCCTTATAGGAATATACTAAGAAAGAAAGCCACAGAGGACACAGAGAGCACAGAGAGCACAGAGATATTCGCGTACATTAGCGTTTATTCGCGGTTAAAACCAAAAGAAAACCGCTAATGCACGCGAATGAACGCGAATGGGGGAGAAGTCGGAAAATTTAAAAATTGTTTTAGATTATCTGCGGGTTTTCCATTTTGCTGTGAAGATATTTAATATTCGTACTACAAGGTATCTGACTTCCATGGGTTTTTATCTGCATATGGAAAATGCAGTGGAAGGGAAATGCCGGAAATTTAGAGAGACGTTTTTCTTGTTGTAGTGTTGCTTTAGGTAGCTATGTGGGAGAATTTCGTCCATAAATCAGAGCGACTGTTTACTACTTTTATCTGGTAGATTAGTACAAGGTTATAACGAACAACTATTCAGAGCGGCATCAAAAACACAAAAAATGCAGGATGCAATTTTTTGTGTTTTTGCTGAGTGCAGACCGACGCCAGGAGGGCGGCGGCAAACGTCCGCCTGAATAGTTTTCGTTATAATCCTTGTACGATGCCTCATAGAGAAAAATAAACCTCCGCCTGAATTACCGGCGTGCCCCTTCTACATGCAATTCAATCCCATGCAGATAAAAACCCGAAGTAATGGTTAATTTATCCCTCGTTATCTGCAAAATTTCTTTTTCTTCGCGCTTGAGCCGTTCGAGATGTTTTTTTACTTTCGGGATAAGAAGAAAATACCGGTCTTCACCGGCCTGTTTATTACGCATGGTGTATGTGCCGAGAATTTCTTCTGCTTCGATGATCTGATTTTTATAGTTAAGCCGGATTTTATCAATTTCGTCTTCTACGAGATGACGGTTGGTTTCAAGAATATTTTCTTTCAATGAAGTAATGATTTTTTCGACTTCGTCCACGGCTTTTTTATATAACGATGAAATTTTTCCGTCAAGCGGCAGCCGGACGGACCGGTAGCACTGATCGCTCCGGAAGTAGTTGAGTGTTATAATGAAATTGAATACCGCTTCAGAATGGCTTCCCGGGAACATAATTACTGATGCATTAATGTTTTGTTCCAGCGTGGTTCTGAGCATATGTTTGATGAGCGGGTGTTCGGCATGGATATATTCTGCGCATATGCCGCGCTCGTTCAGTACTGCGGTGCCGGAGTAATCAAAGGAGACAATATTACCCGCGAGTTTTTTTCTTTTACAGTCTATTTCATAATACACGATATTTTCTATATTATTTTCGCCGGTTATTGTATAGTCTTCGGGGTGATCCTGCGCGTATAAAAGAAAGAATTTTTTAAGAGTTTCCGACATGCGGGAAATTTCTTTTTTTATTGCCGCGGATGATAAATTAGTTTTGGTGAGATAGTGGTTTGAAACTGCGAGCTTGCGTAATTTACCTTCGGATTGGTTAAGTTTGAGGAGAAGTTTTTCCTCTGCTTCTTTCGGGTTCAGCGCCATGTGCATCATGAGTCCGTCAAAGAATGAAGATGATGAACCGATAAGGCCGAGAAGAGGCTCCAGTTCGCCGAATGCGTCTTCAAAGATTTTAATTTTATCAGTCAGAATTTCAAGCAGACGTTCCCCGATACTTTCCTCCATGGCAAAATTGTATATAACCACGTCAAACTTCTGGCCGAAACGGTGGATACGGCCGATGCGCTGTTCAAGACGGAAAGGGTTCCATGGCAAATCGTAGTTGATCATTATCCGTGCGAATTGAAGGTTTCTGCCTTCACCGCCGGCTTCGGTAGAAATAAAAATACTGCTGCGGTCACGGAACTGTATGACTGCCGAGTCCTTTTCAGCCCGGTTGAGACCTCCATGGAAAATAACGCAGTCATAATCAGAAAGGACACTGCGCAGATGCAGCATGGTTGTTTTAAATTGAGTGAAGATTATTATTTTTTCGGATTGATCCTTGCTTTTAATTGATTTCACAAGCTGCAATAATTTTTCGGCTTTCGAATTTTTCTGCATCGCGGCGCCCTGCGCGAGGAGCCGCTCAAGTACAGTGAGTTCGGTACGTAATTCAAGAATTGTCATGCGGATTTCATCCAGGCCTTCCGCGTCTTCATCTTCGTCTGCATCATCCCGCATGTCATGTACATCTTCTTTTATTTCAGTTATTTCAGCCGGCATAGACACAGCGGCATTTTTTTCATCAAGCATTTGGGTAATACGCTGAATGCGGTTCTTAACGGTATTAAGCACCGCAGGGAAGGAAGAGTCGGCCATTTTCTGAAGGAAGCAGAGCATTAACGCACGGGCATTTTTATTCTCCTCAACCGCCTTACGGTATTCACCCTGGATATAGGCGGAAATATTTTCATACAGCTGTTTTTCTTCAGATGTGAGGCTGTATTTGATGGTGTATGCACTCCGTTTGGTAAAACCGCCGACATCCCGTTTTGTTCTGCGTATCGTCACTGAACGGATAATTCGGTTGAGAAATTCTCCGCCTTCATTGTAATAGCCGTTCATAAAACTCTGTAGACTTCCGATTTTATTCCGTTCAAGAAGGCTTATGAAAAAATAGAGCTCCTCCAGTTTTCCGGAAAAAGGAGTCGCGGAGAGGAGGAAAAGGCTTTTTGTACGTACTGATACTGCTTCAGCGAAACGGTATGCGCGGGTCGAGGTTTGTTTATCACGCCGTAACCGGTGCGCTTCATCAAAGATGACCATATCCCAGACCATACGGGTCAGTATGGAGGATACTCCGTCCTGACGGGCATAATCGATAGATACAATGATGCGGGTATTTTCTTTTATCCACCCCGCGAGTCCGCCTTTATGTGCGCTGCGGACGGATTTGCCGTCAAGTAATGTAAATTCTTCATTGAATTTTTCTTTAAGCTCATTTTGCCACTGAAGCATGAGGGAAGCGGGTACTACAATGAGAATCCGCGAATACCGGTAGCGCATGGAAAACTCTTTTATCAGCAATCCGGTTTCAATTGTTTTTCCAAGCCCGACTTCATCGGCGATAAGCCACCGGTGGTTAAGCGATGACATAATTTCATATACTGCGTTTATCTGGTGCGGCAGCAGATGAATGCCCGATCCTTTTAAGGATGCGTAGGTATTGCTGTCATTATAATAAATTTCACATGCCGCTTTGCGAAGTGTATATTTTTTTACATCATACTCGGTGGAAGGTGCGGTTACATTTTCCGCAAGTTCTATAAGGCGGCTTCCGGGTATCAGTTCCAGATCTGTTCGTGCGGGTGAGGCAAAACGGATATCTCCTTCCGTGTTATGCAGCAGAAGCGAACCATCGCTCTCTATTTCTTCAATCCACCATTTTTTTCCGTCGCCGGTGCGGATCAGTCCGCCGGGATGAAAAACATTTTTTGCTTTTTCCTGCAGTACATCAAAAAAAGTTTTTTGATCTTCAATTTTTAGTGTATGAATTTGGTGATCAAGAAAAATATCATTAAGCGCGGAAATGTCGGATTCTAATTGATGCACTTTGTTATTCCTGTGTGTATAAATATTTCCAGGTAAAACCTTTTTGTTGCGCGGTTATTTCCGTAGGACTTCCGCTTGCGACAATGGTGCCGCCGGCGTCACCGGCTCCGGGGCCGAAGTCGATTATATAATCGCAGTTTTTAAGAAAATCAATATTGTGTTCCACGGCGATTACGGTGTTCCCCCTCTGCACAAGAGAATTGAGTATGCCGATTAGATTCTGTACATCAGCGGAGTGCAGCCCGGTAGTAGGTTCATCGAGAATGTAGACGTTTCTGCACAGTCCGGTATGCGCAAGCTCTGAACCGAGTTTGAGCCGCTGCAGTTCTCCACCCGAGAGCATGCTCGTCGGTATTCCGAGAGAGAGGTACCCAAGCCCTGCGTCAACAAGGAATTTCAGCCGGTTGGTGATGCGCGGAAACTTTTTAAAAAACTCCATGGCATGTTGAAATGAAAGATCGAGAATATCGGCGATGTTTTTTTCCTGAAAATATACTGACAGGGTTTCCCTGTTAAAGCGTCTTCCTTTGCATGAATCGCATGGAACGGAAATGTCGGAAATAAAGTGCATTTCAATGTCTTCAAATCCTTTACCGCTGCATGCGGGGCACCTGCCCAGGGCGGAGTTAAAAGAAAAGTGTCCGGGAGCAAATCCTTTTGCGCGCGCATCGGGTGTATGTGAAAACATGTCGCGGATAAGATCAAATGCACCGATTGCGCTTGCCGCGGTCGACCGTTTGCTTCCGGTTATCGGAGTCTGATCGACGGTATGTATTTCATTAATATACTTTCTTTCGTCATTTTTTTTCTGTGAATTGACGAGTCGCGGCAGCAGCCATTCAATGAACGATGATTTACCGGAGCCGCTGACCCCTGATATCCCGCATAAACGGCCTAATGGAATTTTCACGCGCTGATTTTTAATATTATTGCGCGTAATGCCTTTCAGATCCAGTGTATATTCTGCTGTCTTGTATGGAAGAATTTCTCTGTACAGGGATGATGCAGCGTTTTTTGAATCAACGTTTTTTAAATACGGATAGAAGCTCGTTTTTTGCATGGCATTGAGACGGAAAGGCCCGTTATACATTAAGTACCCTCCGTCTTTTCCGGCACAGGGGCCTATGTCGGTGATCCAGTCCGATCCGCGGATAACGGACAGGTCGTGTTCAACCATAATCACCGTATTTCCTCTTTCCTTGAGTAGCCGCACCGCGCCCATTAATTTTTCAGTATCATGTGAGTGAAGACCTATTGTCGGTTCATCGAGTACGTATATTACATCGCCGAGTTTGTTGCCGATTTGGGTTGAAAGCCTAATTCTCTGCGCTTCTCCGCCTGAAAGGCTTCCCATTATGCGGTTAAGGCTCAGATAGTGAAGTCCGAGATTCATCATTTGTGTCAGACGAAAATTAATTTCCTCAAGCACTTCGCGCATGGCTGTTTTTTCGTGAGTGGATAATGCGCCGGATAGCGCGGTGAAAAATTCCGCTGCTTTCTGTATTGTGTACTCGGTGATTTGGTTGATAGAGTTACCGTTAATGGTTACCGCGAGCAGCTCAGGTCTGAGTCTTCCCCCATGGCAGAGCGGGCAGCGGATAAAATCCATGACGTGGGAGAACGCATCCCTCCAGCGGTCGGATTCCGAGCGTGCGTGGAGGTCTTCGATGATATAGGACATTCCTTTCCAGTTATCTTCCGGTTTTTTTGAACCGTATAGAATGGATTTCTGTATTTTTTCAGGAACCTTTTTCCACGGTGTATCCCAGATATCAATATTCAGTGACCGCGCAAACCGCTTTAATAAACTGCCGTAGAATTGTCCTCTCCGGGTAAAGAAGGGCGAAAGTTTTTTATACAGAGCTCCGGAAAGCAGAGGGAGTTCCGGGTTTTCGATAAGACGCTCTTCCGAGACCGATCTCGCCTGGCCGATTCCTCCGCAGCGCGGGCATGCGCCGAGATGATGATTGAATGAAAAATGACGTGTACTCAGTTTATCCTCAAAGAAGAAATTATGCGGAACACAGGCGTAAAACCGGCTGTAATATGTTTCACTCTTTGCAGAGTTTTCTTCCTGGATGCAGAGAAGGTTTTCTCCTGAGTCATACGCTTTTTCAAACGAGTCAAGCATTCGTGAAGTCTCTGCTTTATCCGGAATAAAACGGTCAATTATCAGAAAAATTTTTTCAGCCCGCAGGAATTGCTCAGGAGAAATAGTACTGTCAAGCCTTTGCACAATGCCGTCAATTTCAATACGGCTGTATCCTTTCTGCATCAATACCGGGATAAAATCAATAATATTTTTTGATTCTTTAAGCAGCAGTTCTTTTTTACAACTTCGCAGAAAGAGAGGCGCTTTGACCGTACATGTTTTTCCGGAATGCACCTGGGGGCATAGCTCGGTGAGTTCGGCGGCACTGTGTGTACTGAGAATTTTACCGCACACCGGACAGTGCATTTTCCCGATATTTGCAAACAGCACCCGCAGGGAGTCGTAAATTTCGGTTTGAGTTGCGAGTGTAGAACGGGGATTTTTGTTGTGCGCTTTCTGATCTACTGCGATAGTCGGTGTGATGCCCTCAATTTTGTCAGCTTCCGCGCGGGGCATCCGGCCGAGAAACCGGCGCGCGTAAGTAGAAAGGCTCTCCAGGTATTTTCTCTGGCCTTCCTGGAATATCGTGTCGAACGCGAGTGAGGTTTTTCCGGATCCTGAAACACCGGTAACGGCAATGATTTTATTTTTAGGCAAATCAAGGCTGATGTTTTTAAGATTGTTTTTTTTTACTCCATGGAGACGTATTAGTCCCGAACTGCAGGAATTATCCGGAACTGCATCTTCAATTCCGCTTTCTTTACGGATGCCGGTATATAGTTTTTTATATCCTGCCGCACCCGAAAACTTGCCGTTTTTTCTGTCATAGAAGCGCTGGAAAAATCTACTGAGTTCGGTTCCCGTCGGAGTTGCGGCAAGGGCAATATCCTCCGGTGTTCCTTCTGCAATAATTTGTCCGCCCTTACCGCCGCCGCCCGGTCCCATTTCAATAATGTAATCCGCTGCTTTAAGCATATCGAGATTGTGTTCAATTACTACAACTGTATTTCCGCCTTCGGTCAGACGGTTAAGGCACTTAAGAAGTTTTTTAATATCGTCAAAATGAAGGCCGGTAGTCGGTTCATCAAGCAGATAGATAGTTTTTCCGTCAGGCTTCTTTTTTAACTCGGAGGCGAGTTTAACTCTCTGGGCTTCTCCGCCTGAAAGAGAAGTGGATGGCTGACCCAGTCTGATGTAACCGAGGCCTATTTCTTCCATAATATTGAGGATTGGAGACAGGGAAGGGATGTCCTTAAAAAAAACGCATGCGTCATGTACGGTCATTTCAAGGATATCAAAAATATTTTTTCCGCGGTAATGAATTTCAAGCGTCTGTTGATTAAACCGCTTTCCCGAACATGCGTCGCACACAACCTCCGTGCTTTGAAAAATCTGCATGTCCATTGTTACGACGCCGGCCCCGCCGCATGTTTCACACCTGCCTCCTTTCACATTGAATGAAAACCTTCCTTTCTTGTAACCGCGTATCCTTGATTCAGGCAGGAGTGAGAAAAGATCGCGGATGTAGTCCATCGCTTTGCTGTAGGTTGCCGGATTGCTTCTGGGTGTACGTCCGATTGGTTTCTGGTCGATTTCGATTACTTTATGTTTTCCCCCGCGTGTTATTTTATCGGATAAAGTACCGCCCGATCCCCCGGAAACGGAATATGCTGTTTTGTTTTCTGCGGCATGTACATACGGTTCCGGGTTATTCATGCTGTATTCGTCTATGTCATTTTCATTTAAGTCATTCCTGACTAAATCACCCTTCAACGCATTACTTTTTTGTCCGGATTTTTCAAGATATTCTTTAAACACATCAAAAATTAATGTTGACTTTCCGGAACCGGAAACACCTGCAACCACGGTAAATATTCCAAGCGGTAAGCGGAGTGTCACGTCTTTGAGATTATGCCGGTGTATTCCCGTAATCTCAATATAACCGGCAGGTTGGCGTCGTACAGAGGGAATTCCGAGTATTTCTTTTCCGCATAAATAGGTGTGTGTCCGTGAAAGGAGGAGGTCTGTCGGCGGGGGAAGCCGTGAAGGATCTCCGTTGAAGCACACCGTGCCGCCTTCCACGCCTGCTCCGGGACCGATATCAACGAGATGGTCTGCGCATAGCATTGTTTCTTCATCGTGTTCAATTACAAGGATTGTATTTCCTTTATCGCGCAGACGTGTGAGCATAGTCAGTAATCTGCGGTTGTCGCATTGATGAAGACCGATGGACGGTTCATCGAGAATATATACACATCCCTCGAGACCGCTTCCGATCTGCGCGGCAAGGCGGATTCTCTGTGCTTCTCCGCCCGAAAGAGTATTTGCCGGACGGTCAAGACTCAGGTAATCGAGCCCTACAGACAGCAGAAAGTCAAGCCTGTCTGTAATTTCACGTATGATGGGTGTACCAATATGATGTTTATTTCCATGCAGGGTAATCCCTGAAAAATATTCTTTCAGGGTATAAATCTGCAATGCGGTAAGTTCGTGGATTACTCTATTGTCAAATCTTACTGACCGCGCAACGGGATTAAGGCGCGCGCCGCGGCACTCCGGGCATACACGGCGGAGCATGTATTTCTCAAGAGGGGTAATATTGTACTTCCGGTAAATATATACAAGCGAAGAAGTAATGCTGAATGTATCAGGTGTGAAATAAAATTCAGGATCTTTCATTTCAGAGGTACTTTCTGTTCCCCAAAAAAGCCGGTTGACGAATTTGACCGGAAGCGATGAAAATGGCTTGGAAATATCAATACCGTATTTTTTTGCGAGGCGGATAATTTCATTACGTCCGGAATTAATATACAGAATGTTGCCTTCCGGATTCAGTACAGAGAGGGCGCCCTCCAAAAGAGGCAAATCAGCATCGCGGACAAATTTTGATTCGTGAAACCGCTGAAGATATCCAAGACCGCTGCAGCACGGGCACGCGCCCTGAGGAACGTTAAATGAAAAAAGTCTGGGTTCAAGCTCGGGAATGGAAATTCCGCATACAGGGCACGCATGCATTGTAGTGTAGGTGCGGTAGTTTTCGCCGGTTTCTTTTTTTTTTGATGAATATTCCATCACGCTTACAATGGTTTTGGTGATATCCAGCGCTTTACGCACCGCCTCGGATAACCGGGTTATGTTTGAAGACACCGTATCGAGCCGGTCAATGACAATTTCAATCGTGTGTTTTTCATATCTTCCCAGCGGAATATTCCCGTCGAGTTTTTTAAGCTCTCCGTCAATCCTTATCCGCGAAAAACCCTTAATTTGTATTTCTTTGAGAATCTTCCGGTAAGAACCTTTTCTCGCAATAATGACCGGCGCCATAACACATACGATGTGCTCTTGATATTCACGCATAATGTGGTCGCAGATTTGTTCGAATGTCTGTCCTGAGATTGGACCGTGTCCGGCAGGGCAATGCGGCTGTCCAAGCCGTGCATACAAGAGGCGGAGAAAATCATAAATTTCCGTGACTGTTCCTGCGGTTGAACGCGGGTTTGAGCCGGCTGTTTTCTGGTCTATGCAAATCGCCGGCGAGAGGCCTTCGATAAGATCTGCGGAAGGACGTTCAATCTGCTGCATGAACTGACGGGCATATGCGGAAAGAGAGGCAATATACCGGCGCTGCCCTTCCTTGAAAATTGTATCGTAACAGAGCGATGATTTACCTGAACCTGAAACGCCGGTAACCACCGTGAGCGTATTGCGCGGTATATCAAGAGATATATTTTTTAGGTTGTGCTCTTTCGCACCGCGTATGGAGAGAAAACTTTTTTTCTTTGCTGCAGTCTGCACCGAGGTTTATAAATTCACCTCATACGGTTCATTCCGCATAAGCAGATACATGATAGCCTTCTGGGCGTGAAGACGGTTTTCAGCCTGATCAAAAACCTTTGAGTGCGGACCGTCGATTACTGATGCGCTGACTTCTTCACCGCGGTGCGCGGGAAGACAATGAAGAAAAATAAAATCATCACTTGCAAGACCTGCAAGACGTGAATCGATGCAGTAACCTTTAAAATCACGAAGCCGCTTTTCACGTTCATCTTCCTGACCCATGGATGTCCAGACATCGGTATATAAAATATCCGCACCACGGACAGCTTCTTCAGGATCCTGAATGAAGCGAATCAGTTTTTTATCCGCCTGCGCGATGATTTCCGGGCTGCATTCATACCCCTTCGGCGAAGCAACGGTGAGGAAAATCCCCATTTTTGAAGCGCCTGCGACAAGAGTGTTCGCTACATTATTCCCGTCGCCGATATACGCCATCCGTAGTCCACGAAGACGACCCTTATGTTCAATTATGGTTTGAAAATCGGCCATTATCTGGCAGGGGTGGTTATAATCGGTCAGGCCGTTTATAACGGGTATCCGTGTAGCCGCTGCAAGATCGGTAACATCGCGGTGACGAAAAGTCCGTATCATCATTCCGTCAATATACCGTTCAAGAACTTTTCCGGTATCTTCAATGGTTTCGCCCCGGCCGATCTGCAGCTCGTTGTTCTGCAGAAATATTCCGGTGCCGCCGAGCTGACTTATTCCGGTCTCGAATGAAACCCGGGTGCGGGTAGACGCTTTTGCAAAAAGCATGCCGAATGTTTTTCCGGAAAGCGGGGTAAAGAATTCTCCGCGCTTGGTTTTCTTTTTCAGATCCTCTGCAGTATCAAGAATAAGCTGCAGTTCCTCCTGGGTGAAATCTTTCAGATCAATGAAATCTTTTTTTCCGCCGATCATAGGTATTCCTTTAAAACCGAATCAAGAATACTGAATCCTTTGAGTGCTTCATCTTTTGTGATGACAAGAGGCGGCAGCATGCGGATAATCTGATTGTGAATGCTGTTTATTATCAGACCTTTTATAAGAGATTTTTTTGCTATTTCAGCAGTTGAAATTGAGCTGTCCGCCATTTCGATTGCGATCATTAAACCGCATTGACGGAATTCTTTTACAAAAGGATATTTGGTTTTCAGTAAATTAAGCTGCGTGCGGAATAACTCGGCCGTTTCGACGGTTTTTTTCTGAAATGCGGGGCTCGCAATAATTTTGAATACTTCCAGGGCAACCTGGGTAACAAAGGGATTTCCGCCGAAGGTACTCGCATGATCACCCGGTTCAAAAATTCCGGCAAGATCCTTGCGTATAGTAAAACACCCGATAGGAAATCCGCCGGCAAGACCTTTTGCCAGGGTGAAACCGTCGATGGGAATATCAAAATGCTGAAATGAAAAAGGTTTTCCTGTGCGTCCGCATCCCGCCTGCACATCATCTACAATGAGAAGCGCGCGTGTTTTATCGCAGTAGTGGCGCAGGTGTTTAAGGAATTCTTTTGTAATGATATTCACCCCGCCTTCTCCCTGAATGGTTTCTATAAAAACTGCGGCGGTATTCGGTGTAAACACATGCAGCGGCTTTGTCTCATTAAAATGCAGATGTTTTACATTTCCGGCGAATGGTTTAAAATGATTCTGGTATTTTGCCTGACCGGTAAGGGAGAGCGCACCCATTGTCCTGCCGTGAAAAGAATTCCATGCTGAAACGATTTCGACTTTATTAGGAGCGATACTCTTGCCGTATTTGACACAAAATTTGTATGCGGCTTCATTTGCTTCCGCCCCGGAATTGCAGAAAAAGGATTTTCCCGGAAAGGATGCTTTTTGAATCAGCTTCGCAAGCTGCGCCTGAGATTCTATATAAAACAGATTGCTGATATGAATGGGCTTTAATAAGGCTTTTTTTGCCGCACCGATTACGGCGGGGTGCGCGTAGCCGAGATTATTGACGCCTATGCCGGATAGAAAGTCAATGTACTTCCTGCGGTTTTTGCCTGTAAGCGTGGCGCTTTTCCCGCTGATAAATTCTATTGCAGAACGTTTATATGTCTGAAGGATGTGATTGTTAAAAAGCTGGTCGGTTTCCATGTTTTTTTCTCCCTGATGCAATTGGTATAATGACTATGTGCAGAATTTTAAAATCAGCGTATTTGTGTGCCGATTCCCTGTTTGGTAAATAATTCAAGCAGGAGTGAATGGGAAATTCGCCCGCTTATGATATGAATGCTGCCAATGCCTCTGTCGAGTGCAAGAGCGGCGGAGCGTAGTTTCGGGATCATTCCGGCGGTGATAGTGCCGTTAGTAATAAGTACGTCAATATCGGATTTCCGGATGATGGACAACAGCGTTTCAGGTTTGGAAACATCCTGCAGCACACCGGTGACGTCGGTGATAAAAATGAGTTTTTGTGCGGTAAGACTTTCCGCGATGGATTGCGCTGCGGTATCTGCGTTGATGTTAAGGGAATCGCCGTTTGTATCTGCGGCAATGGGAGAAATAACCGGGATGAATGAGTTATTGAGAAGTGTGTGGATAATGGATGCATCGATGGAGGTGATCTCACCGACGTGTCCATAATCAACATCATCTTTTGACATTTTTTTTGCCTGCATAAGACCGCCGTCTTTACCGGATATTCCGACTGCCTTGCCTCCTTCACGTCCAATGGAAGAGACTATATCTTTGTTTATGAGTCCGGCAAGCACCATTTGTGTTAGTTCCATGGTGTCTTTATCGGTAACGCGTAACCCATTTACAAAAACGGCTTCTTTGCCGAGACGTTTCATCAATAGTGAGATATGTTTCCCGCCGCCATGCACTACCACTGGCTGCATTCCGACTTGTTTCATCAACACAATGTCCTGAATGACGAGTCTCAGAAGGGCGGTATCGTCCATGATAGACCCGCCGAGTTTAATGACCATAAGTTTACCGTGAAATTCCTGGAGATAAGGGAGGGCTTCGATGAGAATGTCTGCGGTTGTCATTATATTTTCCTGATGCTGCGGTGCGGTATGCCGGGCTATTGGTTCTGTGAAGTATATCTTAAAATAAAAGAGTGGAAAAATCAATGTTTTTTCTTGACCGTGAAAAGGCTGCAAAGAAAGTAATTCAGGCGATGATTTAACTCAGTCTTTATTCTATAGTCACCGTGGAAGAGTTACAAAAATTAAAACCCACTCGGATGTTTGCCGCCGACCTCCTGTCGGCAGCGGCACTCGGCAAGCCTGGAAAAACTTCGGCCTCCTGCCGTTTTTCCACGCTTGACGCCGATTGGATTTTAATTTTTGTAACTCTCCCACTTGCCTATGGAAAATAACACTACTAATTAACCGTCGCGCTGAATTACTTTCTTTGCAGACTTTTCACATGCATAAAAAAATTGATTTAATTAGTTCCTGGTGAATAATATGCTTAAAAGGTTAAAAATAGTATGGGGAAATTCCAATAATCCGGGACATGTGGTAAAATTTGGTGACGAAACCAAACAAAAGGATTACCACATGTACACCGGATTAAAGAGTCAATTAGATTTTTCTGATAATCTAATGAACAATATTTTACCACAGCATCATGATCTTATCAAGCTAAAAAATATTTTAAATTGGAAAAAGATTAACAGTATATATAAAAAATGTTTCCCATCAAAAAAAGGTCGGTCAACTAAACGCACCGAATTAATAATTGGCCTAATTCTTCTAAAATTTTTATATAAGAGATCCGATCGGCAATTGATTGAAGAACTTGAAGTTAATAATGCTTTTATGTATTTTTGCTCAATCAATCACGCCGATATTGCGTTACTTCAGTTAAAAAATTTAAAAAGGAAAAAGCCAGTAAGATTAATTGATCATAGTACACTGGTTAAAGCTAGAAAAAAATTAGGGGTCACAAAAATAAAAGAAATAGAATCTTTATTTACAAATGAGCTTATCAAAAATAAGATAATTGAAGGAAAACAATTATTTATTGATACTACATCTTTAGAGAAAAATATTTTGTACCCTACTGAGATCAGCCTATTGAAGAGAGTAATTGAACATGCCGAAATGATTGTTCAGAAGGTTGCATTAAAAAAAGACTTAATGAAAAGCGAAGTAATCAAAAAGACAAATCAGATCTGTAAAGTATATTATAGCGCTGGAAAGAAAACTAAAAATCTTCTGTCGACAACAAGTAAGCAATTAGTTCAGATTGCTGAGAATATACTTATTTCAGCAAAAAAAACAATGGATAACATTCCAGATGAAATAAAAAAATCATTAGCAAAAAATTATCAAAAAGTTATTTCAGTGGGGAAGACCATTGTCAACCAGGTATGCGAAAAAATCAATGGTAATTCCGTGCCTGATAAAATTGTTAGTTATTATGAAAGTCATGCCCGAGCATTACCGAAAGGTAAGATACATAAAGCATGCGAATTCGGCAGTAAGCTTGAAATAAATATGAGCAAAAATGGGTACATTACAAGACATGTATTACACAACGGGAATCCAAGTGATGTAGGCATGCTTGAAGCAGCAGTAGCACATCATTATAAAAAATTCAAGGAGGAATTTAAAGAAGGTGCTGCGGACAGAGGATTTTATGACAATGCCTTGATCGAAAACTTAAAAATCACATACAACATAAAACTCGCAATACCGCATAAAAAAAACAATGAAATAAAAATGAATATAGGTGAGATTGCTTTATATAAAAAACGAGCAGCAATTGAGGCGAAAATAAGTGAAGGAAAAAGATGTTATGGTCTCAATAAATCACTTTTTAAAGGTAATGATGGAGATACGATATGGGAAACTCTTTCTGTTTTTGCATTAAATGCAAAAAAATTATTAAAAGATATATCCGGACGACCTGAGTTAATTGAGAGGTTTAGTACTTAAGAAAAGATAATTGATTAAGAAACAATGTGAATGAAAATCAATTATGAGGAAAAAAGAGAAGGTTATTCAAAAAAGACAACCATCAGATCAATAACGTTAATTATGAAGTGATGAATTATTCACCAGGAACTAATTAGTTAGAAGACGATTGAGAAGTACCGTTGTACGCGAAGTGGGTGATGGCAATGTTCCAATCGCCTGTTATCCGTTGACAATTTTTATATTTCCTTCTATATGTACCGATGAATAACCCCTGAAATTAATGTTTGATACGGGTGTTTCCCGCTTCGCTTTCTTGCCGATTTTAAAAACATTATCTTACCGTTCAGCAAAACAATAAATTACCGTTGCGAAGAAAATTATTTTTCCACAACGGTATAATAATTATATTCCTTGC
>Ga0180008_1000196_pt1 | contig 61171 bp, 57 predicted proteins | sample MM_PW_MetaG_FD_121121 | JGI IMG/M metagenome (GOLD analysis project Ga0180008, IMG submission 121121) | Groundwater microbial communities from the Aspo Hard Rock Laboratory (HRL) deep subsurface site, Sweden - MM_PW_MetaG | ecosystem: Environmental > Aquatic > Deep subsurface > Groundwater... | reverse complement strand
GTCCAGCAGTTTGCGGGGCCGAAGGCGGGTGCCCGCAAATTGCGAGCAAGGTAAGACACGATAGTGTTTTACTGTCACGGCCGTAATAATCAGAATATATACAAAGCAGTCCATTGCCCGACGGCACAAGCGAAAAAAACGAGAAATACCCCTGAAACTACAAGTGCGCGTTTGCCCTGGATTACAAAACTAATGCTCAGAACCCGGTTTTTCTCAGGTTTTCCGTTAACAAGGGGATGGTCTCCGCGGTATAGCCGCTGCCGGCATACACGACTTTACCTTGAAAGAGAACCAGCATTGATGGCGTGACTTCAGAACGAAAAAATTTCCGGATAATGAACTTCCCCGGATCGTAAAATACCGGCAGGGTGTACTTTCTTAACAGTATTTCATTTTTCGCGCGTTTCCCTTCCGTGCCCGAGTCGATATTAACCAGAAAAAAACTTACTTCAGGTTTTTTCAGCGCGTATTCGTGCAGTGCGGAAATTTCCAGTTTACAAGGCGCCCACGCGAGGGTAAAGATGGAGAGTACCACAGGCCGTTCGCCCTGGGCAAGGTGAATAAGGTTCGTCATTTTGCCCTGGCCATCAAAGAGGATGACTGGTTTTACCTCGCTGCCGGGGCTGACAAGCGCGAAATTAGTGCTGCTGTAGAGCGGGAAAAGGAGGAGGAATGGTCGTCTCTTCCCCTTAGATATAAAAAAGTTTTCTTTTGCATAAAATAGGTATAAATCCGGCAACTTCTGATTTGTTGGATATTATGATTAAATAATTTTTTTTTTAAAAACCCTTGACTTTTCATAAAAAATGGATTATACTATTAGTGTTAATGATAATCATTTTCATTAACAAAAAATCAGGTGGTTGATTTTTTCATTTCTGCACTTATGCAGGAGGGAAAATTAAACGACCTGACTTAAACTACATTAAGGAGGTCACAAATGCCTTACGGAAATGGTACTGGTCCCGCCGGAATGGGGCCAATGACAGGAAGAGCCGCAGGATACTGCGCAGGTTATTCTGTACCGGGATATGCCAATCCGGTGTCAGGGGGCGGTTTCTACGGCAGAGGAAGAGGTCGCGGCGGCGGGGGCGGCGGGAGAGGAATAAGAAATATGTTTTCTGCGGCGGGAATACCGGGGTGGGGCCGCACTAATGCGGGTTTCCCGGCTTACAGAGGAAATGCGGTACCTATGCCATACGCATATTCTCAACCTCAAATGACACCTGAAGAAGAAATCGATGCGCTGAAAAATCAAGCTAAATACATGCAAAACGATATTAAAGCAGTAAATGATCGTATCAAGGAACTTGAAAGCAGCGCTGTAGTAAAAAAATAAAGAAACTCTCTCCTGGAAACAGGGCTGATGATAACATTCTATATGCCTTGTTTCCGGGAGTACCCATTAAGAATATCTAATCAAAATGTATTAGGAGGAAACAATGCCAAGAGGAGACGGTACAGGACCTGCGGGACAAGGAGCAGGCAGCGGCAGAGGAATGGGAATGGGTAAAGGCGGGGGAGGATACGGTCAAGATGGAAGCGGCGGCAGGGCGAAAATGGGGGGAAATCGCGCAGGATCAGAACCATGCGGAAACTGTGTATGCCCCTCATGCGGAAAAACAGTTCCGCATCAACGGGGAATTCCATGTTACGATATACATTGCCCGCATTGCGGTTCACAAATGAAAAAAGGATAAATGACCACGGGAAAAATAGGCTTTATTTTTTGCAATGTTGGATAAAAGAGACCCGTTTGAATCACATACTGCGCGTTACGATTCCTGGTTTGATACGCACAAATATGCATACTTATCAGAACTGCGGGCAATCAAAAAAGCCATTTCGTCCAGGGTAAACGGCATTGAAATCGGCGTGGGGAGCGGCCGCTTTGCTGAACCATTAAGAATTTAAATCGGTGTGGAACCTTAAAAAAAAATGGGGAAGCAGGCCAAAGCGCGGGGTATTAATGTGATTGAAGGAATTGCAGAAGATTTGCCGGTGGCTGATTCCTCATACAATTTTGCGCTGATGGTAACCACAATCTGTTTTTTACATGATCTAAAAAAAGCATTTCATGAGGCGCACAGAATCATAAAACCAAACGGCAGTATCATTCTTGGTTTTATTGACAAAACAAGCCCGCTTGGAAAAATTTACCGAAAATACAGCGATAAGAGTGTATTTTATTCGCATGCAGTATTTTATTCCGCAGCAGAAGTATTAAAAAAATTACTTACGTGCGGATTCAAGGATTTTTCATTTTACCAAACGCTATTTAAACCTTTAGATCAAATAAACAAAATTGAAGCAGTCAGGCAGGGTTACGGTGAAGGCTCTTTTGTAGTAATCACTGCAAAAAAATAATTATCTGCGCATGATTGAATATGTAAAGTTTTATAATGGCTTCCCTTACCGATTGTTTTCAAAACGAAAATTTAAGTTTAATAACCGGTTAAATGTCGTTATCGGCCCTAATGGTTCCGGGAAAACAACACTCTTACACACCTTAGCCGCCGCAGCCGGCTGCGGAAACGGCGGATGGTCGCAGACACATGCAGATACACTGCCCTATAAATTTGTAGTAAAACGGGATACAATGCCGGTTTTTTATCAGAATTGTTTTACACATTCGGAACGATCGTTTATAGACGAATCGTATCTTACTGAAAAAAAATTTTTACGTTCCACCGGAGAAAAAAGAATAGGCCTGATCAACCAATTAATTGACTGCATCGAAAAAAGATTTTTAACATACCAATTAAAAAGCGCTCAGCGGCCGTCAATTATTTTAGATGAAGCCGATAATCATATCGGTTTTGCCGGACAATCCATACTTTGGAATGAAATCTTTCCTGTTTTGATTAAAAAATACCAATTAATTATCGCCTCACACAGTATATTTCCCATTTTACTTCAAAAAAATACAACATTACGAAGTGATAATCTGATTTCATTATACAAAAACTATGATCATACCTGTGTCGATGTACTGATTCAGGCATATAAGAAATACGAAGGTATTAATAGTGCAAATTTTAATTAACTTCACTGCAAAATTAATAATCTTCAGCTGATCTTAGGAAAGTATTAAAGATAACCACGAATGGACACGAATAGACACGAATTATCCATAAAAAGTCGACTTTTTATTAGTGTTCATTAGTGTCCATTCGTGGTTTTAATGGGATTATTATAATAGTACAGGAGACTAAAGACATGACAACAATAGCCATATCAAGCGGAAAGGGCGGAACGGGTAAAACATTCATATCCACTAATATTGCATATATGCTTGCGGAAGCAGGAAATAAAGTCCGGTATCTGGATTGTGATGTTGAAGAGCCGAATGGGCATCTTTTTTTACATCCGGAAATTTCAAATGAAGAAGATGTATCAATTCTTTCGCCTTCGGGTATTGATGCCGCAAAATGCATACAGTGCGGAAAATGCGCTGATGCATGTAATTATAATGCTATCGCGGTAATAAAAAAAAAAGTGCTGCTTTATAAAAACATGTGCCATATATGCGGCGCATGTACAATAGTGTGTCCCCAAAATGCGATTGTTGAAACAGACCGGAAGATCGGAAAGATGAAACACGGCAGAAGCGGTAAAATTGATTTTCATTACGCGCTCCTTGAAACTGCCGAAGGAGGCATGTCACCGAGGTTGATTAAAAAGGTTAAAAGCTGCATTGATGAAGGTATAAATATTTTGGATTCGCCTCCCGGTACCGCATGCCCTGTTGTTGAAACGGTCAGAGATGCTGATATCTGTGTACTTGTGACTGATCCTACACCGTTTGGCATAAATGACTTGAAACTCGCGGTAGATATGTGCAGGGAAATCGGACAGGAACCGGTTGTATTGGTAAACCGCGCTGAATATTTTGACAATAGTCTTAAAAGTTATTGTATATCCGAAAACCTGGAAATTATCGGGGAAATACCTGATGAAAGAAAAATAGCTGAATGTTATTCAGTAGGCGGTCTCGCGGCCGAAAAATTTCCTGCATATTCAGATATTTTCAAAAAAATAGCTGCGACAATTCTAAAAATGGCTGATGAAAAACGTCCGGTAATAAAAATTTCGCATACAAAGAATGATACGCATAACAATATTCCTTTCGAAAAGGGAAATATTACAGTCACCCCGCAAAAAAAGCTGAAAGAACTGGTGGTAATCAGCGGGAAAGGCGGCACTGGGAAGACATCTCTCACCGCAAGTTTTTGCGCGTTACAGAAAAATATCGCTATTGCCGACTGTGATGTTGATGCAGCGGATCTGCACATTGTGCTGAAACCGGAAATCAGAGACAGAGGTATTTTCAGCGGCGGTTACACTGCCGCAATAAACCCGGATAAATGTATCGCGTGCGGTTTATGTTTTGACAAATGCAGGTTTGGTGCGGTAAAATATGAAAAAAAAAACGGATTATTACGATACTTCATTGATTCTTCATCATGCGAAGGCTGCGGAGTATGCTGTTTAGTATGCGGAGTTGGGGCTGCTGTTTGCACAGAAGCGGTGAACGGCGAATGGTATATTTCTGATACGCGCTTCGGCCCGATGTGTCATGCAAAACTTGGCATGGCTGAAGAAAATTCAGGGAAACTCGTTACGCTTGTCAGAAATAAAAAAGATATGATTGGCAATCAAATGAAAATTTCGGAAGCCGTCATTGACGGGTCTCCCGGAACAGGCTGCCCAGTTATCGCTTCAGTTACGGGCGCTGATTATGCATGTGTAGTAACCGAACCGACAGTATCCGGAATACATGATTTAAAAAGAATTCTGGACCTAACAAAATTCTTTAATATAAAGTCAGGAATAATTGTAAATAAACATGACATTAATCCCGCCAAATCTGATGAAATAAAAAAAATAGCCGCTGAATACAGCTCAGAATTCCTCGGTACCATCTCATATGATAAAAGCGTCACAGAAGCGCAAATGAGGGGAATGTCGGTAGTGGAATATACTGAAAACACTATTACAAAAGAGATTAAAAAAATATGGGAGACAATCAATGCTCATTGTTTTTAATGCGAGAATCAGTTTTCTATTCCGACACACTGAATAATATCTTCACATGAAACGTAAATATACACATATTTTCGGTCCTGTACCTTCCCGAAGGCTTGGGTATTCCCTTGGCGTAGATCTTATACCGTTTAAAACCTGTACCTATGATTGCATCTATTGTCAATTGGGCAAAACTACCAACAATACAATAGTCCGAAAAGAGTATTATCCGGTTGACGAAATATGCCGTGAAATACATGACAAGCTGAAAGAAAATGTCAAAATCGATTATGTTACATTATCAGGCTCCGGCGAACCTACGCTGTATTCCAGAATTGATGAAATAATCGGTTACATTAAAAGTAAAACACAGACGCCGGTTGCTGTCCTGACAAACGGTTCACTTCTTTACGAAAAAAATGTACAGAATCAAATTAAAACAGCTGATTTAGTAGTCCCTTCCCTGGATGCTCCTGACGAAAATTTATTTAATTATGTCAACCGACCGAATGCAGATCTGAATTTTATAAAAATAATTCAAGGACTTATAGAATTTCGGAAAGTGTACGTGGGCAAAATCTGGCTTGAAATTTTTTTATTGGACGGTGTGACATCTATTCAGGCTGAGATTGAAAAACTGGCAGATATTGCCGCGGAAATCAATCCTGATAAAATTCAATTAAACACCGTTGCCCGGCCGACTGCAGAATCTTATGCATGCCCTGTTTCTAAAGATCACATGCTGGAATTAAAAAAATGTTTTAAGGGCAATGTCGAAATTATTGCGGATTTTAATAAAATACACGATGCAGCATTTTTTCAATCCGGGAAAAATGAAATTATAAATTTACTGAAAAGAAGACCATGCTCTGTTGAAGATATTCAAAGCGGCCTTAATATGCACAAAAATGAAGTACTGAAGTATATTGAGGATCTTGTAAAAGAAAATATTATTAACAGCAAAGTGCAAAATGATAAAAAATACTATTATCTTTCCTGTAAGTGAAATTCATTACTATTTGCGTAATAAAAATTTTTTTATTGACAAGCAGAATGTCTTTTGCATTCAGATCATTCATTTCTGAAAAATATTTATTAAAATTCTTTTTCAGTATATTCTGCGGCTTTTCCTGCTTCATCCGCACACCTCACCGTCCGATATCAAAAAATGATTCATTTTTTTCTCCGTTCAAAGTATAGCTGCTGCAAAGACTGTAGTATCGGATTTGTAACCCTTTCGCGCTACATATTTTGAAATTTATAGATATTCAAAAGGCCTCCTTTTATGCACGGGCAAACGCGCACTTTTTGATTTATCAAAAATGTGTGCGTTTGACCCATTAGTAATGGCTGTTTCGCAGGAAAACGCAAACGGTTTCAGTGGTATGCGTTTACCATGTCATTTTATGGTTATTTTATCAATATCAATGTACAATTTACCACAGATTTAAAACATCACGATAGTCAGCGATAAAACCTTCCTCAATGTCTTCAAAAAAAACAGCTGTATTTTTAGACCGGGACGGAACAATAATCCACGACCGGGGGTATTTAAATACGCCCTCTGAAGTAATTTTTATTCAAGGAGTGTTTGTCGCACTTAAATCAATAGCGCCAATCAGTCAATTCTTTATTGTTACCAATCAAACCGGAGTAGGACTTGGAATTCATTCCATGGAGCAGGTCAGTGCAGTAAATACATACATAGCCGATACACTGAGAAAAAACGGAATCGACATAATCCATACCTATGTCTGCCCTCACCAGCAGGAAGATAACTGTGTATGCCGCAAACCGTCACCTTTTTTCATCCATGAAGCAGCGCGCGCCTATGGAATTGATCTTAGGAATTCGTATATGATCGGGGACCATATCAGCGATATTGAATGTGCAGATAATGCCGGCGCACAGGGAATTTATGTTTTAACCGGTCATGGCATGCATCATATCCATGACAAGCGTCCGTCAGAATCTATTGTAGTCCCGGATATCACCGCAGCCTGTGCAGTCATTCGGAGTGAAATCACTGAATCCGGAAATAGCAACGGAGAGATACCCCGCGCTGCAAAAATCCTCAGTCGAGGCGGTCTTGCTGCTTTTCCAACAGAAACAGTGTACGGCCTCGGCGCAAATGCTTATGATCCATCAGCGGTAGAAAAAATTTTCCATGTAAAAAAACGTCCGTATAATGACCCGCTGATAGTACATGTAAGCGGCATAGATTATCTTGAAAAAATCTGTGCTTCCGTTTCTCCTGCAGCACATGCCCTCGCAGAAAAATTCTGGCCTGGCCCCCTGACATTAATCCTTCCCAAACTTCCGGTTATTCCCGATCTGGTCACTGCCTCGCTTCCCGATGTAGCGGTGCGGGTGCCGGATCATCCCATCACGCTCGAATTATTACACTTAACCGGTCTTCCTATTGCGGCTCCAAGTGCGAACCTTTTCGGAAGTATCAGTCCTACAACTGCCGGACATGTCAAATCCGGTCTGCCCGAGGGGGTTGATATAGTCCTTGACGGCGGACCATGCCGTGTGGGTGTCGAATCAACCATTGTAAAAATTGTTAAAGAAAATATTTGTGAAAGTATTGACGAAAAAAATTACGAAAATAATAAAACGTCTGTTAATAAAAAACGCACATCAATCATAATCCTTCGCCCCGGAGGTATAACCGCTGAAATGATTGAAGAGGCAACCGGAATAAAACCGGTATTTTTACCGCGGACAATGAATACGGTATCTGGTGCTGACAATGCTCCTGCTCCCGGGCTATTTAATAAACATTATGCGCCGAAAGCGCCTGTGGAACTTTTCCCCTACCGCGGACTGCCTCACGCAGATGACCGGGACACAAGCGGAATTATCTTTCTCAGTTCATTCTCACCGGCATGTATTCACGGCAGAAATTTTGCGGCATGTGAAATACTCTCCGAAAAAGAAAACGAATTAACCGAAGCAGCTCAAAATTTATATTCTGCACTGCATAGTCTGGATTTAAAAGCGGTAACTAAAATATATGCAGAATGCGCCCCCGATGAGGGAATTGGCCGTGCGCTTAATGACCGTCTGCGCCGCGCCGCCGGCATATGAACGGCTGAATAAAGACGGTAACTTATGCGTCTTTGAAACTATTTTTCTTAATCTCTTCGCGCATTTCTTTTGTCAGTGTTTTGAGATGCAAAAGATGCATTGAAACGGCAAGAGCTATAGACAGAAGCAGCACTTTTACCCACAATATTGAAACAACGCATATCATAGAATATAAAATGGATATCCAAAGTAGAATAAGTGATGTTGCCTTTGCTCTTGCAGATACCGCCCTGTACCGCTGGTAGGCAAATATATAACTTCCGAATAAGCGGTGATGCAAAAGCCATTTATGAAGTTTTTTTGAGCTTCGCATAAAGCAGGATGAAGCCAGCAGAATGAACGGAGTTGTCGGGAGGAGAGGAAGAAAAATTCCGATTATACCCAGCGTAAGAGAAGCACAACCGCAAAAAATCAGAATTTTATGCCTCATGGGGTGTTAACAAAGTACTCCGGAGTATAAATTTCAGGTTTTAAATACCCTTGTTTTTAAGAATAACTGGAAATCACCATAAAGCACTTTTTAAAAATTGCCTGAACACTGTAATAGATACGGTTAACAGAATCGCAGGCAAAACTACCTTATTCACTTTTTCCCATCATCTATAAATCTGGCATGTAATCATAACATAATTCCAAGTTCTTTTTTATTAGATAACAGGAAGAATACATTCTCTCTGTGTCCTCTGTGATCTCTGTGGCTGCTATCTTTGTCTGCGCCGATAAGGAATGGACAGTTTTATTTTAACCATACTGCTGCGAAGTTATTAATGAAACTCTCTACTATCCGAAAAAAAAATCAGCTGTTTGGATTTGTAATTTTTCCGGCTGAGGTCATGCGAAAAATCAGATAACCGGTATACATACACGCCGCACCTGCGGCTATAGTACACAGACGGGGATGATCTATTCCTCCGCCATAAAACCAGACTGCCTGAATAAAATTTAAAGATAAAAAAACAAATGTCATTAGTAATATATTTTTCTGTCCGATCTTTCTTGAAAGATATACTGCAGCAAACAATGCGCCGAGAGTGACCCCGGGTATTGCAGAAAACCATAATGCAGTATTAACATCAAAAAAAACAATATTGATTAATGTACCGAATAAAGAAACAACGGCCATAAGCACCACACTTGAGACGATCGCGGAAGCAGTGTCTTTTTTGTACAGTAAAGTCATTATGAAAAAAAAAATTGTATCAATACCAAATCCAATCCAACCGGAGATAATTCCTCCTGCAAAACCTGCGGAAAATAGTACTAAAAAAAAAAGAGATGATCTGCCTGAAATGAATTCGGAAGAATTACTGCGGTGTCCGGTAAATGTTTTCTTCCCCCTGCTGCTTGAAACAAATATCACATGCATCATCGCAAACGCACCGGCATTGAAGAGAAGCCGCACTGCAGGAGGATTTTGAACCGGCATGAAAAGAACAGCACAGGTTATTCCTGCAATGCCGGCTGCTGCGGTAACCGCGATTTCTTTAATTAAAAACAACTTATGGTCAGTTACATACCACTTAAGCGCGCCCAAACTCATTCCATAGGCCTGTATCATAAGACTGAAACGGACGGCCTGAACAGGTTCAGTAACCGTACGCGTCAGTACCGGGAAATACACAATTCCCGCTCCGGCAGGCGTTGCATTTGCAATCGTAGCGGCAATCAGGCCAAGAGGAGGCATAAAGAAATACTGTGATATAAAAACATCTCTGAACCAGGGGAAAAAGAAAACCCATGCTGCAGTAATAGCTCCGGATAGTATTAGAAAAAAGCAGATATTAGTTTTATTACCCGGATTTTTGTTCATAAAGGATTTTATCATGCGGGAGCACAGCGATTATTGATCATTTTACGAAACGTGAAAAAATATTGTGTATTATCATGACCTGAATTTATTTAATGGTACAATGTTATCTGCACTGAATACCCAGAGCACACGCGAACTTAAGTTATGAAAAAATATCTATTTACTGGTCTGCTTCCGGTAGTCCTTTTCGGAACGGGGATCTTCCTCGAATTTTTTGCCGGAGAACCAACACTTACAGATTATCTTCCGGCATATCCTTTATCTGTCCTAACTGCGGTATGTTATGTAATTATACATGCAATTTTTTTTTTGATTTTCAGAAACAGCAGCCGCTTCCGCCTGCTTGCAGGGTCAAAATCTGCGATAAGCGCGATAATTCCATTTCTATTTCTTGTTATACTAATGGGTTTTTACCGGCAAACAGATACAGAAACAACGTCCTGGATTCACCGGATACGCAGCAGCTGGCCCTTCTTATTATCCACACTCTACCTGAATGCCGGTCTTCTTTTCACCGTTATGAACCGCATCAATACACGCCCCGGGTTACGAAACATTCTTTTTCTGTGTACTCACGCCGGTCTTTGTCTGATAATAACCGCCATGATTTTCGGAGCTTCAGACCGGCGTGAAGTTCTTATGGAAATAAATAAAAATAATTATGTGTGGTACGGCAGTGAAAAAAACAAAATCTCAGAAGTGCCCTTTGCGGTAAAACTCCAGCATTTTATAATTGATTTTTATAGCCCGAAAATCTCCCTCATCCGGAATGAAGACGTAGCGCCGCAGCTTCCGCGGGGTAAGTCTCTTCCGCACATTGAAACCGGTTCGGTCTGTACTCTTAAGGAATGGATAATACATGTTAAAACCTTCTTGCCCGAAGCAATCCGGTCGAACAATTTCTTTATCCCGGCATGCATACCAGGTTCGGCGCCGGCGGCTTACACAATAGTTTCAAATGTACGCTCCTCTGTAACTGTTGCGGGATGGATAACCCCTTCAGTCAATAAAACTCCCGCCGCAGAACTGAAACTTCAGGATAATACATCTCTTATCCTGCTTCCGCCGGCCGTACAGAAATATACGTCTATAATTACCATACTTACTCCTGATCAAAAAAAATCATCAGCGCGCATCCAGGTTAATGCCCCTGTTGATATCGGTAATTGGACATTATATCAATACAGCTACGACGTATCTGCCGGGCGTCATTCCTCAGTGAGCATTCTTCAGGCCGTATATGAACCCTGGCGAAAGGCTGTGCATATCGGTATACTTTTTCTGGCAGCCGGAGCAACTGGGATGCTTTTAACCAAAAAAATAAAAAAAACTTCAGAATTATTCAAAAAATACGATAAGTGATAAGTATATTCAGAAATAGTGATTAATTAAATAAAATTCACATTTTCCTGCGGTTTTTTTGTGTCAACGCAGGGCATATTGTCATGGAGGGGGACTTATGGACAAACTTAAGGCAATTTTAGCCAAATTTCCCGGTTTTTTTACAAAATTAAGTATTACCCAGAAAATTATTATCGCCGCCAGTGCAGGTGCAGTAATTATTCTTATTATTTTTACTGCTAATTTCAGCGGAAAAACTACTGAAAGCCTCCTTTTTCAACGTCCTTTAACTGTTGAGGAATACGGCAGTATAACTGCAGAACTCCAGAAATTGAATATACAATTCACCACAAAGGATGACCAGTATATAGTCGTTAAAGATGAAGAAACAAAACGACAAATACGCATGCGCCTAGCTCAGGAAAAAAAACTCCCCGGTTCAATTAAAGGATGGGAGTTATTTGACATGGAAAGCTGGACAACAACAGAATTTCAGCGAAATGTTAATCTAAGACGTGCGCTTGAAGGAGAAATGGAGAAACACCTCACCAGTCTCGATTGGATAGAAAGCGTCAAAGTATCCCTCAGCCGTCCTGAAGAAAAATTATACACATCGCAAAAAAAACCTGACCGCGCCGCAATATCCATCATCCCCGCCTACGGACACTCCGAAAATTTACAGAATAAAAAACTCATAAAAGGTATCGAACATATCGTCGCGATGGGAATCGACGGACTCACACACGAAAACATTGTTATTACCGGACCTAATGGAGAACGACTTAATGATTTTCTCGATGAATCTTTTGAAACAACGCTCAAACAGGCTGAAATGGAGAACAAACTTCAGGAAAAAGAAAGAAAAAGACTTGAACAGATTATCGAAGAAAAAATGTACGGCATTTTACCCGAAGACCGATACAGGGTTACAGTCAATGTGGATATGAATTTTGATCAGGAAAGTTATGAAAAAAAGGAGATTCTCCCTATTATTCTCAAGCCGGACAATCCAGCCACTCCATACGATGATAGTGTTGTTGAGAAAACTCTTCTCATCAGCGAGCAGCAGAAAAAAGAAAACTATAAAGGTGAGGGATTTATACCGGAAGGTCCTCCGGGACAGGAACCCAACCTTCCTCCCGGTTACAAAGAAAAAATAGACGGCTTCAGCTCCTATAATAACGAAGAAAATACAAAAAATTTCATTAATGGTGAAAAGAAAACGACGCACCGCAGAGCTGCTTCAGTACTCGCGCGACAATCCGTATCCGTAACCGTGGACGGAACATGGGAAAAGGAACGGGATACAAAAGGGGAATTTATTTTTGAAGGAGAAATGTATAAAAGGAAATATGTTCCCTTTCCGCCGGATGAATTAAAAAAACTCGAAAATACCATCATGGGAGCCATCAACTATGATGCGTCCAGAGGAGACAGGGTTGTCGTTGAAAATATTGCGTTTGACCGGATGGCCCAATTCAAACTGGAAGATTCGGCATATATAAAAACTCAGAAAACACAAAAAACATTACTGTACTCACTGCTCACCCTGATCGGTCTTTTTGTTCTTTCCCTGGGTTATCGGCTTATTAATAAAGAAATCCTCCGCCGCAGGAGACTTAAAGAGCGTGAACTGAACCGCCAGCGGCAGCTGCAGCGGGACGAAGCGCTCCGCGCGCTGGAATCAGAAGCGCCGGTTGAAGGCATTTCAGAAGCCGATAAAAAAAGAATGGATCTGCAGGAAAAAGCTGAACAGGTTGCGGCAGAACGTCCGGAAGATGTCGCAAAATTAATCCGCAGCTGGATTGCGGAAGCATAGGAGCATGTGATGGCTGACATTACCAAAGAAGGTACTAAAATCGGAGGCAGGCAAAAAGCTGCAATATTCATGATTAGTCTCGGTCCTGATCGGTCAGCCGAGGTAATGAAACATCTTAAAGACGAAGAAGTTGAGGCGCTTACTTTTGAAATAGCGCGGCTTGATCATATAGACCCTGGTCAAAAAGAAGCGGTACTTAAAGAGTTTCATGAGCTGATGGTTGCGCAGGATTTCATCCTTAATGGCGGGATAGACTACGCGCGGGATATTCTGGAACGCTCGCTTGGCTCTCAAAAAGCCATGGATATTGTTAATCGTCTTACATCGTCATTACAGGTCAAACCTTTTGATTTTGTCAGACGGACTGATCCTCAGCATCTTGTTAACTTTCTTCAGTCTGAGCATCCGCAGACTATCGCGCTGGTACTCGCCTACCTTGAATCAAAAAAAGCGTCTGATGTACTTGCACAGCTTCCGGTAGAAATACAGCCGGAGGTAGCCAAAAGGATTGCCAAGATGGACAGAACCACTCCTGAAGTTCTCAGAGAAGTGGAGCGTGTACTTGAAAGAAAACTGTCAACACTGGCATCGGAGGATTTCAGCTCTGCGGGCGGTGTTGATTCAATTGTTGAAGTACTCAACCTTGCCGATCGTGCAACTGAAAAAACAATTATAGAAGCGCTTGAAGAAGAAGATCCCGAATTAGCTGAAGAAATTAAAAAACGTATGTTTGTCTTCGAAGACATCGTGCTGCTTGATGATAAATCCATTCAAAAAGTGCTTAGAGAAGTTGATACTAATGACTTGTCAAAAGGTCTGAAATCGGTTGATGAGGAAGTACAGGAAAAAATATTCCGCAATATGTCTAAACGTGCAGTTGCTCTTCTGAAAGAAGATATGGAATACATGGGACCAATACGTCTGCATGATGTAGAAGAAGCGCAACAGAAGGTTGTGAGCATTATCCGGAAACTTGAAGATGACGGTGAAATAGTTATCGCAAGAGCCGGCGAAGACGAAATGGTTGTCTGAATATGCCGGTATTGCACACTAGCATTTATAGAAGGAAATAGGTATGCCTCAAAAATTATTTAAAAATGCGCATGTTCAAACAAAAGGGAAATTCACAATTATACCGCCTGATTTTCTGTCCATTGATGATATAAAAGCGCAGGAAGACATAGGCGAGGAGTACAAAGGACCTTCAATAGAAGAGGTTGAAGCTGAAATTTCCAGAAAAAGAAGCGATGCAAGTGAAGAAGTCCGCAGCATGCGGAAAAAATCAGAAGAAGAATCCAGACGTATAATCGAATTAGCAGAATCAGGAGCATTTCAGAGAATAAAAGCTGCAAATGACGATCATAAACGCATCACCGAAGCAGCGCAGCGCGAAGCTGAAGAAATTGTGCACAAAGCGCAGCGTCAGGCGGAAGAGATTATTAAAGTCGCTGAAGATAAAAAAACTGAAATAAATAAAGCTGCCTTCAGCGAGGGATATGAAGAAGGTATTTCAAAAGCGTTTGATCATGGAAAAACTGAGGTTGCCTCAGTAATAGGCCGTCTTGAAAAAATATTAGGCGAAACTATAAACAAACGCAATGAAATAATTGAATCAAGCGAGAAACAACTGAGTAATATTGCGATTATTATCGCGCGTAAAGTGGTCAAAGCAATTACCGAAAGTGACCAGGCGGTAATTCTGCGAAATGTCAGTGAATCACTCAGGAAAGTCAAGGGCCGTGCACAGGTGACCATCCGTGTAAATATATCCGATTTGGAATTAACCGCGCGTCATAAAGATGATTTTTACCGGATGCTTGATAATATCGAAAATGTCAATGTACTTGAAGATCCTAATATTGAAAAAGGCGGCTGTATAATAGAAACCGATTTTGGTGATATTGACGCCCGTATCTCCGCTCAACTTGACGAAATAGAAACCGCTATCAAAAATATTCAGCCTATTAAGGATTTATCATAGACGGAACTTCGGAGAAATGAAGCATGGGTCTTTTTGATAAATATGAGGCATTAATTCACCAGACTGAAACTATCCGTTCCAGGGGTGAAATTTTTAAAGTCCATGGAATTTTAATAGAAAGCAGCGGGCCAATCACGCACATTGGCGAATTATGCGAAATTTTTCTTCCGGACGGATCCACCGCATATGCAGAAGTCATCGGGTTTAACGAAAAAAAAGTACAGATGATGGCGCTTAGTCATATTGAAAGCATTGTTCCGGGATGCGCGGTTTATTCTTACGGGAAACCGCTGGAAATTCTGGTCGGTGATGAACTCCTTGGCCGCGTACTTGACGGTATGGGAATTCCAATAGACGGCAAATCACTTAATTTCTTCAGAGCAAAAATTTCAATTTTCAATGAACCGCCTGATATGCTCCGCCGTTGCCGGATTAAAGAAAGACTTGACACCGGTATAAAAGCCATTGACGGTATTCTTACTGTCGGCAAAGGCCAGCGTATGGGAATTCTTTCCGGAAGCGGTGTCGGAAAATCCACGCTCCTCGGTATGATAGCTAAAAACACAAAAGCTGATATAAACGTAATTGCACTTATCGGGGAACGACGGCGTGAAGTTCTTGAGTTTATTGAAAGGGATCTCGGAGAAGAAGGATTAAAACGATCAGTAGTAGTAATTGCCACCTCTGACCAGCCGCCGCTTGCACGAGTACGTTCGGCATACACTGCAACTGCAATAGCGGAATATTTCCGTGACACCGGACGCGATGTAATGCTCATGGTCGATTCTGTTACACGAATGGCGATGGCACAGCGCGAAATCGGCAATGCGCTCGGAGAAACTCCTGTGGTAAGAGGTTATACGCCAAGTGTCTTTTCTCTTCTCGCTCGCATCCTTGAAAGAGCCGGCACTTCATCAAAAGGGACTATTACTGCCTTCTACAATGTACTTGTTGAAGGTGGTGATTTTGAGGAACCAATAACAGATTCTGTCAGGGGAATTCTGGACGGACATATAATACTCTCACGGGAACTGGCGGAAAAAGGACACTATCCTGCTATTGATATAACAAAATCCATTTCGCGGCTCCGGACTGAAATAACAGATACTCCGCTGCAGTCGGCCGCTTCAAAAATAATCCAATGGCTTGCATCATATAACGATATTAAGGATTTGCTGAACGTGGGCGCCTATGTCCGGGGAAGCAACTCTGCAGCGGACACGGCAATTGATAAAGTTGACACAATTAATAGCTTTCTTCAGCAGGGAGTTACTGAAATAATTACAAGGGAGGCTATGGAAAGCGAACTATTCGGCATTACCGCCGGAGCGGCGCAGGGGTTTAACCTCGGCGGCGAGATATCTGCATCGAATGTATCAACGGGCGGTATTCTTCCGCTGAGCGGGGTATAACAGCAGTGTTTCCGCGGTAATCCCTGTACGCGGAAAAACAAAAGACCACCCAAATATGGAATCCGGATACAGTTTTACAGAATTAAATCATCAGAAAGATTTTTTATCTCATTCGGTTCGATCAGGATATCTCGATGTGTGTATTTTTAATTCATTTGCGCCTTTCTCAAGGGAGGTAATATGTTCGGTAATAAATGTTCTGGAAGATGAAAATATCCAGTACCGGCTTACGATATTAGACGCGCGGGGAGAACTTTCTGATACATCAAAAGTTGATTTAATTCTTAATTCATTCCCCGGAATACATATTATCATACCTGATGAAAAGTCAGGTGTTTTAGGAGCGTTGAACATTTTTTCCTATGAATCAAAAGCGCGGTATAATTTATTTATCAGCACCGATCTTATGCTTACCTCTTTCTCTGTCAAACATATTAATGCGGGATGTATTCCTGATAAATTGCTCGGCATTGTGCCGGAGGTAACTAAAAACAATGTAACGCTCAATTCAAGTTATTCTGCATATGTAAAAAAAAAACAGATGCTGATTTCAGTTAACAGTTACAACGTTACAAGCGCAACAATGATACCATATAAATTTTCCGGATTATTCTCACCAAAAAAAATTCAACTCCTCGGCGGAATTGACGAAGGGTATACAAATCCCTTCATAGCCGGCCTTGATTTTGGCTACAGAGGCGCCGCACTTGGTGCGCGGATTATGTGCAGTGAAGGGTTTTCATGTGAAGAAATTGAAAGCAGGGCATGGCTGAATTCAACAGGTGAGTCGCGCGCCACGACAGCGTTTACCTATTCGTTTCATACCGGCAACCTGGACATAAAATACATGTATCTTAAAAACGTAGCTTCATCTTATAACTTTTTTGCAGTTATAGGATTATTTTTTTCGTTTCTTTCCCGCCGTCAATTCCGTCGCGCTTTTAATACATTATTGATCAAAAAAGAGTGGTCATTGCTGAATGAACGCCGCATACACCAGAATGAAGAGATCCTGATTGAAAACTAATATTTTGAAAAAGAATTTTTTTATAATATGAAAGATTTAAAAGACAACCAGATACAGGCTGCCATTTTCAGTCTAATTGACGGCTCTTTGCCGGAAGAGATTGATGTACTGCATATTCAAAAAATGCAAAATGCCATGCCTCCGGAAGTCATTGAAGAAAAAATCAGCCTTTTTAACAGCACCGCAAAAGAAAGCAAACCTGAAATTAAAAAAGAAACAGAAAGCACACAATCAGCATCCGGAGATGAAGACTTATCATTTTTGGACAACCTGGATAGTACTGAACAAAGCGCCCCGCCGACAAACGATATCGGTGATCTTGATTTTTTAAATGACATAGAAGATAAGAGCGAACCTGAAATAAAGAATGATCCAAAATCCGAAATAGAAAATTTTGATTTTAATGATGACTCCGGCGGTGACGTACTATCTGATACAGCGACAGAAGAGTCAAAAGAACCGTTATCATCTGCTACACGGGATGAAACAACGCCGCCGGATCCGAAAGATGCCGGATCTCTTCCCGATTTCGATTTTTCTGAAGATATTTCCGAAGATATTATAGAAAAGAACAATTCAGAAGCCGAAGATAATTCAAAAGCTGAAGAAACGGCTGAACCGCCGCTGGATATACCTCTTAATGAAAGTCCGGCAGAAGAAGAACTTCAACCTGATATTCCGGCCGAAAATTCAGAAGATGATTTTGTACCGGAAGAAAAGATTAACGCAGAAACTCCGCCTGCAAAAAAAGCCCCGGCCAAAACCATCGAAAAAAAATTAAGCAAGGCAGAAGAAGCAAACGTCCGCGGGATTCTGGGAAAACTGCATCCAGAAGAAAAAAGAAGTCCTTTTGATGACCTGCTTAACGACATTGAAGAAATACCACCGCCCGCACCATCAGAGAGGAGTGACGGTGAAGTATCCCGTAAAACAGAAAACACAGGATCCGGCATTTTTGAAAATGATATCGGAATAACTGATACTGAAACATCTGCTGCCCCCTCCCCTGCAGATGCGGTGACAGATGAAGTACCGGCAATGGATATCCCGGAAGAGATAGAGCTTCCTGATGTATCGCCCGAAGCAACACCTGCAGACATGGAACTGCCTGATGTATCGCCCGAAGCAACACCTGCAGACATGGAACTGCCTGATGTATCGCCCGAAGCAACACCTGCAGACATGGAGCTGCCTGATGCATCGCCCGAAGCAACACCTGCAGACATGGAGCTGCCTGAAGTAGCAGACACTGGAGACATGGAAGGCTTGTTGGAAGAAACGATACAAAATGCGCAGAATGCTGATACACTTCCTTCGTTAGATACTCCTCCTGATCAATCAGAAGAATCTGCAGAACTTCAGGAAACCGATGGAATTGCAGAATCTGATATACCCGGCTTTTCAGATACTCAAAATGAGCAATCTTCAGATTCCTCAATTTTTCATGAAGAATCAGATGCGCAAACCGGCTATCTTGATGATGAAGAAGCAACTGATGCGCAAAAAGAAACTATCACATATCTGAAAACCTTCTCTGATCTGGGCCGCGCAATTGTTGTCAGTGCGGTAACAGACGGCGATTTTACCCCCGGAGAAACAGAATTAATATACGGTTTGCTTGTTGACCTCGCAGATGAAGACCGGATCGTAAAAACTATTTTTAAAATTCTCGTAAAAAAAAACAAAGCCGCGCCGGATTTAATTCCTGAAGAACCCGCGGCGCCTGCAAAACCTTTATCTGTTGCATTTAAAGAAAACTTATTGCCCATTATCCGTATCATTGCAGCCGGCGGAGCTATTCTTTCTCTAATTATTTTCAGCACATATCAATTTATCAACCTGAATACCGCGCATAATTATTATACGGAAGGCAAACTCGCCATTCAGACCGGTGAGTATCAGCGCAGTGAAGATTATTTTTTACGGGCAGAAAAAATTATTGAATCTCTTTTTACCGGATCACAAAACACAAGTATCAAACAATGCAATGAATATGCTGCAGAGTATATTGCCCAGGGCAGATTTTATTATGCGGAAGCAAAATACCGCAGAGCACTTGAAAAAAAATCAAATGATTATGTTTCACTTTTAAACTTAGCGCGCATGTACACAATAAAGGAAGACTGGCACCAGGCAGAAGCACATTTAGCTGATCTTATCAGTAAATTTCCCAAGAAAAACGAAGTCAGGGAAGACCTCGCTGCAATGTATATCAATTGGGGAAAAATGATTCCGGAAGTACTGGATAAGGCAGAGCGGATGTATAATCTGCTTCTAATCCAGGAGCCTGGCAATAGTTTTTATACCGCGCGGAAAATGTATATAGAAGTACTCAGGAATAATTATGCAAAGGCACTGGCTTTATTCAAAGAGTTAGGAGCAGGGTCCGGGTACATAGAACCTGAATCACATACTGCATTTCTCGGTATGCTTATCGATACATTTGAAAATCTTGACAGTATGAACTCAGAATCCGACGAAACTGAAAAAATTCAGGGACGGCGGATTTTTCTTGTCAGCACCATTAAGGATCTGTCAAAATCAATTTATACAAAAGTAAATAAATATCTCCCGTTATATGTTGAAACTGCCAGATGGAAACTGTTAACAAAAAAGGAATATGAAGCTGAACAACTGACAGACGAAGGCATCACATTATTCCGCAGCGGAGAAGGTACCGGGCGCATAAACCCCGCCCAGCTTTATAATCTGCGCGGCAGAATAAAACTTTACATGGAAAAAGTCATTCCTGCTATTGAAAGTTTTGAAGCTGCTTTGAAACTTTCACCAAATGATCCTGAAGCAAATTTTTTTCTAGGAAATATTTCACTTCAGGAATTAAATAATATACCTAAAGCCAATGAATACTACAATGAAGCAAAAATGCATTGGGAAAACACCACACATCCCCATTATCCTGCATTGCTGCATGGGCTGGCATATACCTATTATTTCGAAGGAAAGCAATTATTATCTGAAACCGGCGAATCCCGTAGTGAGGCAGCCCTCAAAATCAAGAGAAGTCTCGAATATTGGCATGAACTGCAGACGATACGCGGTGGCAACTATCTGCTGGAGTATGCCCTTGCAAATGCATATTTACAATTGGGATTATATGATCTCGCCGGAGCGCAAATTCAATACTCGATGGAAAAGCTAGACCGTTTCCAGAAAATGTATATTTATAATGCCGGAAATGTCACCTCTGACATAAAGGAACGCATGTATGTATTGACTGATCTTTATAACAACAAAGGTGTAGCGCAAATGGGAAAAGCGTACGCGAATATTAATCCGGTTAGAAACCGTCAGGACGCACTGCTGAATATTATTACTTCAATTGACCTAAAAGAAAAAATGGGACAGGGAAAAGGAATCCCGGTTGCAAACCTGCATGTAATTAATAGCGGCAAAGAGGGAAATTTCAAAAAATTGAGAGTAGCAGATACACATATTCCGTTGTCTCTATCGCACTGATATTTGTCTCGATATTTTAAGATATCCTTTATTTTTGAGAAAGCTGATACTTTTGTATATTTGACAGATGCTCATCATAAGTTATAGAAAACGCGTGTTCTCCCCTCTCATTGTCTTTGGCGACAAAAAACATAAATGACGTTTCAGCAGGTTTGACCGCAGCATTCATTGCCTCTACCGTGGGACTGCATATAGGGTGCGGAGGAAGACCCTTGGTATAATAGGTATTGAACTGAGATTTTAAATAAAAATGCACACGGCGTATACGGACACCTTTTTCAGTCAGGTTATGGCGATATATTCCTTTTTTTTTCATTGCATAAATTATTGATGGATCGTAGCGGAGTTTTTCACCAACTTTAAGACGGTTATAGAGTACTCCGGCAACCAATCCCCTCTCTTCTTCCAATGCAGTTTCTTTTTCAACAAGACTGGCCACTTTTAAATAGTATATGAATTTTTTTCGCATATTATTTTCTTTAAGAAAATCTTTATATTTTTGAATAAAATTTTCCAGCGCGAGCTCTATCAGTAACGGCGCGCTGCTGCCTTTTTTTATCCGGTATGTGTCAGGATATAAAAAACCTTCAGCATTAGTAATTCCCTGTAATCCCGTTTTCCGCTCAATTAAATTTATTACATACGTGCTTTCACAAAGCCGTATAAACATGTTTTCATTTGAAATTATATTAAGGTCTGTGAGGAGGGCGGCAGTATCATAAATATCAAAACCTTCTTTGATTGTAACTGTTATCGTATCTGATGATCCATCACTAATACGCCGGATAATTTCAATTGTGCTGAGTCCGCTGCTAAGAGTATAGTAACCTCCTTTTGCTTTCCGGTCAGCGCCTGAAATTTTGCCTAACAACAGAAAAAATTTTACATTTTTTATTATTTCATTTTTCTTTAATGTATACGCTGCTCGCCTGAATGCGAGCGGATCCCCGGGTTCGATATAAATTTCCGATACATCAGAACTGTCACCCACAGGTCCGCGGTTATACCAATTGAATACACTTAAAAATGCAAACAGAAAAAAAAACAAAAAAACAGAAATATACTTTAATTTTTTCACTTATTTGAATGAAAGAAAAATATCAATCGGGAAACATGCTTTATAATTTCCGGAGCAACCATCATTATGAGGAGAGGCCGCAGAAATGGCGGAAGGAATTTTTTCCGCTTTCCCGGCCGATCGTGCAGGCACTGCAATCCGGACAGCAAATTGATTTGCCGCAGTATTCAGGAATTGTGTTACAATGTCATCAAGGGAAAGAGTGTCAGAATCCGGCACAAGTGTATACAAACCCGGCAGTATATATCCTGCGGGAGAATCAGGAGTAAAACCATAATCGTCAGAAAAAAAATCAAAGCTTTTATCCGTCATAAATAAGCGCATTACTTCACCGGATACATACTCCGTGCCGAATGTGCAATTTACTTTTTGACGGAATGTCTCTGCGATTTCCTTAAGATTATTTCCGGGCAACACGGGTATGGTTACCAGCCCTCCCGGCCTTGTAAGGATTTTACAAATATTCCGGCAAGATGTGTTTGAAGGAACCAGGTATTCTCCGGGAGTGACAGTATTCTGAATGTTATAAAATTTTAGTAATAATATTAAAAGTGAACGGTTTTTAATTGTTTTGTTTAATTCCAGTTCAAGAGCAAGGCTGTGTATATCCTGTGGAATAATGTGTCCCTGAGTGAAAAGATTATGCCTTTTAAAAACAGAGATTACATTATTCATATCGTTCTTCTTTTCTTCTTTCTTTCCGCCCTTAAAATCATACTTGTTCACCGAATTTTTTTCCGGATAAAAATAAATTACCGCGCTTTTTGAATTATCAGGAGGAACATTATAAAACCAGACGACAAAAAAAAAAGCCGTTATTGAAAAAGTAACAGCGGTAATTATCCACTGAATTATTTTGCGCATGCGTTATATTTCGCCCCTGCAGACAGATATAAATTCGATTGGAAGTCCTACAATGTTGTGGTAGGAGCCGCGCAACGTACTGACAAATGAAAGCGCAGTATCCTGAATTTTGTAGCTTCCCGCGGCATCCAACACGTCCGCATCACGGACGTATTCCCTGATTTCGGACATGGACAAATTTCTGAACCGCACAAATGTATCGTATCGCCGGATAAAACAATGCGCACCGTCCGATGCAAGACAAGCGGTAGAAACAGTTTGCTCTTTGCCGGATAGAAAAGACAGCATTTTTACTGCATCTTCAGAATCTTTTGGCTTTCCAAAAAGATACCCCATGCTGATTACAACCGTGTCAAAACAAAAAACCAGATAACCGGGCCACTTGTCCTTAACCGAAAAATATTTGTGAAGTACGAGCGTTTCGATACTGCGGTTTATCCATTTCGCCGCGAGGATCCGATGAATTGCATTGAATACAAAAAATTTTTTTTTAGTCAGTCCATGCGTGGAATAATGAGGGAATTGTCCGGTAATAATATTTTCATTAAATTCAGGATTAGTCTGCGCATATGGTATTTTCATTGCATTAAAAACATCGGCTCGTCGTGGAGACCCGGAAGCGAGCAGTATCTTCCCGGAATCAAAGTAACCACGGAATAATTTTTTATTGAAAAAATTAAGATTGTAAAGAATTTTCATTATAAGGCGTGAGATTTTTTCTGAAAATAAAGATATCACCGAAATATGAATGCTGTTTTATAGTAATTTTCCCATACTTGTATAATTCCAAAATGGCCAGGAATGTGACAATGATTTCATTTTTATTCCGCCTCATGGTGAATAAATCATAAAAATTGATCCGGTCATCATTTGTCAAACGAGCGGTTATCATATCCATTTTTTCAGAAACGCTGAATTCTTCATTGCGAAGCACATTAAAATCATCATAGTCCATTACATCTATGACACCGGAAAAAACACGGATTAATTCAAAAAGAGTAACGTTTTTCCAGATACTTTCTTCTTCTTCAGGAGCGGAACTGAAAATTTCCTGCTTGTCTCTCCGTTCAATAATTTTATCACTGTAAAGACTTTTTGTTTCCAGAACCTCCGCTACAATTTTAAATTTCTGATATTCCAGAAGCTGCTGAATGAGATCGGAACGGGGATCACGGAATAAACCGCCCTCATCATCAGTATCCAATTCAGCCGGAAGCAGCATTCTTGATTTGATATGAATAAGCGTAGCTGCCATTGCCAAAAAATCGGCAGCTAATTCAATATCAAGTTTTTGCATCAGTTCTATTACCTGAAGATAATCGTGCGTTATTTCGGCAATTGGAATATCATAAATATTAATTTCTTTAGCTTTAATCAGGTCGAGAAGCAGTTCCATCGGTCCATTCCATACCGGAAGGTTAACTTTGTATGCTGTTTTCAACCGCGGATATTCCTGCCCCGTAACGGCTATTGTATCAGAAGTTGTGTCCATATATGGCGAATGAATGATTTCCCGGAACTTGTATTAATCTAATACCGAAGGAACAACTATATGCCCGCCGGAAAATTCGGGAGCGAGCGATTCTATTTTCTCTATACAAAGTGAATCACCGGGTATATCAGGACGAAGCACATTACTATGATCTGAATGGCTGTCAGAAGACTCTATGCCGGATGTATCGCACAAACAGATAGTTTCAATCAGACCAAGCATACGGTTAAAATCATTCCTGATTTTTTCCATATCGCATGGTTTTATATGTATTCGCGCAAGTTGCGCAATATGTTTGATTTCCGTTTCCTGTATTGCCATATTTACTCCGTTGATAATTTAAGCATGTTTCCCACTGCCGCCTGTTGCCCGGGAAATGTCCTGGTAATTTCCGCTTTTGAAAAACGCGCAGCCAGAATTCTTACCACACGCACTTCTGCCACCGAAATTTCTTTTTTTCCGAGAATGTCGCCCGTATCCGGATCGCGGACTTCATCACCGTAGATATATAGTAAAAATTTCTGACCCTCTTTTATATTGTCCTGATATCCTTTGTTAATGAATACAAATCCGGGTTCAAAATCAACGACTTTACCGAATACGGCGCGTTGTCCCTGAGCATGATTGGTAGACAAATTACTTACAAATGACTTTATACATACCGTTACTGCTTTACCGAGAAATGTTTGATTAAATAATTCTGAATTAAATTTCAACTTTTCCAATTGTTCAAGAACATTTTCCTGAGATAAATCTTTTATTCCTCCCGGCCCACCGAGAATGGTGAGACCGGCTTCGTTTTCAATCGCCGATGACTGCACCGGATATAGTTTTTCTTTTGCGGTGGAAACGTCTATCACTCTGAAATCAATATCACAAAATGCATTCCAGAGATTCCATCCTCCAAGACCGGGAGTGATAATGGATGTAGAGTTGACCCCGAATTTGGAAATAACCCCGGTAATGACAATTTCTGCGCCATTCTCCTTCCCATATGCGGCAAGCGTATCTATATCTTCAAGCATTTTTTCATTTTCTATATACGTTGCAGCTTTCGTTCTGGATTGTTGAAAAACATCAAAAAGCCCGGTTTGAATCAATTCACGCACTGCTAATTCCGTCAGTTCAAAGGAGATATTCCATACACCTGTTTTGTAGCTGGAAGCATTGTATAGATTTACAAACATCGTTTTACGCGCAGGGGTTGCATAATCAGCTAATAAGAATACTATGCAGAAAAAAAATATCAAATATCTGCTTAATTCCGGAGTTTTTAAAAAAAGGTTCAGTATAGGTTTTTTTATTTTCATTTTAAATATTTTTTTCTGACCTTTTAAGTCGCACAAGATAGGCACCGCTTCCGCCCATTTTTCGCGGCGCTTCAATAAATTCAGCGACGAATGAGCATTGAGTAAACCATGCGGAAACTGCTTCTTTTAATACTCCCTGTCCGTTATGACAATGCAACCCCTTTCCGGTAATAACGAGGACAATGGTTGCCAGATTTTTCCGGAGTCGCGTGAATTCATGCGAAAGTAGTGAGATAGCCTCGTCAACGGACCAGCCATGTAAATCAATCCTGTGTTCCGGAGATACCTTTCGATGTAAACGGACAGACTTTCGCTCATGTTGAGTACTTTCTTTTTGACATACCGCCTTTATTATACTTCCGTCATCGAGGTAGTTTTGTAATTCCTGTTGAAAATTTTCCATAACCGGTTGCTTATATTATATCATAGCTGTATACGTTCTTGTGTACGGCAAATTCTGTTAAAGCAAACCAGTAAAATTACGAATTAACACGAGGACACATTTCATATGTATTACTGTTTTCATCGTGAAGTTGACAATTTTCAACTTAAATTCTATAATAAAGTTAATTCGATACGAAATATTCATGAGGTAACTTTGACAGCATATCTCCGCCCTTTTCTGTGCATCACTTTTTCTCTGTTTTTTACATCCAGCTTATCCTCCCAGCGGTTGGTTACCATCAATAAAGATGTTATCACCACAACAGAATTTCAGCAATACATCAATTTGCAAAAAGCCAGTGCCGGAAAAAAAAATGCCGATATACGTGATTTGCTCGGCAATGAAGATGAAATAAACGACCTTCTCGAAAAATATATTGATCAGCGCATTATTCTGACCGAAGCTGCTAAAAAGGGCTACAACTCAAAAAATAAAGCCATAAATGAAATTTTCAATGAACAAAAAGACATGCTGGTCGCACAATTATTTCTCGCAGATAAAAAAGAGTTCAGCGATATCTCGGTTTCTGAAGACGAAATCTCTGCGTTTTATGAAAAAGTAAAAAAAGATCCATCCATCAAGTACCAACAGCTCGCGCCGCAGGCCAAACAGCAGCTTCATCAGGAAGTACTTTCACAAAAGTATGAAGGCCTGAAGGCTGCATATATAAAAGCATCAGAAAAAAATTTCAAAATAAGGCGCAATCAAATCGAGGATTTTTTTGTCGCCTATGTGAATGAAAGTAAAATAAAACAAACCGAAGTAAGTGAAAAACTAAATGAACAGCTTGTCCTTGTGCATAATACAACCGCAGAACAGGTTAAACTGCGAAGCCCCGCCGATTACAAAATGCTGATGGAAAAAGTCCGTGAAGAACTGATATTTAACACAATAGTAAATCTCGAAGCGGCAGCGGCAAAGTTTGAAAATTCCATTGTTGTCAAAAATGCGCTTCCATTGCTTATGAATAGTATTATCGCCGATTATTATATTCGCGAAGAAATAGTTAAAATCTCCATTCCAACAGATGAAGAAATCAATGAAGATTATAAAAAGAACAAAGCAATGTATGACAAAGAAGATCCTGATAGAGTCGAACGGTTTATCACTCAAAAACTTCAGGAAGAAAAAACACAAAGGAATTTACGCAAAATGCTGCGATATTCCAGAAATGAGGCGGTAATTAAAATTTACGACACTGAGTTACAAAAAATTAAATAACATCGTATACTTTATGAAGAAATTCACCGATAATTCACTATAGAAAAGGGTTTCCAAAGTAGATGCCGTCTAAGATATTTGTTACTTCAAGAATGCCAATATCTGCAGACCGCATAATACCAAGCCAAGAAGAAAAGACTTGATTTTTAAATTGATAATATAATATAATGATGATATAATATACATATAAATCAATGACACTCAAATTAAATGATTTTTTTTTTAACAACATTAAGGAGATAGCAGCCAATGAAAGCTTTTAAAATAACTTGTGTCGGAATGGTGATATGTACGTTTGCAGTTTTTGCTTATAATAATTTTTCCTCAAGCGGAAAAAAAATGTCCCACATTGTTTCACAGATCTGGTATAACTTTGAAGGCGATGAAGCAGACTTCGATCTTAATTTTTCTGCTTTCGGAATTAAAGAAAAATCCGCAGTAAAACGCTATGACTATGTTCCAGAAGGACTTGGCACAAGCAAAGAAGATTCAAAACAGTCACTTGGAATCAAAGCTGCTTTTTCACGAAAAGGATATAACTGGATTGATATTTTCCCAAAAGCAGATAAGGCAAAAGGAAAATTTCCCGGAACTGTAAAATCCATCGATATGTGGGTGTGGGGCGGTAACTTTTTTTACAATCTTGAGATAGTCATCGAAGACTTCAGAGGCTACCGATACTCCCTTCCGATGGGCGACTTACAGTACTTCGGCTGGCGAAATAAAAACGTCCAGATACCCCCATCAATACCGCAGGATGAGCCATACGCCCCCCGCACAAAGGGTCTCCGGTTTAACAAGTTCCGCATTTACTCCACACCAGGTGAACGCGTCGACAGATTTCATTGTTTTTTTGATTATTTTAAAATCGTTACCGATGCCTACAAAGAACAATACGACGGTTGGGAACTCGAAGCAAAAATTTCTGAAGAAATACTCGCCGGCGAAAAAGACGGCGGGGCTGCTCCTGCTCCCGCGCAAGGACAGTAATGTCTGACCACGATAGTCATTTAAATTTACAAATACATCACAAGAGAGGAATAAAATGAAAAAACGTTTTTTGATAAGAGGTTTGACAATATGTTTACTATTTGCTTCATTGTTTTTTCTTGGTTACAGTCAGGATGCAGCCAATACCGGAGAAGAAGCAAAAAAAGCGGGAAATCTCTCTGATACCGGCACACTTGAAATACAGGATATTATCATTGACGACTTCGAAGACGCCGGATCATGGCAGGGTCAAATGCCGCGCGACCTCGGTATAATTAAAATTCAGGCCCGGGAAGGCGGCGCAGGCGAACTGGTTAAGGCCGATGCGGAAAAAAATAAATTCGTACTCGGCGCAAAAATTGCGTATTTTAAAACCGGACCATCATGGTTTTCTATATACCCTCCCCGTGAGATACAAATCAAGGGTATAACAAAATCTCTTTCTGTATGGGTGGCAGGAAGAAACTTTTCTCACGTTTTAAAAGCCATAATCCGGGATTATAACGGCAATCTCCGCTATACTTCCTTTGGTCGTCTTGCCTTTCCCGGCTGGCAGCAGCTTACCGCTCAGATACCGCTGAATGTTGTTCAGGAAAATTACAAACTTTTCTCTACCGATCGTCCGCGTGGAATACGTTTTGTCTCCTTTCTTGTTGAATGCGCAATGGATGAAACTGTCGGTGAGTATTACTGTTACCTCGACAACCTTTCTGCCATGTCCGACATGTTTCTTGATAATCCAGAAAATCAGGATGCCCACGACCCTCGCGATACCTGGTAATACGCTGATTAAAATAGCTCCGTCAATACTATCTGCAGATTTTGCAGACTTAAAAACCGATATCTCTCGTCTGGACGCCGGCGGTGCGGACTATATTCATATTGATGTAATGGATGGTCACTTTGTACCAAACCTGACATTCGGCCCTCCCATTATTCAGGCAATTCGTTCATACACAAATAAAATATTTGATGTACATCTTATGATCAGCAACCCTGGCCGGTTTATCGAATCATATGTAAGCGCAGGAGCTGATATAATCGGAATTCACCACGAAATTCACGAAGATAAAATAAATATTTTAAAAAGAATCAAAAACCTTAAAAGAAGATCGTGTATTGTTTACAATCCGGACACACCTGTCGACGACATTGAACAATATTTTGAATATGTCGATCAAATCCTTTTGATGTCAGTATTTCCAGGTTTTGGCGGCCAGAAATTCATCCCTGAAACTCTGCATAAAGGTCAGACAGTTTCAAAAAAAATTGCCTCGTCAGGAAAAAGTATTGACCTGGAAATAGACGGAGGGATTGATTTTCTAAATTGCAGCCGGGCCGTAGACAGCGGCTTCAATGTACTGGTGTCGGGAAGCACAATTTTTAAAGCCGCACGCATCGACGAGGCTATACAAAGATTGCGCGACGCATAATATCAGAATTTTCACCCATAAGAGACCAGAGAACAGTTCACTTAGACGATTTCGATAAAATGATCAAGCAACAGTGCGTTGAACAAATGATTTAGTTCCGCAGAAATTGCAGAAACCGCTATCTTCGAATTATTTTTTTTTTGGTATTGAATAAGATACAGTAATGCACCAACACCGGAACTGTCGCAGAATGTTACCGGCGCAAGATCAAAATTAATCGGTCTGATTTTTTCCTCAAGGTGCTTTTTACATATTTTTTTTATTACATTACCGATAGGATGCTCAATAACCGAACAAGATACTTTTATGACTATTTCTTTATCGGTTGTCTGGTCAATAATGTACTCAGCAAATTCAGCTTCATGCACGGAAAGTAATTCATTTTTATCATCCTTTTTGTCGTGCATTTTTTCGTCCATAGAGACCCCTTCTTCCCAAACCCTGTTTCTCATTATACCATATTTTTTAAATTTAAAATTAATCTTGCGGATCTTACGGATACACAGTGATTTTTAAATAAACATAATACACCTCCAATACTATACCGCACGAGTCTTTTTTACACTGGCCGGATAATAAGATCATAAAATTGGTTGATAAAAATATTGAATATCCTGCCGAGCCCCTTAATTACTTTAAAAGATTTTTTATACAATAGACCTATCTAAGCATATACTTTAATTACTACAATCGGCAGGATGCCGTTAGAGAGCACGCCGACAGGAGGTCTGATGAGCGTGCGATCCATTTTTTAATAGGCGGATGAAGGATGCATAAATACCTTAATTCAGACTGCTTGTTTTGTAGTGATGTTCCTTTTCATAACTAAGTGGAAGGGGTTTCGCAATGGCAATTCAGAGCGACCTTTGGTATTAGCGCTGTTCTCAAAAGCCAAGTGGGAGGGTTTCGCCACTCAGGCAATTCAGCACGGCGTCAAAAAGGAAAAATTGGCAGGATGCCAAAATTTTTTCTTTTTGCCGAGTGCAGTCCGACGCCAGGAGGGCGGAGGCAAACGTCCGGCTGAATTGCCGGTGGTGAAATCCATCCCACGACACTTATAGAAAAAAAACCACTGGCGAACGTCCGCATGAATAGTTTTCGTTATAATCCTTGTATAATGCCTCATAGAAAAAACAAACGCTCCGCATGAAGTACCGGCTAAACCCATTCCACGATGGGTAGAATAATAAAGACAACCGGCAAAACTCAGCCAGAACTTCTGGATTTGTACCCTTTTGCAGAGCCTATTCAAAAATTAGTGGGAATTCATAAGGACAACACATATAAAGCAAATTTCCGGAGTCATGTTATAATACAATTATCAGTATTAACGAAGCTGGATCCGGTTTTAAACTTATTATACAAGATACATTAATTCATATAACCCCTATGTTTCATAAAGTTCCTACCGTACTTTTGATTGCTTTATTAGCAGTTTCATGTGAACTCGATAAACCTATACGGTCTCTCTCAGGAGTAAGAAAAACTTACAGTTCAAATACCAGATTTCGCGATATCGATAAACTAATTGAATCCAGTCTGGCAGTGAACCGCGACATTGCCGGAGCTTCAATTTTCTATCTGGGGAAATATTTACAAAATCTTGATAAATTACGTGCGGAACAAAAATTAAAAAAAGAAATCGAAGCCGAAGTAAATATTAAAATCGCAGAAATTCAATCACATTTACAAAAAATGTTTTACGTAAATGCTGATTTTAATCTGCGCCTTCTCAGTTTACATGCTATCGGAAATATACAAAATCAGGACACTTTACATTTTTTTTCAAAAATACTTACCGAAGGAAATTCAGGAGAAATACTACTAGTGCTCGAAAAAATCGCCGAATATTTTACAGAAGAATCTATCCGCCAAAATAAAACAAATTATGATTTTACAGAAACATTACATGCGCTTAATAGCGCGTCACAAAATGCAAAAGCTCCTGTTTCCTACCGCATTATTCAGATACTTAAACTTTTCACTGATAACCCGCAAGCCAGTACCATTCTAAGTCAATTACCTTCCCGGACTTTTGATCCGATTGCACTATCTATTCTCAATGACTAAACAAACCTGAACAGCCGCATACTGTGAAATTTATAAAAAAATTAAAAAAACTCTTTCCCCGCACAGGAATCTCAATTGTCGTATCCGTAACTCTTTTTCTATCTACTCATTCATGTAAATATGTTCCAAAAATATCAAAAAACATCAGCGCATATTCGACTATTCTTGTTGCAGAAATGCAGATAAACAATCAAAGTATTGACATTCGACGCGACAAAACAAAATACCCCCTTATCAACTTTGTCGGAGAAAAGTTCCGTATTTCATTTATTTCTAATTTCAACCGGATAAACACTAATATCGTTTTAAAGCTCGTTTCTGAAATTTCTTCTCCAGCCGAAAAGACAACTGGCTCAAATGCACTACCTCTGCATTCACAGATATTGCTCGATTCTCAATATATATTTTTATCAAACAATCTTAACACTCAGCAATTCTCTCTTTCAGGGATGAATACTATTCTCGAAAGAGAAAAAGCCGATGCATTCGCCGTATGCAAATTTACTACTTCTATCTGGGAACAAAACATTCAGGGAATAGTTTATATTTACAACAAAGAACTACAGCTAATTTGGCAGCAGAGTGTGCAAATAGTATCAACGTACATCGTAAAGGACGAAAAGTCACCCTATAAAATTGAATATGACGAAATTTTCGATACTTTTTCCAAAGACAAAAGTCACATGAGTGAGATTCTTGTAGTTTATGATGAACTTGGCAAAACTCTTGCCGAGCGGCTTACTGCCTCACGAAATAAGGCTCTCGGAATAAGAAAAGAAAAATCAAAAAAAGTCAGATAAAACCGTACACGCAGCTCAGTTTAGAACATAAAACTTATGCTTGCGATATGCTCTCCTACTCCGCCCAGATTAAAAGAGTAAGAAAACGCATAATCAATGATAAGAGGGCCTACACGGTATCCAAAACCAAGAGAGGGCTTTAAACCCTGCGACAAACCATGCAGCTCAAGACCAATACCAATTCGCAGCTTTCGCATCATTAGATATAATTCTGACCCCATTTTTACATTAATTGTTCTGCTGTCCCACAAGTACTCTCCGTCCAGAGCCACTAAAATCTGAGGTTTAACAAAGCCTACTCCGGCTTTGAGAGCCATAGGTGCACTTTCAGATACCGCTCCTTCTGGGAAATAATCAGAGCGTATTAAATTCATTCCCACAAGACCTACACTTAAATCGTGATTGATTTTATACGATGCCCCAACATTCAGGTTCCCTCCAATTGATCCTGCATCAGATTCTACCGATGTAGTATCATCACCTACTGACCGCACTTGAAAAAGTCCTACGGCGCCTATCTGAAAAGGGGCACCCAGGGATTTTCCTATTCCCAACGCGAGTTGTGCATCTTTATAAATGGCGGTACCGTCGGAACTGATTAGCGAACCAATCGCACCGATACCAATTGTACCGCCGATTTGCCGTACTGGAAGTAGAAAAGAAAGCCCCCCGTTTAAAATATTAAGTTCTGATATTCCTAAACCACGCGGAAACACTGTAACAGTGACCGATTTAGAATCAGCAATTGCCATCTGGGAGGGATTACCCATTACAGAGGTTCCACCGAGATGCACTGCAGTATTTGCATTGCCAATCGCCCGCGACCGTGCGTCAGTTTCTGTTTGCGTTTCTACCGGAGCGGCGAAAAGGTTTACAATAATTACACATGGTACTAGTTTAAAAATATTTTTAATGGTGCTCATTTTATCTCCCCGAAAACTGCGAGAGCAAGAATATGTATACTCTTTCAAACTTGCCTTACTATGGGTTAATTATAACCTATATCTGCAGATTTGTCAAATTTTCTCGATTTACATTTAACCGGGTATTCGCAAATGTGTTGCCCGGCATTCCATCTGGAGATCTCTGCAATTTTATAATAATTTCCTTGTGTATGATTTTTTTTGCTATAATAATGATATTTAATGATATAATATGATGTTAATATCATTTACTGTTCAAAAGGAGAAGTACAATGGCAAGTGAAACAGTGTCAGATTTTACAAACAATAATTATTCACTGGCAAAAGAAAAATACAAAACATGGGGTATTGATACTGATGAAGTTATTAAAACACTTTCAAATTATAAAATTTCTCTTCCATGCTGGCAAACTGATGATGTCACTGGTTTGGAGCGTGCCAGTTCTCTGGAAGGCAGCGGTTTACAGTCAACTGGCTCTTATCCTGGAAAAGCACGAAATTGGGAAGAAATCAAATCCGACCTGGATAAAGTCCTTTCTCTCATTCCCGGCACACACCGAATTAATGTCCATGCAATATACCGTTCCAACGGCGGCAGTCGGATAGATCGCGACCAGATCAGCGTTTCCCATTTCAGTGAATGGATTGAATGGGCTGAGGAAAAAAAAATCGGAATTGATTTTAATGGTAGTTTTTTTGCGCATCCGAATGCATCAGACGGAAACACCCTTACTCATCACGATGAAAAAATCAGGAAATTCTGGATTAATCATGGGCTGAGATGCAGAGAAATCGGAGAAGCGATCGGGAAACGACTCGGCAGCAGGTGTATCACGAATATCTGGATTCCTGATGGTTCTAAAGACACATGCGTAGACAGATACACTCCCCGAAAACGTCTCATTGAATCCCTCGACCAAATTCTCTCTACCGTTCACGACGGCACTTTTCTCGCGGACGCAGTAGAAAGTAAACTTTTCGGTATCGGCTCTGAATCATTTGTTGCAGGCTCTCATGAATTTTATCTGCTTTACGCATCCAGGGCGGCAAAAACACCTCAACTTTCGGGCGTACCTCTGCGGCCTGAAATGCTTTTGTGTCTGGATACAGGTCATTTTCACCCAACAGAGCAAATCAGCGATAAAATATCTTCATTGCTTGCTTTTTTGCCCGGGGTACTGCTACATATAAGCAGAGGGGTACGATGGGACAGTGACCATGTACCGGTATTAAATGATGAACTCTCATCAATCGCGCGCGATATCCGGACTGCCTGCGCATTCGAAAAAATAAATATTGCACTTGATTTTTTTGATGCGAGCATCAACCGCATTGCCGCTCTTGTTGTCGGTGCCCGAAGCTTTCAAAAGGCAATGTGCATGGCTCTTCTTGAACCAATTGAGGCTATCCGCGAGACGAAAAAAAATGTTTCCAATACCTCAAGACTTGTCCTGCAGGAAGAATTTAAAAATCTTCCCTGGAATGCAGTATGGGAAAAATTCTGCCTGAATTATAATGTACCTACCGGACGCAGTCTCATGGAAAGTATTACACAATATGAAGTAGATGTGCTGAATAAAAGAAGGAGTTGATCTTATGAAAAAAAAAGAAGATTTCTTACAGGATCTTATCGAAATATCCCATTTTTACGGAAATAACAAAAATTATATACTTTCCGGCGGAGGAAACACATCCTGTAAAGACAGCAGATTCATGTATGTGAAAGCAAGCGGCACAAGTCTGGCCACAATTACCACTGAAGGATTTGTGAAGCTGGATCTGAAAAAACTTATGCATATTATGCATACTTCATACCCGGAAAAACCCATCCCCCGTGAAGCTGCCGTAAAGAATGATCTTTACCAAAGCCGAGTAGAAGCCGGCACCTCACTTCGTCCCTCAGTCGAAGCGGTTATTCATGGTTTACTGCGCAAACGGTTTGTCGTGCATACCCACCCGACAATTATCAATAGCCTGCTGTGTTCACAGTCCGTATCCGGACCAGATGCGGTACTTAATTTAGCAGCTGTTTTGGACGGCATCAATGATTACATTTACCTGCCGTATACTGATCCGGGTTATGTGCTTTCCTGCGCAGTGTATAAAGAGGTTGAACAGTTCAGAAAAACTCATGGAAATGACCCGAAGATTATTCTGCTTCAAAATCACGGAGTTTTTGCAGCTGCCGATACAACAGAAGAAATCATCGCAATTTATTCAAAACTTACGAATGCAGTTGAAAAAAAACTACGTGCGGCTTACAAAACTATTATTAAAAATTCTGAAAACATTCCCATTTCCGGATTCTGCGATGAAATACTGCCCGCCTTACGAATGATTTTTTCCGGAAATCGCGCGGAAGGTTGTATTGTAAAAATCCGCAATAATCCTGTTATACAGCATTTTACTACTAAGGCCGAAGAAATGAAAAAAGCGGCGCTGCCGTTTATGCCTGATGAAATTGTGTACTGCAAGAGCGCGCCGCTCTGCGCGTATGAAAATAAAAATGCTGCCTCTATTATAAATGAAATACAAAAAGAGCTCACAAAATATCAGAAGAAATGGAATTATGATCCAAAGGTAATCTTAATAAAAAATATCGGGATGATTGCCGTTGAAACAAGCGCCCGGGCCGCTGAAACAGTTCTGGATGTGTATGAAGATCTTATGAAAATAAGCCTTGGTACGGAAAGTTTCGGAGGACCTCATTTTATGAAGACAGAGGATATACGGTTTATCGATAACTGGGAGGTTGAAAATTATAGGCGCGCTGCGTCCGCAGCCCACAGAGGAGGACGTGTAAAAAACAAGATAGCAATTATCACCGGCGCTGCGCAGGGTTTTGGCGCAGGAATCGCAGAAGAACTTTTTTCTGAAGGCGCAAATATTGTGATTGCCGATCTCAATGAAGAAAAGGGAATTGCTCTTGCCGCAAAATGCAATGAAAATAAGATCAATAATGAAGCGGTATTTTATAAAACGGATGTATCAAGTGCGGTCTCCCTCCGTGCGCTTATGCAGTACACTGTTGTTACTTTTGGGGGGCTTGATATTTTTATCGCGAATGCGGGTGTACTCAGAGCCGGCGGACTCGAAGAGATTGATGAAAAGACTTTTGATTTTATGACTAATATTAATTACAAAGGTTATTGGCTCTGTGTCCAGGCAGCTTCAAGAGTTCTTCGTACACAGGCAGCATACCGTGATGATTATTTTACCGATATCATTCAAATTAACAGCAAATCAGGACTTGAGGGGTCAAATAAAAATTTTACGTATGCGGGAGGGAAATTCGGCGGACTCGGTCTCACACAATCCTTTGCAATGGAGCTGATGCCAAGCCGCATCAAAGTAAATTCCATTTGTCCCGGAAACTTTTTTGAAGGTCCGCTGTGGTCTGACCCCAAAAACGGTTTATTTGTTCAATATTTAAAAGCACGGAAAGTTACCGGTGCAAAAACAATAGCGGATGTAAAACGGTTTTATGAACAAAAAGTCCCCGCAGGAAGAGGCTGTACTGTCAGAGATGTTATGAAAGCAGTGTATTACTGCATTGAACAGCAGTATGAAACAGGCCAGGCTGTACCTGTTACCGGTGGGCAGATAATGCTTAAATAATTGCATTATTTCTTACAATAAAGTAAAATACGTACGTTATAGTAAAAAAGGATGCGGCATGAGTGAAGAATTATCAACAAATTTCAAGCGCATGGCGGATGTAAACCGTATTAATGTACTTCTCGAAACCATGGAGAAGCTTGATAAAATACGTGACCTGCATTCTCTTCTCGGGTGCATTCTATCCGAGAGCAGACTGTTTTGTAACGCAGATGCGGGGTCCATTTACCTTGAAGAAAATGGAAAATTAAAATTCAGTTTTGTTCAAAACGATACTATTTTTCAAAACGATATTCTTTCAAATAAATATATTTATTCCAACAGCAGCATCCCTATCGATGAAAAATCAATTGCCGGCTATGCTGCCAGTACAGGTAAACCGCTCATTATTGATGATGTGTACTCAATCGAAAAGGAGAAACCATACACTTTCAACGCATATTTCGATGAAATTTCATCATATCATACACGTTCCATGCTTGTGATGCCGCTGAAGACAAGAGACGACAAAGTCCGCGGAGTACTGCAGCTTATTAACTGTAAAAACGAAAAGAATGAAGTGTGTTCCTTCCAAAAAGAAGACATCTATTTCATCGGCCAGTTCGCTTTTTATGCCACTGCAGCCATTCAGCGCGCAATCATGCTGCGCGAGTTAATCCTCGGTCAGGTCCGTCTTTCCGGGCTCCGCGATCCGATAGAAACGCAATCACATGTACAGCGGGTTGCCTCATATGCCGTAGAAATTTATCAGCAGTGGGCATATAATCATCAGGTACCGCGCGGTGAAGTAGATTCGTATAAAGATATTCTATTTATCAGCTCAATGCTGCACGATGTCGGAAAAGTAGGAATTCCGGATTCCATATTAAAAAAAAACGGCAAACTCACCGATGAAGAATTCAGCACAATGAAACAGCACTGCGTGTACGGGGCAAAATTATTCGAAGGCAAATCCAGCACATGGGAACATATGGCATACGAAATAATACTTAATCATCATGAAAAATGGAACGGTACCGGCTATCCCGGAAAAATCGGCTCCATTACCCATGAAACAATGCAATTCGGTCCGGGGAAAAAAAGCGGTGAAATACCTCTTTCAGCGCGTATCGTAAGCATAGCGGATGTATATGATGCACTGATTAACAAAAGAACTTATAAAGATCCATGGGAAGAAGATAAAGTATTATTTTACATCAAGAGCGAAACAGGAAAACACTTCGATCCCGAAATTGCGGATATTTTCATGCAAATTCAACCCACAATAAAAGCAATTGCCGGCAAATGGGATACCCTATAATTACTTTTACTGTTTTTGGGATATTTCACATTTTTTTAATTTGCTATTGCTTTTTATTTTTTGATGGTATAATACCGCAGTAGAATAGACAGGTATTGGTCAATTTTTGATAAGTTTCAGTTCATCTCTCATCAACCCCAAATCATCTCTATCATTGAGTACAGGTTCGGAAGCAGTTTCCGCGTGAGTTCCTGATTTTCATTAAAATTATCAATCTTCAGCTAATTCTATAATAATTTAATAAAAAAGGATCATATATGAAACTCTATGTTGGAAATCTCCCCTACTCGGTAAACGATGAAAAACTTAAGGAAATGTTCGCTTCCTATGGAAACGTATTGTCTGCAAAAATTATCGTTGACAATATGTCCGGCCAGTCAAAAGGCTTTGGATTTGTCGAACTCGAAAATAAAGACGATGCGCTTAAAGCCATTAAAGCTCTTCACGAAACCGAATACAGCGGTAGAAATATTATCGTTAATGAAGCCCGTCCTCAGAAAGAACGTTCTTCTTTTCAAAAACGGTACTAATTCCCCGTTAGGGCTCATTAAGGCTACGTGTTAAATAGCCCGTTGTTAAAACAACGGCTTATCCGCTTAATCTGCCCGGTTCCACAGCCCGGGGTATCAACCCCCGGGCTGTGCCCCCCCCCGGCAACCAGCAGCGCTGCTGCCTGTGACGCGCCGCGTCAGTTAACAAAACAGCCTTTCACCAATTCTCCCATATAAAAAAAATATTACGAACCAGTGTCATCCTTCAATAAAAAGCATGACACGGAACAGCCTGTGATTACGTCTAAACTATTAAACAGATAATGATCACCGAAAGCGACAGAGAAGACAAAAAAATACTTGAAGATGTACAAAACGGGCATACAGCCGGCTATCGCCGTATTGTCGAGAAGTATCAAGCCCGTATTTACAGTCTCGCGCGCGGTATGTGCGGCAACAGCGATACGGCAAAAGACCTGGCTCAGGATATTTTTCTAAAAACATTTCAAAAAATCGGAACGTTTAACCAATTATCATTATTTTCAACGTGGCTATACCGGCTTGCGCGGAATACAATTATTGACTTTCTGCGGGCTCAGAAAAAAATCAATTACCAGACAATGAGTCTTTCCCACTGCAAGGATACTACCGGAACAAATCCTGACCCTCATTCTTTTACACACTCACATTACGAAATTTCCGTTCTCGAAGCGATTGATTTTGATAAAACGATGGACTGCCTCAGTAACGAATACCGTGAACTTATAATTTTACGTCACCAGATCGGAATACTGCCTTCTGAAATTGCTGCGGTTAAAGCAGTATCAGTAGACTCTGTGAAAAGCAAACTGAAACGCGCAAGACAAATCATGGAACGCTGCCTGCGCAACGCTCCATCGCAAATTTCCAATTCATATGTAAAGGCCGGAGCAGTGAAATAACCATATACCGTTTGCAAAACATAAAAAAATATGAGATTAAAATATGAAAAAAACGCACAATAATAAACCAAACAGTGAAGAAATAACTTCTCACAGCGATAGGTGCGGCTCGTTCGATGAATTTATTGATGGCGGATTATGCGGCACCGAACTTGAACAATACCGTACGCATTTACACTATTGCCGGAAATGCGCTGCCCGATATAGTACCTGGAGCGCGCTTCAGAAATTACCTGAAATATATGAAACAGAGATTCCGGCCGATTTCGCCGTATCAACACTATCAAAAATATACCACCGGATATTAATTCACAGAATACGCGCGGCAATTCTCATTGGTTCTGCATTAACCACGCTTGCCACAGCAGCAATACAACTTCAAATGTATACCGCCGCACACACATACGAGACTTTAATTCTGGAAACCGCTGAACGTGAAAATACCGTTGCTGCACTGATCGCATTCGAGGGACAATCACCCGGGAATTTTGTTAATAACGTATGGGATAATGCTTTTGATTAATCAATTGCTTTTAAAAATACAGACTGAAGGAGAAAAATAATGTCGAAAATAAAAGAACAGATAAAACAGAACCGGACACTATGTATCGCGGCAGTACTAATCGGTGCTGTTACCGGCGTGATTATCACCAGTGTATCAGGAACATATGCGTATAAAAAAACATTTTCCCCGGGGAACGGCGAAGGACGTATTTACAGGCACCTTCAAAAAAATCTTGATCTCACAGAAACCCAGGGCGAAATGGTGCGCGGAATAATCAGCAACCGTCATGAAAAAATGCGGGAAATTATGCATCGGACAGACCCGGAAATAAGGCAGATCTTCAACGAAGGCCTGGCAGAAATAGAAGCCGTTCTCACACCCGCCCAGATCGCGAAGTGGCGTCCAATGCGTGAGAAAATCGAAACCCGCGGAAAAGGAATTTCAGGAAAAAAGCACTGCTATGGTCCGCATCACCGAAGAAGAGATCCGAAGAAATAATGTTTAACCGGATTTTGACCGGAAGACAACCGTAATTCCGGTTACAGGTTTACCGGGCAACAACAGCTATTTGCCGGCGATGTATGAAAAGAGCTCATCTGCTGTTCTGCTGGCAAGCACTTTTTCTCTGTTTTGATCACTGCACAAAAACGATGAGATCGCAGACATAGTCTGCAGGTGACCGGACGAATTATCCTTCGGGGAAATAATTAAACAGATTATCTGCGAGAGCATACCGTCAATAGCCTGAAAATCAATCCCTTCTTTCTGCACTCCGAGAGCAATCCTTATATTCTTAATTCCGCGGCATCGTGCGTGAGGTACTGCTATTCCTTTTTCGAGTCCTGTTGACATTATCTTTTCACGTTCCATTACTGCGGCAAAGACTTCTTCTTCATTTTCAATAAGATCACGTAAAAACAAGAGCCGGCATAATTCACGTATTGCATCCTCTTTGGTACGGCTTCTGAGATCGGTTAAAACAGCTTTTCGGTCGATATTTTTTCTGAAAATTGTATTATCATTTTTTTTGGTATAAGCCGTTATTTCTTTTCGGAATTCATCCGGCTTCATAATATCTTTCATTTCTTTCAGCCCGTCGGTAAAATATAACAGAGTTTCATACACCACATTTTTTACTAAAACCGAATCAACTGCGGCGCATTCACACATAACAGTATTATCTCCTGCGGTTAAAGTAAACGCAGAACGTTCCTTATTTAAATGATATACTTCATGATGGTCCGTTCCTTTTATTCTCGTCATATTTATGTAAAAACCTTCTGAAGAAAAACTTTCAATTAATTTTTTATTGAACATTTCCATTATCACCCGTGAAGGAAACGGATAAGTGAGGATTGTCTTGTCTTCCTTATTTAACTCTTTAATTGTTCCCTTCGCAGGATTTTTTAAAAGTCTATCTAACAGAGGCGGGGGAAGAACTGAACTGAGAAAAGTCATGCAGACGGCAGCTCCGAACATACGACTATCCAATATTCCATTCGCAAAACCTATTCCGGTAATAATAAGCGCAACTTCCCCTCTTGGCACCATTCCCACTCCTATTCTTAACGCGCCTATCAGATTAAAACCAAGAAACCGTGCAGGAATGACGCATCCGGCAATTTTTGAAAATACTGCCCCCGCAGTAAAAATTAGACCAAATTTGATAATACCAAGGTCTGTAAGTTCAAGAAGATTAACCTGCATGCCCATAATGGTAAAAAAAACCGGCACGAAAAATGACTGCAGGGTATGCAGTTTTTCATGTATCACAAACGTCAGATCAGTACGGGACAAACTAAGACCCATTACATAGGCGCCGATAATCATCGCAAGTCCTGACTTCTCAAAAAAGCCCGCAAGAATAAATGCGAGTGCAAGTGAGAGAATCGACATTGTAGTAATAGATTTGAATTTTTTCAAAAAAGCGCTGATTTTTTTAGCAAAACCTACACCGAGACCAGTACATACCGCCCATACTCCAACTGCCTTCAGTGCGATTTTTCCGATTGTGCCGGAATCAAATTCTACTGCACTTTTTTTCTGCGCTGCCATGCCGACTACCACCGCAAGAATAATTACCCCGATAATATCGTCAAATACCGCTCCCGCAAGAATACTTACCCCTTCAGGAGAATCTGTTTTTTTATGATACGACAGTATTCTCGCAGAAATACCGACTGAGGTCGCAGTGCATACCGACCCTAAAAACAATGCCGCCGGGTCAGTAAAAGGTATATTGAGCACCACATAAGCGGTACCTGCACCTATTATAAATGAAAAAATCACACCGCCGATACCAATACAAATTCCGGCTACCGAATAGCGCATAAGCATCTTAAAATCAGTTTCGATACCTGCACCAAAAAGAAGAATTATCGAAGCAATTGCCGCGATGCCGTTGAGTTCACGCGATACCGGCATTCCTCCGGAGAGTGCACTTCCAAGAATTCCATGCGGAAAACCGGGAAAAGCAATACCGCCGAGGAGATAAGGACCGATTAAAATTCCAATGCATAATTCACCGACTATACCCGGCAGTTTAACTTTTTCTGCAGCCATTCCTCCGATACGCGCGGCGAAAATCAGTATCCCGAGTTCGATTACAAGATTCGATAGATAATGCACTGTTTCCATATTTCATGTTCCTTTTAAAATTTTTTTTTCAATTTCAAGAACGGTTTGAAAAATTTTTTCACGTGAAGCAATGCTTTTAACTGCTTTTAAAAAGGCCTCGTTCTGCAGCGCGTGAGTCAGGTGGCGTAGAAGATGCAGATGTGTTCTGATAGTAGGACTGATTATCGTGAATACTATATGTACAGGTTTTCGGTCAAGAGCGAGAAAATCCACCTTGTTTTCAAGAAAACTGAGCATAATCAATGGCCGTTCAGTATGCATCACAACAGGGCTGCGGACATGCGGCAAGGCAATGCCTCCGCCGATAGCGGTCGGTGCCAGATTTTCCCGAAGCAGAAGGATTTTGAAAAGTTGATTGCGATCAAGCAGTTCAGGAAGCGGCATCAGGGACACAATTTCTTTTAGTACATCTTCACGTGTACTACCGCCAACACGGTAAAAAACACCTCCGTTTCTCAGTGCTTCATGCAATGTGGGTAGTTTTTTATCCAGACTCGTATGCGCATTAATTATATGATCAGAAACCGGCATTGCACGCTGAGAAAGCCATTCAATTACCGCGTGCTTATCAAAACGATAGACTCCGTTGAGCCGGAATGCAGGGATTTTATTTTCCTGCAGCCAACGATATATTGTTTTCTGGGAAACACCAAGCATTTTTGCGGTATCTTTTACAGAAAGTTCCATTTAAATTACACCCTCACTCAGTGTCTAAATTTTAGAATAGATGTCCATAAATGTCAATGTCTGCACATTTATAAATTTTTACCGACTTAGTTGAAGAGTTTCCCGATCATTTCATGCATTATATGTGTAAAACAACTCTGAGTTTGAAGAAAGTCATTTTAAAGAAGTCTAGTATTATCTCCGGGCGGTATACCCTTTTGTTTCTTCGTTATAGATTTCTAATAACGTACGGTAGTCGAGTACACCAGAGACTATTCCTTCTTCAATTACCGCAAGCAATTCACACTTTTCGGAAAGTAAATACTCTGCGGCAGTACGTAAGTCATTATTAATACTGAGTGTCAGCCGCGGGGATGCAAATTCTCCAATAGGTAAATTTTTATCCGAATGTTTTTCAGCATCATTTAGATTAATATTGCCGATATATTGTTTTTTGTTGTTGACGACAATAAATTCCAGTGAGTTATAACTGACCGAAATCTTTTTAAGTTCGTTATATTTGAGACTTGCGGATATCATCATTGGATGATCAATACTTAAGCGCCCTTTTTCGAGAATTTCAGAAATCTTCAAATTGCGAAGCAAATCAATATTAATATTCCAGATATGCGCGGGAGAAGCGTATTGATTTACTATTTGCCCCTGATAAATTCCGTGTTTTGGTGCAAACATAACCGTAATCACCGTTATTAATAATAGCTGCGGCAAAAGACTGTAACTGCCGGTCATTTCGGCTACCATAATAAGGGTAGCTACCGGAGCGTGCGCAATACCTGCAAAAAAAGCAGCCATGCCGGTTACAATAAACGGCACATAAGAAACAATAATACCGGGAAACAGAATCTGAAATAGTATTCCGACTGCCCCCCCGAGCAGACCGCCGATAACCAGGGAAGGAGCAAATACGCCTCCCGAACCTCCTGAACCGAGGGTCAAAGAAGTACTAATTATTTTTAAGAAAAAAAGAATAACTACTAAACGAAAGATTTCGTTCAATGGCATATCTATTCGTCCGACTGATAACTTTTGAATGAATCCAAATCCGCTTCCGATATTCTCCGGAAACAGATAGCAGATTATTCCAACTAATAATCCCCCGGCTAAAGGTTTTAAAAGCGGATGCAGCCGCAATCCCGGAAAAAATACTTTATGGAAATAGTGAAAAATTCTGACATATAGTGCCCCGACCCCGACACATACAAAAGACAGAATAGCGTAAAAAATAAACTCTACCGGCTTGGGAAAGCCCTGATTATTCATATAAAAAAGCGGTTTAAAACCAACAACTGAACAGTAGGTAATATAAGCTGTTATCGATGAGATCAGACACGGCACAAGGGAATCAGTCTCAAAATCTTCACGGTATATCACTTCAATAGCGGTAATCGCTCCGCCTAGTGGTGCTCTAAAAATTGCACCGAGACCGCCGGCTGCACCCGCAAGCAGCAAACTGCGTCTTGCCCTCGCGCCTAACCCGCAGATTTGTGCGAAGAGAGAACCAAGGCCGGCGCCGATCTGCGCAATCGGACCTTCCTTGCCTGCGCTCCCTCCGCTTCCTAACGTACAGATCGTCGCTGCCGCTTTAATTAATGGTACCCGCGGCTTCATTTTTCCATCCTGCTGGTGGAAAGTGTCAATAAGAGCATCTGTACCGATGCCGCCGGCCTCCCGGCAAAAAAAATATGAAAGAATACCACTTAAAAAAGCACCCAGAGCCGGAATGAAAACAAATAATGGACGCGGTACTTCTGAAGATTTTTTTAATACATGAGATGAAAGAGAAAATTCATTATCAGGATGGTGCATACTGTAACCGCCAAGCCTGGAAATAAAAAATGATTCTGCATGTGCGAGACCCCATGAAAATGCCAAAGCAGCTAATCCGGCTAAAACACCGATAATGATGCAGTATGCATATAACTTTTTTGCACTGCGCACAGAGAGACATGGTTTGATTTTTCGGTATAATAGAATTAACTTTTGGGCAATCATTAATGGTTAAAACATTGTATCATTTCAAAGAAAAAAATCATATATGCACATATCACCGGGGCTGACGCACACTTTTACATTTCCAGGTTGTCTGCGTCATGCCCTGTCAATAAAATATTACCTGCTGCGCCGGAGGTTTTTATTTTTCGGAAATACCGGTCTATTACATTACAGATATCGGAAAATTTATTAGGGGTGCATCCGGAAACCTGTGCGTGGTACCGGTTCTCCGCCTAAAAAGGGAGTATACATAAAGGGGGGGCTGTTTTAAAGTGAAAGCGGAAGTCTTCCCGACATCAGTTGCTGCAATGATTTTTTCATCTGCCGGTCTACTGAGGGATGCCCGAAAAGCCGCTGAGCAAGCCCTGACCCGCTTTTTGACATGTGCGAGGGAAGGGGTTGACTCCTGTTGATCAAACTTTTCTGAAGAGCATTAGCCGAAGTCGAGCGAGTTCCCGGTTTGAATTTCCGAGACTGTGTCTGAGCAGAAGCCATTCCTTTTTTTTCACTATTTTTCTGCTCAAATTCGGGCGCGGACCTCAGGCGGGCTGCAGTTTCGTCCAGGGATGACGCATACTTCCCTACATCAAATAACGGTTTATTTTCCAGCCTGTTGGCAATGAGCCGTTCTGACATCTTGCCGATGTTTTGCACTGCCCGAAGCGATGGATTTTGAATTGAAAGCGGCATACGGGATTTTACGGACTGCGCGATCATTTTGTGTCTGACAATATATCCGAGAATATCCGTTTCAACAATCAGCTTACTATAGACGAGAGAAGTCAAATCACTTAGGTATTTGATATCGGTGGGGGCTTCAACCATATTAAAAACAATTGCAGGTTTAATTTTTTCAAGCATTGTTTTAAAATAAAATGCAGATTCTTTATTATTTTCCGCGAGCCAATTTAAAATATCCCAAAAACTGGGAAATTTACCTGTTTCATCACGGATTCTCGCCTCTTCCAGAACATCACGGGCTTCCTCAGAAATAAAATTAAGCTGAAACAAACGAAAAACGATATTTTTCAAAAATGCAAATGTATTAAGAATAGCTCCATGTTCGGGAGCGGTCACACAGATACCCCGGTTTGAAAGAAGGAAAAAATCTGTTACCATGCTGTATGTTCCGGACCCAAGATCCAGAAGAATAAAATCAAAGTTCAGTTCAAATATCTCAGTTATAAGTCGTTTTCGTGCGGCACGTTTCACCGAACTTAATCCGGGAATAAGCTGGTCGCCGGTAATGAGACTGAGATTATTTACAGAGGTGGTAATGGGATAGTTTGAAAGATGTCCCTTTTCAGCAAGTAAAAAATCACCGATACCCGGGCTGGTATTTTTAATACCCATATAGGTGTGCAGGTTTGAACCACCGATATCGAGATCGATAATGCATGTCCGGTAACCGTTTCGGGCAAGCTGAATACCGAGATTGGACACAAACATAGTTTTCCCAACTCCGCCCTTGCCGCCTGCGACGGGAATTATCCGCGCAGTTCTGCCTGCCGGATTCTTAATAATTTTTTTCTCTGCCGCAGCAGCTGCGCCGGTGCCTTTTATTGTTCGTGGTTCAGATAGTTCGATCATAACCTATTCGCCTCTTCACTACTATTTTCGGCGTTTAATCACGTAAAATTAACAGGATATACGCGGACTTGACGCCCTGCGTCACCCCTGAGACTACATTTCTATTTTCATTGTAAAATTATAATATGAACACACGTTCCGGAATACAAAGAAAAGTCGCCGCATTTGATATTGACGGCACGATTTTTCGTTCCAGTCTGCTGATTGAAGTCGTAGAAATGCTGATACGAAAAAAAATATTTAATTCCAAAGCCCGGACTGCATACCTTAAAGAACAACAGGCATGGAATAATCGTGAGGGAGGCTACGAAGATTATATCACTGCGGTTGTCGATGTTTTCATGAAACATATTAAAGGTGTCGCCTACCAGACACTGGTTACTGCGGGGAAAGAGGTTGCGTTAATTAAAGCAAAATGCGTATACCGCTACACCAGAGATCTTATTAAAACTCTTCGTGAGAAGGGATATTTTATCATTGCCATTTCTCATTCTCCAAAACTAATTCTTGATTTTTTTTGCCGTCCGCTCGGATTTGACAAAGTATACGGATTAAAATATGAGGTTGACCAGCACGGCCGTTTTACCGGAAAGGTAATGGACCCTGATCTGATGTTTAATAAAGCAGCCGTACTCTCGCGGGCGGTTGAAAAAGAAAAACTTACCCTCCGCGGGTCGTACGGTGTCGGCGATACCGAAAGCGATATTTCATTCCTTCAAATGGCCGCGCATCCGATTTGTTTTAATCCAAACCATCAGCTTTACATGGCAGCAAAAAAAAAAGATGGCCGATTATTGTTGAACGGAAAGATGTTATTCACAAAATAATATGAAAATTGTAAGTTCCCTAAGAGCATTTTTCGAACAGGCTGAAAATTAATTATTACATGAAAAAAAAAGCCGGCCGTTGTCAATATGTTTTTTAACATGCCGGTTTTTTTCGAGGCAACCGACAATTGCGTTCACTTTTTGCAGAGAGATATTTAATCCTTCGGCTATTTCACTGTATCCTGCCGGATGCCGTTTGAGCAGACCTATGACTGCAGACGTTTCAGCATCAGATGCTTCCTCAGCACATCCCGTGTTGATTTCTTCGTGAACCACGGCAGTTTTTTCCTGACGTGCAATTATTTCCGCAGGACAGGAAAACATCCCTTGAATAATATTCAATACATCATTCTCAACCGGATATATTCCAAGTGAAAACACCGGCCGGCATATTGTATTAAGCTGCACACAAGCCGGCTTGATAAAATCTACGGCTTGAATAATATTTTCAAGCTGTTTTCCTGAATCGTTAATACCCTTTAGAAGAAAAATCTCGAGTCTCATTTCAGACCTGCTGTCAATACAGTACGCACGAAGGCCGTTGACAATATCATGAATTGACGGACAATCCGCTGATGGTTTGTTTATTTTGGAAAAGGTTTCCTCATCCGCTGCATCAAGGGAAGGTAAAATAAGATCGCCGGCTGCAAGTGCAGCTCTTTCGCGCACCTCCTTATCTGCAAGCAGCACACCATTGGTGATTAAACAGACGGGAATATCTGATAATTCATGAATACATTTAATTATTTTATCGATTGATTTGTTCAGCAAAGGTTCGCCTGAACCACCCAGGGTAATAAAATCAGGTTTATCAGTCCGAAGATAATGAACGAGTTCAGCGGTGACTTTTTCGGCGCTTATATACTCACTAACCGAATTTGTATGCACTGTGGTTTTCCCCAGCTGGCAGTATACACAATTCAAATTACATGTTTTAAAGGGAATACAATCCACACCGAGCGACCTTCCAAGCCGGCGCGACATAACAGGACCAAAAATATATTCATACTGCATAGAAATGAAGAATAGAAATATTGCTGACTGTAGTTACTAAAAAATAATTTAAAAGTTAAACATTAAAACGGAAATGGCATACATCACCGTCTTTAATTATGTATTCTTTTCCTTCGATGCGGATTTTCCCGTTTTCCCTCGCTTTGGCATAGGAGCCGAAAGCCCTGAGATCCTCATATGAAATAACTTCAGCTTTAATAAATCCTTTTTTGAAATCGGAATGAATGACACCTGCTGCATCGGGCGCTGTGGCTCCTTTCCGTATTGTCCATGCCCTTGTTTCATCTTCTCCGGTTGTAAGAAAGGTAATAAGCCCGAGTGTATGATAGCCGGCTTTTATCAGTCTTGAAAGACCAGACTCGGAAAGACCGGTCATGGTCAGATATTCTTTTACTCCTTCTTCATTTAATGCGCATAATTCGCATTCCATGCGCGCGGATAATTCAACAAGCGGATAATTATTTTCAATTGCATAACTTTCTAATTTTTTGAAATCGGAGTTTTGGGAAATATCCGGTATTTGATTTTCGCTTATATTTGCCGCTATGAGCATTGGTTTGATAGTTAGAAAACCGCATTCTGAAATAATTAACTGCATTTCTTCGGATGTGAATGATGCACGGTTGAGGAGTTTTTCGGAGAGAAGATGTTCTCTGACCTTTTCAAGAATTTCTTTTTTTCTGAATGCTGTTTTGTCATTTCCGGATCGTGTGAGTTTTTGAAGGCGGTCGAGTCTTTTTTCAGCAGTGTCCAGATCGGCGAGAATTAATTCGGTATTGATTATTTCAATATCGTTGAGCGGATTAATTGCCCCGTCGTGAATAACATCCGGATCATCAAAAATTCGCACTACCTGAACCACGGCATCGGTTTCTCTGATGTTTGCAAGAAACTGGTTCCCCAGACCTTCGCCTTTGCTGGCGCCCTTGACAAGGCCGGCAATGTCGACAAAATCGACCGTGGTATAGATTTTCTTTTTACTTTTAAATATATTTGACAGAGTATCGACACGGGGATCGGGTACCGCAACTACTCCGTGATTGGGTTCTATTGTGCAAAACGGGTAATTGGCTGCTTCTACACTTGAACGTGTTACCGCATTGAAAAGAGTTGACTTGCCCACATTAGGCAGACCGACAATACCGCACGAAAAGCCCATTTTCTGTAATTCCTATTGCGGAAAGATATTTATTTTTTTATAACGGCTAAATGCCGTTGGGGAGAAAATGAATTAAAAACTGCTGTTTCTGCGTTTCCGGTTTTTACGTTTCATACGTTTTTCAAGCTTGATGTTTTCTTCCTTTCGGATCATCGACGGCTTATGATAGTACTGCCTGTCTTTAAGTTCTTTAAGGATGTTTTCTTTTTCGACTTCTTTTCTGAAACGTTTTATTGATAGCTCGACGTTTTCGCCTAGCATGATTTTAATAGCTGCCAAGAATTATCACCACCTTTAATATAACTCATCTTATCATGTATCCGCAGAAAGTTCAAATTTTTCATATAAATCCGCACAAATCTCAAAGTAGTCTCTGTGAAAGGGTTAAAGAGAAAGTAGTTCAGCACGGCTTTTTAAGAGTAGTGTTGCTTACTGTAGCTAAGTAGAAGGTTTCGACGGTAATTCAGAGAGCGGTGGCTTATTAGTAGTAGTTTATTTTTCTACAGGTAAGTGAAAGGGTTTCGTAACGGATAATTCAGCGCGGCTTTTTAGCAGTCTCTTTTTCTATAATCAAGTGGAAGGGTTTCGTAAACAGTAATTCATGAGGCGTAAAGAATGAAAAAATGGCAGGATGCCACAATTTTTTCATTCTTTCCGAGTGTAGCCGCTGCCAGGATGGCAGCGGCAAACGTCCGAATGAGTTACTGTTTACGAAACCCTTCCACGTCGTCTATAGAATAAAACTCACCGAAAAACGTCCGCATGAATTACCGTCAAAACCCTATCACAGTGTCTATAGAAAAATTCTATTACTCAAAAAGCCAGGTTGAAAGATACCGTTCGCCGGAATCAGGCAAAATAACGACTATCATCTTGTTTTTATTTTCGGGCCGGCTGCCGGCAATGAGAGCAGCCTGTAGTGCTGCACCGGATGAAATACCAAGGAGCAAACCTTCTTCGGCCGCAAGTTTTCGCACAATTTTTCCGGCATCTTCCGACCGTACTGTAATTACTTCATCACACACTGCACGATCCAATACTTTCGGAACAAACCCGGCACCAATACCCTGGATTTTATGAGGCGCAGGCGGGCGTCCGGAAAGCACGGCAGACTCTTCAGGCTCAACTGCGATAACTTTAATATCGGGATTTTTTGCTTTTAATACCGAACCGCATCCGGTAATAGTGCCGCCGGTTCCCACACCTGAGATGAGGATATCTATCTTACCGTCAGTAGCATTCCAGATTTCTTCCGCAGTTGTTTTTCTGTGAATTTCAGGATTAGCCGCATTTTCAAATTGCTGCGGCATAAATGCGCCGCTATTCTCCTTCACCAGTTCCTCTGCTTTCCGTATAGCTTCTTTCATTCCGCCCGCGGCAGGAGTCAATACGAGTTCGGCGCCGAGCGCATGAAGAATTTTTCTTCGTTCAATACTCATAGAGTCAGGCATAGTTAAGATAAGACGATATTTTTTTGCTGCGGCAACAAAAGCAAGACCAATGCCGGTGTTCCCGCTTGTCGGTTCTATAATTAAACCGCCTTTCTTAAGAATTCCGGCTTTTTCGGCTGCTTCTATCATTGCAGATGCAATACGGTCTTTCACGCTTGACATTGGATTAAAACACTCGAGTTTACCGATAATCTGCGCACCGCTGATTTCTGAAAGTGTATTTATTCGCATAATCGGAGTGTTCCCGATTAATTCAGTGATTGTATTATAGATTTTCATATTCCCCCCAATGTTAAAATTTGTTTATTTAAAGAAATCATTCATTAATAAATTGTAAAACTTTCTGATGTATCTGATCACGGATTTGCCGTGCGGCAGCAAGTTTTTCATCCCTGCTGCCGGATAAAGCAGAAGGATCCTCAAAGCCCCAGTGCAGACGAATAACACCTTTTCCGGGAAAAACAGGACAGCGTTCCCCGGAAGCAGCATCACACACGGTAATAACATAATCGTACGTTTCTCCGGATGCGATTACTTCTGCAGTGCTCCGGGATTTTTGTCTGGAAATGTCGATGTCTAATTCATTCATTACCGCGGCAGCAATCGGATTCACCACACCAGGTTCGAGACCGGCACTGCGGGCGATAAACTTTTCATCGCCTTCTTTGTTTAAAAATGCTTCCGCCATTCTGCTGCGTGCCGAGTTATGAATACAAACAAATAAAATTGATTTTTTTTCCATAGTAAATTAGTATACTATTTATTTATTAAAATGTCAATCGTACCGTGAAAGAGTTTCGCAATCGGCAATTCAGGCTGCAAATTTTGCAGGCAGTCTTTAATTTACAGGCACCGTGGAAGGGATTTCGTAACCGGCAATTCAGGCGGACGTTTGCCGCCGCCATCCTGGCGCCGGTTGCACTCTGAACGGATAAAAAAACTGCGGCATCCTGGGCAGTCGGCGTTGCACGCCTCCTTTGTTCGCAGTTTGCGTGGCCCCGCCTTCGGCGCCCGCAAACTTCTGGCCGTTTTTTTTCTCCGTTAAGCCGCTCTGAATTACCGGTAGCGAAACCCTTCCACTGAGCTAATAAAAACACTCCTACAAAATTTGCAGCCTGAATTACCAGTTTGCTAAACCCTTCCACTTAATTTAAGAAAACAGCATTGCAACATAACTGCCAATTGCGTTGAAAAAATGATTACCTATTCCTTTCTTTAGCCGAGTGAAATAATTTGGCCGGTATTCCAGTATGGATCAATTTTGTAGTATTTCTTTCTGAGAGATTAGTACAAGTTTATAATGAAACCTATTCAGAGCAGCGACTTTTTTTTGGTAGTTGTGTTTTCTACAGCGAAGTGGAAGGGTTTCGTAAACAGTAATTCATGAGGCGTAAAGAATGAAAAAATGGCAGGATGCCACATTTTTTTCATTCTTTCCGAGTGCAGCCGCTGCCAGGATGGCAGTGGCAAACGTCCGAATGAGTTACTGGTTACGAAACCCTTCCACGCCACCTATAGAAAAAACACCATAGGCTAACGTCCGCCTGAATTACCGGTTGTGAAACCCTTCCACGGGGCCTATATAAAAAATCTCACACCGGTAAACCACCCCGCCTGAATTATTATCGGCGAATCCCTTTCACGAAGTCCTGTGCTTCTTTCCACCACCCGGCGTTCTCATCCCAATTAACTTTTCTCTGACGGGCAATATCCATCCACAGTATCACCCCATTGCAATTCTCATTATTATATAAAAAATCTAATTGTTTGCGGAATACTTTTTGATCCATCGGTGTATCAGGCTTATCAATATATTGCGGACAAATATAGGGATATACCGGTTTTTCTCCTTTTAGTCTGCCGCATTCTGCAAGAATTTGACGGGATTTAAATTCCCACTCTTCATAGGACATCGTTTCCCGGGTATAAAATGACGGAAGGAGCATATTGCCCGCATCGATAAGGTCTTTATAAAAATTATTGTTTTTTTGCCATTTTTTAAGTTCATCCGGAGAAAGCATTCCTTTGGTAATATAGTGGTTCCATGTTGTACAAATGTTATAGTAACTAATTTTTGCTCCCGGAGGAAGAACCTTTTTTACCGTATTTATTATGATTAAAAATTTTTCAAAATTTTGCAAACGTTTCTGTTCATCTTTTTCCCGTGTGGGATCAATCTGCCATTCCGGAACCTCAACATCCAAATGAATTTGATCGGGGAAAGGAACGTTTGTTTTCCAGTTGGGAACTACTACATTTATTAAATGTTCAGGGGATGGATTTTTATATCTGTTTCGTATTTCCTGCTCACTGAAAAGTGAAAACTGATACGCCATAAGAATTTTTTGACCGTTAAAACCGAGTTTTTGAAGGCGCTGTTCATCAGGTCCGCCGGGATAGTTCCACACACAATTAACGATGAATGAATCCTGACGTTTATCCGGCTTGGATACGTCCGCATTAGCGATAAGCAGAATATTATTTAGAATTATAGCAGAAAACAGAAACATATGAAGTTTCATTTTTCATTCCTCCTGTTTAATACATCCTGAAAATTTTTTTATGAAAGAACCTTTTTGAAAATGAGAGTTAACAAAAAAAACAGGGCATTAATAAGCACAATAGATGCACCTGCCGGTAAGTTCGCAACAAACGAGACCAGTATTCCGGATATAACAGAAATCACCGCAATAAGTGCGGAGAGCAGCAGGACTGTTCTGAAACTTTTTGAAATTTGAAGCGCGATAACCGCCGGAAAAATTATCAGGCTTGAAATAAGCATTGTTCCTGCTACACGAACGCCGAGAACTACAATCAGCGAGGTTAAAACCGTAAGCATCAGGTTTATTCTTTTTACTTTTATTCCGGTAACAGAAGCAAATTCTTCATCGTATGTAACTGAGAAAAGATCGTAATAGAACAGATACACAAACGCGAGTACAATGACAGAGAGGGCAATTGCGATAATCATCTCTGATGCACCAATTGACAGTATATTCCCGAATAAATAACTGAAAAGGTCTATATTGAACCCTCCCGCAAGACTTGCAATCATTACCCCCGCAGCAACTCCGCTGCCTGCAATAAGACCAATAGCCGCATCCCCGTACAAATTCGTTTTTTCAGTAAGTTTAAGGATCAGTATTGATGCAGCCATTACGAGAGGTATGGAAATGGTAAGCGGTGCGGTACGCAGCAGCAAGCCTATTGCAACAGTTGCAAAGCACACATGCGCAAGACCATCTCCAATCATTGACATTCTTCGCAGGACGAGAAAAACTCCGATGACTGAAGAAGAAATGCCTATTAAAGTACCCGCAATTAAAGCGCGTCGCATGAATGAATACTGCATGCCATCAACAATTGCTGAAAGAATATCTAACATTTAACCGTGCCTTTTACAAATAAAGTGCTGGGCACCCACACCAAAATATCCTGTCATTGCAGGCGACTGGCAGAATTCTTCAAAGCTCCCATGAAAGACAACAGTTTTGTCAATATACAATAATTTTTTCGCATAGTTTCCGATGGATCCTGCATCATGGGTACTCAGCAGTATTGTAATCTGCAATTCCCGGTTTAGTTGGGTGAGTAATTCGTAAAAATTTTCCCGGGCGTTCGGATCGAGCGCACTGGTGGGCTCATCAAGTATTAATACATCAGGCGTACTCACAAGGGCACGTGCCAGAAGAACGCGCTGTTCCTCACCGCCGGATAGGGCACTGATCTCGTTGTTCAGCAAGCCTGTAATTTCCAGAGTTTCTGCAGTTTTTTTTATTCGGTTAAAGTCTTCTGTATTGATATGTTTGGGAATTTTTTTTCCGGCAAGAAGGCCATGAGAAATAATCTCTCTGACTTTTGCAGGAAACTTTTTCTCGTTGTTCGGATTTCTCTGAGGTAAATAACCAATCTTCAAATCCGGTGCAATGAGTACTGAACCTTCCGAAACGGAAACGAGATTTAACAGCGCCTTAATCAGGGTGGTTTTCCCTCCGCCGTTTGGTCCAACTATTCCGGTATACTCACCGGAAGAAATGCTCAGATTAATATTATGCAGCGCAACCGTGCTTCCATAAGTTACAGCAACTTTAGTAAAACTGATCTGGTCCATTTTTTTTATAGAATGCCGGTTCTTTCTGATACCTTATTTCCCGGCAGGTACATATTCAAGGCCGGTTTTTAAATTTTCAAGATTTGCCTGCATAATATCCAGATAAGTTATACCATCCGATAACTCCTTTTTACTGATATTATGGGCACCGTGAAGAAGGAGCATTTTTGCGCCGGTTTCTTCAGCGATAATTTTAGCGGTACGGGGTTCGAGGAGTTCTTCGTAAAAGATGTGTTGTATTCCGTATGTACGCATGGTTTTTATGAGCTCTGCAATATTCTTCGCAGTAGGTTCCGAATTAGGAGAGAAACCACTGTAGGGCGAGATGTGTGTAAGATTATACCGTGTAACAAAATACCCGAATACGAAATGACCGCCGCAGACGATTACGTTATGCCGGCAATTTGAAAAAGTATTTTTTAATTTCTTATCCAGTGCTGCGAGTTTATCATTATAGTCACGGGCATTTTGCTTATATACAGTCTCGTGTAAAGGATCTGCTTTTGAGAAATGTCCGGCAATTGTATTAATCATTGTTTGCGCGCGGACAGGGTCGAGCCAAAAGTGCGGATCTTTTGATCCGTGTTGATTTTGATGATATTGATGAGCGGCGGCGTGTGTATTGTTCGCATGCGCATCAGGCGAGTGTTTAGTTTCATGCTGGTGGTGCCCGTCTTTACCGTGATCGGTAAGGATAATTCCGGTACTGGTATCTGCAATAACAAGATTGGAATTTGCAATTCCAGATAGGATTTTTCCCGCCCAGACCTCCATATATTTTCCGGTATACACAAAAACATCGGCGTTTTCTATGCGCACGATATCCTGAGGAGCAGGTTCATAGCCATGGGCTTCTACTCCCGGGGGAAGAAGAAGAGATACCTGAACCTTATCCTTCCCCACTTCTTTGGAAAAATCGTACAGTGGAAACAAAGTGGTTATTACTTTGAGTGCGGTACCGGAGCTTTCGTTTTTTTCGTATGTAATTTTTTTATTACATGAAGAAAAAAATAAAAAAATCAAGAACACAGATAACAGGTATTTTTTAGATAATAATGTGATCATTAGTTCCTCAGTATGCAAACGATTTAAAAAATTTTTCTATTGTCAACCAAATTGTATCATTAAAACGCTGTCTCGATGACCGGCGGACGCCATGGCTGACTCAAACTTTTTTTGATTTTGCAAAAATGTGTACGTTTGAACCATTAGCAGGGGCTGTTTCGCAGGAAAACGCAAACAGTTTCTGGGTTGTTTCTCGTTTTTTTGAGCGCTTCCGTCCAGCAGTTTGCGGGGCGCTCGCTTATCACCCCCTCCTTACGAAGATCTATCTAATCATTTCCTTAAATTTACAAATTTTTTTATGGGCGGATGAAGGATGCATAAATACCTTAATTCAGAGCGCTTGTTTTGTAGTGATGTTATTTTCTATAGGCAAGTGGAAGGGGTTTCGCAATCGGTAATTCAGAGCGGCTTAACGGAGAAAAAAACGGCAGGATGCCGAATTTTTTTTCTACGTTCAGAGTGCAGACCGCCGCCACGAGGGCGGCGACAAACGTCCGCCTGAATTACCATTGCGAAACCCCTTCCACGCTGCCTGTAGAAAAAGACTACACGCAAACGTCTTTCTCAATTAGCGGATTTATAAGCCATTTACATAGCCTATTTAAAAATCAGTGGGAATTCATAAGAGTTTCCTTGCTATATCAATTTTTGTATTTGTATCATACTATTAGTCATATGAAGAACAAAACTGATTACCCCTTCCCTTCCATAGCCGTACTGCGGATATCCATAATTACCATTACCATGTTTTCCATTCTTCATGGAAATACGCCTCTTAATGATAATTCGGCACAAAATCCGGATACACACGATTCATTTCAAAAAAATATCGGTATCGCTTTTGCCGCGGGTGGCCGTTATGATGAAGTACGGATGTGCGTAGCATCTCCTGCCGGTTTTAAAGGCGGACCGGCTTTTGAATTTGCAGCGATCACCTATGAAAAAAGAATTAATACTTCTGCGGGAATTGGCTTTTATATTCCTCTTGCCCGCCCGATTCTTTTCGCATCTGCCTTCCGCATGCTGCAGTTTTTACCCGAAGCAGTTCTTTCACTGTACGGAAGCAGTTCACGCCGCGCAAGACCGGTAACTGATATTGCAATAGGCGCATCTCTGCACTGCGGCCCCGATTACCTTTCGGGCAACAGACCCGGTGAAACACTCGGGAAATGGTTTTTCGCTGCCGGTCCCCGGATGAGCGTCTTTACCGGTTTTGTACTTCCTCTCAATAATAAAGCTTTTTTAAAAGCAGGCATCCGGCCATACGCTGAATTTCTATATTCATCTTACCTGCAGGGTTTTGTTTTCGGCGGAGAAGCTGCAGTACAAACGCATTTTGCTGCAAAATAAATTTTTTACTTTCATATTTTCTCGCAATTTTTTCACATAGCCTGGTGAAGGGGTTACAAAGTTAACCGTTCCGGCGGACGTTTGCAGGCTGCCGTCCTGGCGGCCTGCTGCACTCGATAAGCAGAAAAAAAAATGCGGCATCCTGCCTTTTTTTTCTGCTTAACGCCGCCAGAACGGTTAACTTTGTAACCTCTTCACCCGCCAATAATAAAATTAGCGTAAATTAAAGTAAATTTTTTTTGCATCTCAAGTAGAAGGATGCCGGATAATTCTCATGATATAATTTCAATTCAAATAATGAGCGGCTGTCGTGTTTCTATAATGCAACCCCGTTCAATTGCGGAGTATAGCGCAGTTGGCTAGCGCGCTACGTTCGGGTCGTAGAGGTCGTGAGTTCGAGTCTCACTACTCCGAATATTCTGCGTATGGTACGGTGTATTTTGACTGTGCCATACGCTTTGTTCTTCACTTTTCCTTGTTGCCACAATGTTGCCACAAATAATCAACGTATTAGTCTTTTTTTTGAAGGGCATCTGAGAGTGTCTCAATCTGTACTTTTGATATGGTACCAATAAAATGAGTATAAATTTCAGTTGTCTTGACTGAAGCATGACCCATTTGATCTCCAATGTCATTTAGATTGACACCCTTTGCCCTTAGAAACGTTGCATAATTGTGCCTAAGGCAATACGGAGTTAAATCTGGTCCTCCGGGAAATGAAACATTTTTAATCATATTGTTCCAAGACTTACGGATAGATTTAACAGCCTTACCTTTATAATGAACAATGTACCTATGACATTGTTTTTGATCTTTCAAATAAGAGTTTAATACCAGTGGTATTAAAATTTGTCTACGATCCTTATCTTTTGTGTTTTTACCTTCAATTGATATAATTTGTGTATCTAAATTCACGTCCGACCAAGAGAGCTTAAGAATTTCCGATGGACGCATTCCTGTACACAATGCTATCATTACAAATGTTTCTAAATGCTTACTATGTGAACAATTTTGTACGATTTCTTTCATCCATTCGCCAGTAAGGTGGACAACACGTTTATCTCGATTAGGATTTTTTAAACGGCATTTAAAAGTTGGATTTATCTTGTGATAATAATACCTTTCAATACACCAGTTAAAAAATACACAAATAGTATCAAGATAACGATTGATTGTTCCTACCGATGACTCCATAAGGTACTTGTGACCAGGGTTTTTCCTTTTAAAATTCATATATTTTTTAATATCATCCCTAACAATATTTGTAAGCGCGATATTACCTATGCATTTTTTAAAAAGATCTAAATGCCTGATCTCTTGTTCCCTTTGGATTACTTCACGTGATTGTCCCTCACCATGTAAGTATTCATCTACAGCTTCAAAGAGCATTTTCCCGGCAGAAGTTTTCTTTATAATTGAGTCTTCCCAAGTACGAAAGAATGTTCTTACCGCCGATTTTGGACAGGCGATCTGCTTACGCTGTTTTTTACCACCGTACCAAAGATAAAATTGGTAGCGTCGAAGGCTACCAATTTTACCGATTTCTTTATATTCTCCAGACTTCATAGATCCTCCTCAATTTTTGATTTGGAAATTATGACGTCCCGTTGCTTAAGAATTTTATCATTTGAGCAACATTTATTCAAGGCTGCAATGACCTTGTCTTTATCAAATAACCATTTACCCGGCAGCCGTATCCCAGGTATCAACCCTTCGCGCGCAATCTTTTTCAATGTGTATGCGGGTATTGAAATTAGTCTACTTAAACCCGATGCCGAGTATAATATTTTTTCATCTATAGTTTGCATAATTCACCTCCTTTAGTGATATTTTTAAATATAGTTATATGCATAAAATGCCCTCAAGCGTATGACGCATTCATTATGCGCCATACTCCCCAGTTTTGGGTAACTGCCGATGCAGTCTGCCGTCAAGGAGTCGTCCTGTGGCTCTTTTTTTTGATGATTTTTGTCTAAAAAAGAAAGGCACATTGGCAGAAGCACACTGGTCACGAATACTTCTCGCCCAATTCAAATCCATTGGACGTGCGTCTTTACCCCTTTCTGCGCAGACTGTAACCCAATCAATACGGTCGAGATTTAGCTCACCAACATCACCCAGAAGTGGTTCGAATGCTATGAACCTTACTGCTGCCGGGATATTTCGTAAAATATCGACCCGATCCAAGTAATCGCTGGTTTCAACCGAAGTCCCGATCCAAATATTATTACCCCAATTAAGAGTATTCGATAAATTGGCCAGACGTTCAATGCGTTTAGTAGTTAAAATGAACTCCATTTTAGGTGTTTCATACATTGTCAGAAAAACATTTCTGATCTGGTAATCTTTTATCTTTGGATGAAAGAGATCTCCCATACTGTTTACAATGACTCGAGCAGGAATAATCGAGTGACGCGGTGCATCGATAATATTTTTATGAAAAGTAGGGCGGAACCCGTACTTGTATTTTCCATATCCTTTCTCCTGAAATATTTTAGCCAGATATTTTGCTGAACAATTATCGCAACCTGGACTTACTGCAGTACAGCCAGTAACGTTGTTCCATACCTTTTCACCGATCTCATCATTTATCTTTTTAATCATAAGTTTTCCTTCAAATATTCTTCCTGAATATTTGTAATTTTAGTGAACCACAATTTTTGAAGTTGTGATTGCTTTGAGGACAGCAAATACTATCCCTTCGATTTTGTCTGGATAATAAATATCACGATTTTTATCGAAGTTCGTTGCAAAACAAAAAGTCAAATTTATAAATATTAAAATCACGGGGATCTGCCATGTGGTTGAATTATTTGAAT
>Ga0180008_1000195_pt1 | contig 61644 bp, 52 predicted proteins | sample MM_PW_MetaG_FD_121121 | JGI IMG/M metagenome (GOLD analysis project Ga0180008, IMG submission 121121) | Groundwater microbial communities from the Aspo Hard Rock Laboratory (HRL) deep subsurface site, Sweden - MM_PW_MetaG | ecosystem: Environmental > Aquatic > Deep subsurface > Groundwater... | reverse complement strand
GGTTTTCGAGATGATATTGAAACAAAGGAATTTGAAATTGCAATTTCTTTCGCAGGTGAAAATAGAAAGTTAGCTAAATTTATTGCTGAACAATTTGAGCAAATCGATGTAACTGTTTTCTATGATGAGTTATATGAATCCAATTATTTAGGAAAGGCTTGGAGCAAGGAATTCGAAAGAATTTTTCTTTCAGATTCAAGATATGTTATTTGTTTATTAGATTCATTTCACAAAGATAAAATCTGGCCAACATTTGAACGTGATTGTTTTAAAAAAAGAATACCAAACGGGGATGTGATTCCTATCTATTTAGATGACACAATTTTTGTTGGTATTCCTGATGATATTGTTGGTGTAAAATATAATTGGAAGGAAGAAAATGAAAATTGGCAGGATGAAGTTCAAGACAAAATTGTATATAAAATTTGGGAAAAATTAGAATAAAACGAGACCCTACCGCCATTTTGATATAGCTGGAGTTAAGTGGAATTACCGTTTCGCATCAAGTTTTCGTTAAGCTGAAAATTGAGCGGCTACGAACTACGCTATCTTTCAAAACCGTATAACATTTAATGACAGTTTTGAGCGACGAAAATCTAAAAACAGTAAAATATGAAATCAATAATTTTTTCTGGTCAATGTCCGCAATGCCAAATTGCAAATAATAATGTTGAAATGAGGCAAAATAATATACCTTTTTGGGAATGTCCAAAATGTGAATTACAAATTATTATTGAAAAAGGAAATGCAGTAATTTTACGTCACCGTGGAGAAGGAAATTTCGAATATAATCTTTTAAAATTTAAGTTAGACTGTATTTTAGAAGAAACAGATTCAGATGGATATGCTAACGGAATTCAAATTTTAGACTTTGAACATTTAGAAAATTATTTAGAAAAAGAAGTTCAAAAATCAAAAGAATTTTCCTTAAAAAAATTAATTGATAATTATGTTAATTACAAATTTGAAAATCAATCAAAAGAAAATTACATGATACAATCTGAACATTTTAAAATTGATTTTGAAGACAAAACGATTGAAGAAAAATTAATTGAAAGAGATAAGAATCGAAACCAAAATTATTTATATGCTCATTCGAGATTATATCGATTTTTGCAACAGATTTTATTAAAATATCACAATATAGACAGCAGTTGGTTGCCTGAAATGGGAATGAGTAAAATTGAACATTATTTAAGCACAAAACATTTTCCAAGTTATCACAGGGAAAAAATTAATTCAAATCCACTTTTCATCAAACAAAGTCTACAAGAATTAGTTGTTGATTTAATCAGAATAATTTATTTTGACGAAAAAATTCTTTTGAGTTATGACATAACCGAATCATTAAAAATTAATACAGAAATGAAATAATTATGAAAAATCCATGGATAGAATTCGTTGAGAATTTAGACGAAACAAATTTAGTTTTGAAAGAAGACAATTACCCGCTATCTTAAATCAGCGATATGTTAACCGCCATTTTTCGAGAAGACCGCTTAGTTAAAAATTAATTTTTTAAAGAAACAAAATGCTATTAGAGACGATACTATTACTTTTTGAAAGAGACTTAAATAAATTAATTACAGAAATTGAACTTTATAAAAACGAAGACAATATTTGGCGAGTAGACAAAAATATTTCAAACTCAGCGGGAAATTTAACCTTGCATTTAATTGGGAATTTAAACACCTATATTGGAAAAGAAATTGGAAAAATTAATTATTTTAGAAATAGAGAACTTGAATTTTCTCAAAAAAATATCCCAAGACAGGAGTTAATTAAAAATTTAAAGGATACTATAAACGTAGTTAGCAATTCACTTTTGACATTTCCCACAGATGAATTAGAAAATGAATATCCAATTTTAGTATTTACAGAAAAAACTTCAACTGTTTATTTTTTGATTCATTTGACAACTCATTTAAGTTATCACCTTGGACAAATAAATTATCACCGCAGACTCATTGAAGAATAAAACTGCCGGTAAGAGCGGTTCCAATATACCCAGAGTGCAGTGGTGTTTTCGTGCAACATCAAGTATTCACAGCCGAAAATTGAACGATATAAAATCAAATCTCTACAGTAATAAAACATCAAAACAAAAGATATGAAAAACATAATAGTACTATTCTTGATTTTAATTTCGATTACTTCTTTTTCTCAAAAGTCTGCAGATTACATAAAATTTGTGGAGCAAATTAAAAAAGAAGCAAAAATTGACAGCAATGATAAAACAGTTTATAAGTTGCTGGATGATTTTTACGATCAGGCGTTACAATCTGACAAAGGAGAACTAAATCCAGACATTTCACAAAGAATTGAAAAGCTTTATGCTGATACTAAGGCAAAAAACATGCATCTATTGACCTTGTTTTTGACTTATCAAAATCATATTAGTGAAACGGCAGCTGCTGGCAAACAAGCAGATCCTAATTTTCAAATTAATTTAATAACAGATCTAGAAAGTGAACTGAAAACTGCATTTGGCAATGTGCCTTTGATTGTTATAATTTATAAAGCAGAAGCTTTGCAAGCTAATAATCAAAGTAAAGAATCTGCAGAATTGATATCAAAAAGTCTTGTGAAGTATCCTAGTTCTATTCCGCTAAAAATTTTCAACTACGAAAACACAAAAGATGTAAAAATAAAGCAGGATTTAAGTAAGAATCATTCGACTCATTGGATGGTGCAACAATTTGAAATAAAATAAAATTGCCTACAACTACTACTTTTTCATTGCGTTAAAAAAAAAATCGACACGAAAAACACCTCATCTTTATGAAACAGTCGTGATCTGATTACAAGTTTCGGGTGAGGGATAGCAGCTAGCTACCGAAGTAGCGCGTATAGCCCGACAGCAGTGTAGCAAGGGGCTTTATCGCTACAAACATAAGTTAGCCTCTTGCTGTACTACTGGCACCCCACAAAAAGACACGTACTTATGAAGAACGCTTTTTAGATTTGGCTTCCTCTAATCGCATGTAGAAGCTGTGTGAATTCCATTTCTTTATTCGTTAACTTGGTATTACATTTGCCTAACGCAAGTCTGTTTTACTAGACCATTGCACTGCCGAATTATTTTACCGGTGCTGCACTTTGTAAACAAGGCAATGATTTACTATATTAGTCGTACATAAATAATAATAGACGTGGAACAAAAATTAAATATCGAGATGGATATAAACAAAATAACAGACTTAATTACCGACAAAGTGTATGGTTGGGGAGAAGCAATAATCAAACTTTTACCTAATATTGTTATGGCTGCTGTTGTAATGGCTTTAGGTTTATATATTGCGAAATACATTCGTAGTCTAAGCGTAAAGTTAACCAGTAAAATATCTAAGAACCAAACACTTAATAATTTATTTAGTACGATAGTTTACTTTTCCTTCATTGGTATCGTTCTCTTTACAGTACTAAGCATATTAAATCTAGACAAAGCAGTTACCTCTATATTAGCGGGTGCGGGAATTTTAGGATTGGCACTAGCATTCGCTTTTCAAGATATTGCAGCTAACTTTATGTCGGGTATTTTTATCTCGTTTAGAAAACCGTTGAAAGTTGGTGATATCGTCCAGATTAAAGACTATATGGGGAAAGTTAGAGAGATTAACCTGAGAGATACTTTAATAGAAACCTTTCAAGGAAAAACGGTTATTATTCCAAACAAAGAGGTTTTTCAAAATCCCATTGAAAATTATACCATATTACGTAAAAGACGTTTTGATTTGACTGTGGGTGTGTCCTACGGTGATGACTTAGAGAAAGTACGACAAATTACGATAGATGCCGTAAGTGGTATCGAAGAACTATCAAAGGAAGATCCACTTAACGTTTTCTTTGTTGAATTTGGTGACAGTTCAGTAAATTTATCGGTTAGAATGTGGATTGGTTCAACAGAGCAGTCTATCTACAATAAAGTGGGTAGCGAAGCTATTATCAGAATTAAAAAAGCATATGACGCTAATGATATCATGATTCCGTTTCCTATTAGAACACTTGATTTTGGAATTAAAGGAGGAACTACTTTAAATGAAATGCCAATAAACATTGCTACCAAAGAATAATTACTTGCGATCTATAAATGATTGTGTACAATATGCCTACACCATTAAATGAGAAAGAATTGAAAGAGGATACCATTGCACCACTGATATGGGTAAGTTGTGAAGCGTGTCAAGGCCTGGGTACAAAAAGACGAAAACCTTCTAAAAAAGAGCAAAGCCGTTATCAATTTGAATTAGAGCAATACAACCAAACCAATAGCATTGAATGCCCTCCCAGTAAACCTACTGGAAGTCTTGCTACCTGCACAACATGTTCGGGTACTGGTTTACTACTTTCAGAAAAACATTTAAAACCAGATACTAAGAAATGCCCTCATATAGCGATTATTGGCGGAGGAATTGGAGGTGCTGCCTTGGCCGTTGCTTGTTTACATCGAGGAATTCCGTACACGCTTTATGAACGCGATCTTAATTTTGAAGCACGCTCACAAGGCTATGGTCTCACTCTTCAGCAAGCTAGCACAGCGATAAAAGGACTTGGGATTACACATTTAAATAAAGGGATCGTTTCTACCAAACATATTGTACACGCTACTGATGGATCCATATTAGGAGAATGGGGTATGCGAAAATGGATGCCCTCTAGTGTTGCAAAAAAATCTAAGAAAACAAATATTCATATTGCCAGACAGTCTTTGCGCTCCGCAATTTTGGATGAATTGGGTAGTCACAATAGGGTTCAATGGGGCCATCAACTTACCCATTTTAGAAAAATGAATAGTGGAAAAATGGAATTAACTTTTGAAGTCGATGGTAATACAAAGATTGTAACTACTGACTTAATTGTTGGAGCTGATGGAATTCGCAGCACGGTTAGAAATATACTTCTTGGAGGTAAGAGTTACCCCTTACGTTTTTTAGATTGTATTGTAATTCTTGGCATTTGCCCATTACAGTCCTTGACTCATTTACATAGTCCTTTGTTAGACTCAGCTACTGTTTTTCAAACTGCTAATGGTACAGAACGCCTATATGTAATGCCTTTTGATAAAGAATCCGTAATGTGGCAGCTTAGTTTTCCGATGACTGAGGAAGAAGCTAAAAAATTAAGTTCATTAGGTCCTCAATTTTTAAAAGAAGAAGCCATCCGTAGAACTAATTGGCACACTCCTATTCCGCAAATTATAGCAAATACGGCAGTAGAGCAAATTTCTGGTTATCCAGCTTATGATCGTAAAATTTTATCACAACAATCTATGGCAGCGGCTGGACAAGTAACGCTCATAGGAGATGCAGCGCACCCCATGAGTCCCTTTAAAGGTCAAGGTGCTAATCAAGCCTTACTAGATGCGTTAGCTCTAGCACGTGCAATCACACAAGGTTGTAAATCGCATATAAACTGGAAAGAAATAGGCATTCGAGAAAGTGTTTTGACTACTTTTGAAAAAGAAATGTTGACACGCACTGCCATTAAAGTAAAAGATTCTGCCACTGCTGCTCAAATACTACACTCTGACAACGTATTGCAAGAAGGTAATTCGCCACGAGGAAAATCATTAAAAAGAAAAGAGAAGTAGTTTCAAGATTAGTTTTGTATTGCAATAATTAAGTCAGAACCTACTCTTTTTGACAACTTAAAAACAAAATAGTATTAAATTAAAATAGCCTAGTGCAATGAATGTAAAAGAAATTTTAGAAACAGTAACAACCTATTTTTCACCAAAAATCATTGGAGAAGTAAACGATCAATATATTAAAGTAGCTAAAATAAAAGGACAAGATTTGCCTTGGCATAATCACGAGAATGAAGATGAATTGTTCTATATCGTGTCCGGTAGCTTACTAATGGAAGTAGAACATCAAAAGCCACTTACCATGAATGAAGGAGATTTTTATGTGGTAAAAAAAAGAATTAATCATCGGGTTTCAGCAGAAGAAGAATGCTCTATAATGCTCATAGAATCCAAAACAACAGAACATACTGGAAAAGTAAAATCAGCCATTACCAAAACGATTGAAGATCAAAAGTAGTAGCCTCTTGATTTTTCAATATATAGAAAGAACTAAAAGTTAAAAAAGGCTTCATTTTTAATCTAAAATGAAGCCTTTTTTTGCATTACTTTATTTGCGAAGCTGAGCAGTATCTACTCTTGAAGGAGTGTCATTGCCACTTATAATGCTTGAAGAACTAATGGCAATAGCTTTTATAATTTCGGTCATATTGACCATATCTAGCGTTTCTATTTCGTCACTAGCTTTGTGATAATTAGGCTCATTGTCCATCTTTGATGTAGAGATAGTATGAGCTGGAACCCCTAACCTTGCTAAGGTAGCATTGTCAGAACGGTAAAATAATTGCTGCTCTGGATATGGATCTGGGTAAAATTTAAAAGCAGAACCTTCAAGATTTTTTTGCAAAATGGCACCCATAGATGATTTTTCAAAACCAGTGATGTACGCTGAGTTATTTCCCCACTTAGAATCGGTTCCGATCATTTCTAAGTTAAACATAGCCACAACCTCATCAGGATTTAATTGTTTAGAAAAATGCTGAGAACCGTACCCACCTATTTCTTCTGCTACAAAGGCTGTGAAAATTATAGAGCGCTCATTGTTATTCAATTTTTTGAAGTAATCGGCTAGTACTATCACGGCGGTAGTTCCTGCAGCATCATCATTAGCACCATTATAAATTGAATCAGTGCTATTGCTCTTTTCTAACTCTTTAGGCGTCACCATTCCTAAATGGTCATAGTGGCCTGAAAATATAACGTATTCATTAGGCTTCGACTTTCCTTTTAAAACGCCTACAACATTATTCAATGCTTTTTTTACCACGGCATTATTCCCTTCGACCTTGAAAGTAGTTGCATCAGTAACTCCAAAAACAAAAACTATCGTGTTTTTTCCAGGATTAGCAGCCATTTGATTCATGTGCATTAGGTTGGGAATAGCACTTCTGAAAGAAGCATCCACTAAGACAAGTAAGTTTTTATCAGAACGATAATATTCATAAAACTTTGGTCCAAATTTATCTCCAGCATTTATTTTCTTTACTTCCATATCAGTACCGTTAGTAAATGAAAACTCAGTTTGATAGGAGAAAGAAACAACATCGCTAGCATTGATTACTTTACCGTCTATAGTAGCAGTAGCTGTTTTTCGTTGCGACTCAGTCATGAAAAATGCTTGCTTGTAATCTTTTGCTCCATTGAAAGTTTGCAGACCAATTTTTTTAAACTCCAATTCAATAAAAGACGAAGCCTTATCGATTCCTGGAGTAAAAGCTCTTCTACCTTCCATATCGTCTGCTGCAAGTACCTTCTCGACTTCAGTCACTTTTTTAACATTGATAATTTTATCAATAGATTGCGCTTGTATCGCAAAATTACTACAGAGCGCGAGTACACTCCAAACAATTTTTTTCATAGAATATAGGTTTTGATAATGTTAAAGAACAATTATTAGAGTACAAAAACTGAATTGTGTTACGCCAAAATTGAATTAATTTTTAAGCAAGTATAAGATAAATAATTAATTACTAATAAAAATTAGCTTTCAATTATGAATTTTAAAGACATAAAAAATCCCAAAATCATAAAGCTAATTTTGGGATTATAAAAATGTGATATCCATTTTCTATTTAAAGTCATTCAAAGCCTTTTCAATTATAGCTAAACACTCCTTAATTTGATCTTCTGTTATTACTAAAGGCGGTGCAAATCGAATTTTATTTCCATGGGTAGGTTTAGCCAGTAGTCCATAATCTCTAAACTTCAAACAAATTTGCCACGCTAGGTCTGACTCCTCATCACAATCTATCACAATCGCGTTCAATAGCCCCTTACCTCTTACTAATTTAATCAAGGAATTTTTAGCAGCAATAGCGTTTAAACCATCACGCAATATAATCCCTAAACGCTCGGCATTTACAGATAAATTCTCTTCTTTTATAACTTCTAGCGCTGCAATAGCAACAGCTGCAGCAACAGGATTTCCACCAAAAGTTGAACCATGTTGTCCAGGCTTGATCACGTTCATTATTGCATTATTGGCTAAAACTGCAGATACTGGATACACACCACCAGAAATAGCTTTTCCTAAAATAAGAATATCAGGCTTTACCTCGGGTGTATTTTCACATCCATTTGTACAAGAACAGTTTCCACATGTGGCTAATAATCTTCCTGTACGAGCAATACCTGTTTGCACTTCATCAGCAATAAATAGTACGTTATGAGCAGCACATAAGGCTTTGGCTTTCGCCAAATAACCTTCAGTAGGCACATATACTCCAGCTTCACCTTGGATAGGCTCTACAAGAAAACCAGCGATATTGGGAGTTGATTTCAACGCTGCTTCTAATGCATCCGTATCATCATAGGGTATTTTTATAAATCCTTCTGTGAAAGGGCCAAAACTCTTACGAGCAGTTTCGTCATTAGAGAAGGAAATTATAGTAGTCGTTCTACCATGAAAATTATTTTCACAAACAATAATTTGCGCTTGATTTTCAGGGATTCCTTTAACCTCATACGACCATTTTCTACATAATTTTATGGCAGTTTCTACTGCTTCTGCCCCTGTATTCATTGGCAAAACCTTGTCAAAACCGAAATAATTAGTCACATATTCTTCAAAAACACCCAATTGGTCATTATGAAACGCACGAGAAGTCAACGTTAATGTTTGTGCTTGTTTTATCATTGCACCAACAATTTTTGGGTGACAATGACCTTGGTTTACCGCTGAATAAGCAGATAAAAAGTCAAAATATTTTTTTCCGTCTACATCCCAAACAAATACACCTTCTCCTTTTTCTAAAACTACCGGTAAGGGGTGATAATTATGAGCTCCATATTTATTTTCTTTTTCGATTAGCTCTTGTGACTTTAAAGAGAGAGTAACATTTGATTCTTGCATGACTATATTTTTAAACATTAATAGTACAAAAATATAAATATTTATTAATTTAACCATGAAATTACTAGTATTTGACTTAAAAACAAAAGCAAAAAGTCAATAAATAAAAATAACGAACCATGAAAAGTCAAATTAATTAATAATTAAGTAAAACTATAACTCAAATAATAAAAATAACACTTACTTTTATCTAAACATTGACAATAACCCGCAAAAAAGATATAATGAGTGCTATTTTAGATGAATTTGATATCAAAATTATTAAAGAATTAGAAAAAGATGGTCGCGTTCCTTATTCTGGAATAGCTAGCAATTTGAAAATATCGAATACCATGGTTCATCAACGCATCAATAGATTATTGGAGCAAGGAGTAATCACCGGAATAAAGCCTATAATTAATGAAAAGAAAATTGGCTACGATTGGGGTTCATTCACTGGGATAAGTTTAAACAAAGACGAGGATTCTTCTCGAATTATAGAGGAACTAAAAAAAATACCCGAAGTAACCGAATGCTATTACATTACCGGTTCCTATACTTTATATATTAAAATTATCGCTCGAAACCACGAGCACATGCGAAAGCTTCTTTACGAAAAAATAGATGTTATACCAGGAATTGCAAAGACTGATTCGATGATAGAATTAGGCTGTGCTTTTAAGAGAAATGTGTCCTTATAAAAACTTATAATCAAAAACCAGATGAAAAAGTATTCACTACAACTACAAATTGTATTATTATTTGTTGGCTTCAGTTTCCAAGCAGTAAGCCAAAAAACAGATTCCAAAGAAATCAAACGACTAGAGAAACTAGCGCAAGAGGTAACAATTATTCGGGATAATTGGGGAATTCCTCATATTTACGGAAAAACAGATGCCGATGCTGTTTTTGGGTTGCTCTATGCACAATGTGAAGATGATTTTAAGCGCGTCGAGCTTAATTATATCGAGAAGCTAGGCCGTTTAGCCGAAATTAAAGGCCAAGGTGTTTTATACAATGATTTAGAAATACGATTGTTGATTGATGAGGCTGACGCGAAAGCAGACTATAAAAAAGCCGCTCCATGGCTTAAAAAATTACTAGATAGTTATGCGGATGGAATCAATTTTTACTTGTACAAACATCCTGAGGTGAAACCTGCACTCTTAACGCATTTTGAGCCTTGGTACCCACTACTTTGGACTGACGGAAGTATTGGCGCGATTAGTACTGCGGGGTTGACTACAGGGGAGCTTAAAACTTTTTATTCTGGCAACAGTGATAAAGTAGCTTATGTAGCCCGCGAAACTGAGGTGCAAACAGGATCGAATGGTTTTGCTTTGGCTCCCGCCAAAACGGCTTCGGGAAATTCAATTTTGTACATCAACCCGCACACTACTTTCTACTTTAGACCCGAAGTTCAAGTTCACAGTGAAGAAGGATTGAACGTTTATGGAGCTGTTACTTGGGGGCAGTTTTTCATTTACCAAGGTTTTAATGATTATTGTGGTTGGATGCACACCTCTTCAAACGTAGATGTAGCAGATATGTATGCCGAAAAAATTGTTCGAAAGAAAGAAAAACTATTTTATGAATATGATTCTAAATTATTGCATGTTAGTGAAAAAAGTATCACAATTAATTACCTTGAAAACGGGAAACTAATTCCTAAAACTTTTAAAACCTATGCCACCATTCACGGGCCCATTATGGCACAAAGAGACGGAAAATGGATTAGTCTAAAATCTAACAACCGCTCTATGGATGGACTGGTTCAAAGTTGGGTTCGAACCAAATCAAAAGGGCTAGAGGATTATAAAAAAGCAATGGATCTAAAAGCAAACACATCTAATAATACCGTATTTGCAGATAGTAAAGGAAATATCGCCTATTGGCACGGAAACTTTCTTCCAGTACGAGATCCTAAGCTAGATTGGTCAAAAGTAATGGATGGAACAACATCTGCTACACAATGGAAAGGCCTGCACGAGGTTTCAGAATCAGTGCACCTTTACAACCCAAATAATGGCTGGTTGCAAAACTGTAACTCAACCCCTTTTTCGGTTTCTGGTACTGATAGTCCTAAAAAAAATGATTTCCCTTTTTACATGGCTCCAGATGGCGAAAGTTTTAGAGGCTTGAATGCTGTTCGATTATTAAGCAAAGGCCAAAAATATACCTTAGATAAAATCATTGCAGATGGATACGATACGAAGTTATCTATTTTTGAAGTTTTGATTCCTGCCTTACTTAAAAGTTTTGATCAAGAGGTTGCAAATGGTAACACTCAATATTCAAATCTAAAAGAGCCTATTGCTATTTTAAGAGAATGGAATTATTACGCTGCAGAAAATTCAGTAGCTACCACTTTAGCCAATGAATGGGCTTTTAAATTGAATTCTATTTTAAGAAAAACCTACACAAACGAAGGAGAGAGTGACCAAGTAGAAAACACAATTGCATTTGCTAAAAATGCAAAAGCTACGGAGCTCTTGCCACAACTAGGGGAGGTTATAAAGGAGTTAAATACAAAATTTGGTAGTTGGCAAATTCCTTGGGGATCCATAAATCGCTTTCAAAGACAATCAGGCGAAATTGATTTAGCTTATAATGATAATGCTTCTAGTTTACCAATAGCATATGCTTCGTCATTATGGGGTAGCTTACCCGCTTTTAAAAGCAATTATCAAGACAACACCATAAAAAGATACGGCAGCAGCGGAAACAGCTTTGTTTGTGCAGTTGAGTTTGGTCCTAAAATTAAGGCCAAATCATTACTTGCAGGAGGAAATAGTGGAAATCCTTCCTCTAAACATTTTGACGATCAATCAGTAATGTACCAAAATGGGCAGTTTAAAGATGTGTTATTTTACAAAGAAGATGTTTTAAAAAATGCGGAACGTAATTATCATCCAGGAGAATAAAACGTGATTTTTATTCCTTAAATAATTCATAAATAAGTACGCTAAACAAGATTCATTAAAAAATAATATTCATTAATAACCATTTATTTCTGATATTTACATAAAATTATTTACAAATGAAAAACATAAAATTCTTACTTATTGGATTTCTTATTTATTCCAGTACTACAATGGCACAATTAAAAGCAGTTGTTTATAAAGATGGAGCACAAGTCCTACATGGTTTTGCGATCGCTCCTGCTAAAAAAAGCACTCAAAAACCAGGGATATTGATACTTCCTGCATGGAAAGGAATTGACAAAGCATCAAAGGACATCGCTACAGACTTATCTAAATTAGGTTATTACTCTTTTGTCGCTGATATTTATGGAGAAGGCAACTATCCTAAAGATAATGCAGAGGCTGGTAAAAAATCTGGTTTTTATAAAACGAACTATAAAGAATACCAAAAAAGAATTTCGTTAGCATTAGAGCAATTAGTAAAGGCTGGAGCGAATCCAGACAATATTGTTGTAATAGGATATTGCTTTGGTGGGACTGGTGCTCTTGAGGCTGCTCGAGGCCAATTGAACGTAAAAGGAGTCGTTTCTTTTCATGGTGGTTTAGGAAAAGATAAAGAAAGAGCCAACGAGCCATTTACCGCTAAAGTATTGGTGTGCCATGGAGCGGATGACTTTTTTGAATCTGTTGAAGTGCTAACCGCTTTTCAACAAGAAATGAGAGACTCAAAAGCAGACTGGGAAATGATATACTACGCTGATGCAGTGCATGGTTTTACAAATCCAGAGTATGGTAATGACAAATCTACCGGAGTTGCCTACAATGCTACAGCAGCCAAACGCTCTTTTGAGCACTTGAAACTTTTTCTAAATGAAGTTTTAAAAAAATAAATTAATTCAAAAACAACCATAAATTACTTTAATGAAAAAATTATTAGGCCTTTTAGTATTTACCGCAGCCGTATCGTGCTCTGGTACAAAAGCAGTGGTAACTGTAGACAATTCTGACCCTACAAAATACATGAACAGCATTACAGCAGATGAACTTAAAACACATCTGTATATTGTAGCTTCAGACGAAATGGAAGGAAGAGAAACTGGATCAGCTGGTCAAAAAAAAGCAGGTGAGTATCTAATCAACCAATATAAAAAAGAAGGCGTAAGCTATCCCAAATTAGCAACAAGCTTTTATCAAGCTGTTCCTGCTGAATTTTTGAATAAAAAAGGAAGAGAGAAACTTAATGATTCAGAGAATATCTGGGCTTACATCGAAGGTTCAGAAAAACCAGATGAAGTATTAGTAATTTCAGCACATTACGATCACGTAGGTGTAAAAAATGGAAATGTATACAACGGAGCTGATGATGACGGATCTGGGACGGTTGCGTTATTAGAAATTGCACAAGCATTTCAAAAAGCAAAAAAAGATGGACACGGGCCTAAAAGATCAATTCTTTTCCTTCACGTAACTGGGGAGGAACACGGATTACTTGGTTCAAAATATTATTCTGAAAATCCTTTGTTTACTGTCGCAAACACTATTACAAACATCAATATAGACATGATAGGGCGCCGTGATAAGGAACATGCTGACACTAATAACTATGTTTATTTGATTGGTGCTGATCGTTTGTCAACTGATTTAAATACAATCTGTATGGAAGCTAACGATAAGTATATTCAAATGGATTTAGATTTGAAATATAACGATCCAAAGGATCCTAATCATTTTTATGAGCGTTCTGATCATTACAATTTTGCTAAATTTGGTATTCCAGCTGTGTTTCTTTTTAATGGGGTTCATGCTGACTACCATCAAAAATCAGATACTCCAGATAAAATTGAATATGATGCTTTGGCAAAAAGAGCAAAATTAGCCTTTACTATTGCTTGGGAGCTTGCCAATAGAGATAACAGACCTGTAGTAGACAAAAAATAATTGTTTACCGTTTAAAAAAAGAGCTTTGAATCACTTCAAAGCTCTTTTTTTATGCGACTAGATTTCGGAATTACTTCAATTTTATAAGTTAAAATTATTCCTTACAAATCTTCTTTACTTTCTGCTTCGGGTGCATTTTTCTTAACAGACTCTATTCCGTTATCACGTGAAGCTACTGACTCATACATTTCGCTACTACCAATAATCTGTCCGTTAGTAGCCTTTAAATTAAAATATGGTTTCCCACTTTTAGATTCTAGTTTATCAAAACGAGCCTCTACTTGTGAATTTTTCTTGACAGACTCGATACCATTTAAGCAAGCCGCTTTTGTTGTATAACCTTCACTTGCCAAGATAACTTGCCCGTTTCCTGCTTTTAATACAAATTGAAATTCGTCATTCTTTCTTTTGGTGATCAAAAAAGTTCCCATAATTAGTTGTAATTTTAGGTTGTTTAGTATAATTAGATTTAAGTAATTTGATAGCTAACTACTCATTATATCACTAAATTACGATTATTTTTGTAATGACCAAGAAATAACGACAACTAGAATTAATAAATTGAAGTTATATAAACAAAAAAAGCCTCTCATTTCTGAGAGGCTTTTGCTTTCTGGGTGGAAGACGGGGCTCGAACCCGCGACCCTCGGTACCACAAACCGATGCTCTAACCAACTGAGCTACAACCACCATTTGCTTAGCGGTGGCAAAGATACAACATAAGTTTAGTTCTCCAAATATTTTTTTAAAAAAAAATCAGCAATTTCACTTCAAATCTCCTAAGCTATTGACTGCCAAATATCTTTCTACGGTAAAACCTTCAGCATGCTCTACTCCTACTAACCGCCCTAGGTCTCTTGAACGATAATTCAAACTTTCTAAGAAGTTTTTTGACGAAATAGGTGACTCAGGCTCCTTAGATGATGGGTCATAAAATTGGGAGCTGTAAGCTAAAATTGATGCAATCTTCTTTTCAGTAAAGCCTGTTATATCTACAACAAAGTCCGGTGTAGAATTTTTCCATTGGATGTAATGATACACTAACTTTGGTCGCCATGCCTGTTGTTGCACTCCATCTAATTCTGTTTCTATTCTTGTCAGACCAGACAAAAAACAAGCATCCGAAACTAATTTACTTCCTTTACCATGATCGATATGGCGATCATCAACAGCATTACACAAAACAATTTCAGGCTGGTACTTGCGTAACATTTTAATGATCTCTAATTGATGTTTTTCGGCATTTACAAAAAAACCATCACGCATCTCTAAATTTTCGCGAACCTTAACTCCTAATATTTTAGCTGCGGCATTCGCTTCTTGGTCTCTGATTTCAGCCGAACCACGCGTACCAAGCTCCCCTCTTGTTAAATCGACAATTCCTACTGTCTTTCCCAGTGAAATTTCTTTTAAGATTGTTCCTGAACAACCTAACTCTACATCATCAGGATGTGCTCCAAAAGCTACTATATCTAGTTTCATTTTATTTAGTTTAAATAATGTGGTGTTACAAAAATCTGCAAACAGTAAACACTTCAATTATATCTTTATTTCTTTTTAACTTTGTTTTATTTCAAGAGTTCTAATTTAACAGAAAAGTCACAAAACGCGCTTCATTGTTAGTGACTTATTAACGCTTTCCTCCCATTCTTTCGTAGGATCACTATCTTTAGTTATTCCGCATCCAATGTAAATATTTGCCTTATTTCCTTCTATCTCCATGCTACGCAAATTTACAAATAAATCAGAGCTTAATGTTCCATTTATCCCTTTTTGATTGAGTTCACCTAAGAAGCCGGTATAATATTTTCTATCGTATTGTTCCTGATTGAGAATAAAAGCTTTCGATTCTTCTTTAGGAAAACCGCAAACAGCTGGAGTAGGATGCAAAAGCTGCACTATTTCTTTTAATTTAGTTCTCTCATTAAAAACTGCAGTTATGTTCGATTTAATATGCCATATCATCCCTGCTTTGACGCTGTATGGAGAACTTACTTTTAAACCAGAAACTTTATTATTTAACTTAGCTACGATGTAATCCGTAACAAATTGCTGCTCTTCTTGTTCTTTTTTTTGCCAAATTACCTCTGAACTTCCCTGATCTTTTTGTGTTCCTGCTAAAGCTATCGTTTCAAATTCAGAATCAGTAGATTTTACTAATTGCTCTGGAGTTGCTCCCAACCACGTGCCTACTTTTGGGTGATAATAGCAATAAACAAAGGCGGTAGGATACAACGCAATTAATTTTTGAAAGGTAGTCAACAAATCGAAATCTGTTACTGCAACCGTTTCTTTACGAGACAACACTACTTTCTTCATTTGATTTTCTTTAATAGCCTTAATTCCTAAGGCAACTAAATTTTCAAAAACTACTTTAGATCTTAAATCTGAAGCAAATGAAGTACAGTCAATAGCGGTTTTACTAAAAGATCTTCGATCAAACACAACTCTTTCCGAATTAACTTCCGGAATAAGATGCGTTACCTTTCCGTCAAATGAAGCAAAAACAAATCCGCTTTCGGTAAAGTCGTCAACATCGTATAAAGTATCATTTTGCTGTAAAAGCCCGCAAACAATAGCGCTGTTTGGCTTACAATAAAGGACAAAAGGAAGATGTTGATCAATTTGATTTTCGATACTACTACTATTTCCTTCCATTGTATTTATTGTCTTTTTCTTTTAGGCAAAATCATATTTGTCAATTTACAAATTGAAATCAAATTGTCATTCTCATCAGTTATTTTTATTTCCCATAAATGAATACTTTTTCCTTGATGAACGATTCGAGCGGTAGCGGTGACTACTCCATTGCGCTTTGCCTTTACATGGTTTGCCGAAATTTCAATTCCACGCACTTCGCTCACTTCGGTATTTACATATAAAAAAGAGGCCGCACTACCAACACTTTCTGCCAAAGCGACTGATGCTCCGCCGTGCAAAAGTCCAGCAGGTTGATGAACACTTGGGTTTACAGGCATTCTTGCAACAAGAAATCCCTCGCCAGCATCTATGTATTCTATGTTTAAAGTTTGCATTAGGGTATTCTTAGAAACCTCATTACAATAATTCAATATTTTTTCTTTGTCGAATGTCATCTTTTTGATTTTGAAGACGTAAATTTAAGAAAAACAGCATAGAGTAAAGAGTAAAACAGTTGTTATTAAATTGCCAAAATAATTCCACAAACCGATAATCGCGAAAATCATGGCATCAAAATCCTTATAAATAAATGTACTACCCTTTAATTCTTAGCCATACAATATAGTTTTTACTTATTTTTACAAAAAATAAAAGCAATGCGCTATTTCTCTATTTTACTTTTTTTTGGTTTAACGATTGCTTTAGGCTCTTGTCGAGCTGATTTTGAAACCGTACCGAGCACCGGAGATTTAGAATTTTCTAGAGACACCATATACTTGGACACTGTCTTTTCAAATATTGGCTCAAGTACTTACCGAATGAAGGTGTACAACAGGTCTAAAAAAGACATTACTATTCCGTCCATTCAACTGGGCAAAGGCTTAAGTTCAAAATACCGCTTGTCTGTAGATGGGATGCAGGGAAATTCAGGTAAACTATTTAGCAATGTAGAACTTCTCGCTAAGGACAGCCTTTACATTTTTATTGAAACGACCGCTAATATTGCTGATGCAAACCCAACAGATCTTTTATACACCGATCAAATTAAATTTGATAGCGGTACCAATTTACAAACTGTTGAGCTAGTGACGCTAATTCAAGATGCAGTATTTCTATATCCCAAAAGGTTTGCCGATGGCACAACAGAAAGTCTACCCATCAATCAAGAAAAAATTTATGGATTTTATTTAGACGAGAATGACCCTATTAATGGCAATGAACTTCGTTTTACAAATAGTAAGCCCTATGTAATTTATGGTTATGCCGCAGTTCCCTCAGGAAAAGTGGCCCGTTTTGATGCAGGATCTAGAGTTTATTTTCATGCTAACTCTGGATTAATTGTCAGTAATACTGCCTCCTTACAAATTAATGGTACTGCCTCTACCACATCAAGTCAAGAGAATGAGGTTATTTTTGAAGGAGATAGACTTGAGTCATTGTATGCTAATGTTCCTGGGCAATGGGGTACAATATGGTTAACCGATGGAAGCACAAACAACAGTATTAATCACCTTACTATTAAAAATGCAACAATTGGTTTATTAATCCAAAATAATGATGGGACGACTGTCTCGCTGAAAAACACCCAAATTTACAATAGTGCGAATTATGGTATTTTGGCGCAAACTGCACATATTGTTGGTGAAAACATTGTGGTAAATACGGCAGGACAAGCAACTTTAGCCTGCAGTTATGGTGGGAATTATAAATTTACGCATTCCACTTTTAACAACAATTGGAATAGTTCTACCCAAGTAGCTTTGGCTATTGACAACTTTATTACGGGTGCAATTCCAGAAACTAAGAACCTCGACGAAGCCACTTTCAATAATTGCATTATCTACGGAAACAACAGCAATGAACTTTCATTGAGTAGTAAAACAACAGCAAGATTTAATTACCAGTTTAATAACTGTTTAATAAAATTTGAAGGATCAACCACAAATCCTTTGTATCAATTTACATCAGATGCTACTCACTATTCGAATATAATTTTGAATCAAAATCCAAAATTTTTAAATAGTACTATCAATAAACTGAATATTGACGCTACGTCTAGCGCTTTCGCAAAAGGGAATTCCATGTATTTAATTCCGCTTGACATATTAGGAAATACAAGAACCACACCGCCAGATTTAGGAGCGTATCAAAGCAAACCGTTTACTAAGTAATCTAAGTCTCTTACATAAATAAGTAGAAAACGAAGCACTTATTTGATTATTCCTGATCTAGAAATTAATAAAAAAAAACTAATTTCATCTACTGTCTGTACAATAATAAGTAATAGCATACCAAAGCCAAAACCTTCAAAAAAAGACTATTTTAACATTTGTTGTTACTGTTTTTTTAAACTAAATTTGCTTCGCAATACAACAAACTACACAACAATGATCCATTTCTTTGAAAACCAAAGCAAAACTGTTTTTGCCGTACAAACGCAAAACATATCGAGCGCAGCCGAGCTTTCGGCTGAAGACATTTCAAAATTAAATTGGCTTTTTGCCGACTCTCATAAAATAGAAAAATCCGTATTGACGGATTTTTTTGTTGGACCACGTGCCACGATGGTTACTCCTTGGAGCACTAATGCCGTAGAGATTACTCAGAACATGGGTATATCTGGTATTATTAGAATCGAGGAATTTCAACCTGCAACAGTTGATAGTAATGATTTCGACCCAATGCTTTCGCAAAAGTACGAAGGGTTAAACCAAGATATTTTTACTATAAACATTGCACCAGAAGCCATTTTAGATATTGCTGATATTGCTGCTTATAATGCTAAAGAAGGTTTGTCGTTAAGTCAAGATGAAGTACAGTATTTAGATAACCTAGCGACTAAATTAGGAAGAAAATTAACTGATTCTGAAATATTTGGTTTTTCACAAGCAAACTCAGAACATTGTCGTCACAAAATTTTCAATGGGAAATTCATAATTGATGGAGAGGAAAAAGAATCTTCTTTATTTAAAATGATCAAAAAGACGTCTCAGGAAAATCCAAATGATATTGTATCGGCTTATAAGGATAATGTAGCTTTTGTAAAAGGACCGCGAGTAGAGCAATTTGCTCCTAAAAGTGCAGATAAGCCAGACTTTTATGAAGTTAAAGAATTTGATTCGGTTATCTCCTTGAAAGCAGAAACACATAATTTCCCCACGACTGTAGAGCCTTTTAATGGAGCAGCAACAGGATCAGGAGGAGAAATTAGAGATCGTTTAGCTGGTGGACAAGGCTCATTACCTCTTGCAGGTACCGCAGTATATATGACCTCTTACTCACGTCTAGAAGGATCAGCAGACTCTACTCATAGCGAACGTGGATGGGAGAATGGGATGACCGAAAGAAAATGGTTGTATCAAACTCCTATGGATATCTTAATTAAAGCCTCTAATGGAGCTTCTGATTTTGGAAACAAATTTGGACAGCCTCTTATTACAGGATCCATATTAACTTTTGAACATGAGGAAGATGCACGCAAATTAGGATTCGATAAGGTAATCATGCAAGCGGGTGGAATTGGTTACGGAAAATTGGATCAAGCCATAAAAAAAACGCCACAAACAGGAGATAAAATTGTTATCCTAGGTGGTGAGAATTACAGAATAGGAATGGGCGGAGCAGCAGTTTCGTCTGCAGATACCGGTGCTTTTAGTTCGGGTATTGAGTTGAATGCTATACAACGTTCGAACCCAGAAATGCAGAAACGTGCAGCTAATGCTATACGTGGATTAGTCGAAAGTGATTCAAACCCAATTGTATCCATTCACGATCATGGAGCTGGCGGGCATTTAAACTGTCTTTCTGAACTAGTGGAAGACACTGGAGGATTGATTGATCTAGATAAACTACCTGTGGGAGATCCTACACTTTCAGCTAAGGAAATAATCGGTAACGAGTCTCAAGAAAGAATGGGATTGGTAATTGGTAAAAAAGACATTGATACCTTACAACGTATTGCTGACAGAGAACGTTCTCCAATGTATCAAGTAGGTGACGTTACAGGCGATCATCGATTTACATTCGAATCTAAAACTACAGGTGATAAACCAATGGATTTTGCATTAGAAGACTTTTTTGGAAGTTCTCCAAAAGTGGTTATGACTGACAAAACGATCGATAGAAAATACACCGAATTACAATACGATAAAAAGAACATATCAACTTATCTTCAGGATGTTTTACAACTAGAGGCAGTTGCTTGTAAAGATTGGTTAACAAATAAAGTCGACCGTTGTGTAAGCGGAAAAGTTGCCAAACAACAAAATGCAGGACCATTACAATTACCTTTAAATAATTGTGGTGTAATGGCCTTAGATTACAATGGTAAAGAAGGTGTTGCTACTTCGATTGGACATTCTCCTATTGCAGCATTGATAGATCCTGTAGCTGGAAGTAGAACAGCAATCGCCGAGGCGTTATCGAATATCGTTTGGGCACCTATCAAAAATGGTTTAGACGGAATTTCATTATCTGCTAACTGGATGTGGGCTTGTAAAAACGAAGGTGAAGATGCCCGCTTGTATGCTGCAGTAGAAAGTTGTTCTGACTTTGCAATAGAATTAGGAGTGAATATTCCAACAGGAAAAGATTCTCTTTCTATGAAACAAAAATACCCTAATGAAGAAGTAATTGCACCCGGAACAGTTATTATATCAGCGGGAGGAAATTGTATCGATATTCAAAAAGTAGTTGAACCGGTACTACAGAAAGATGGTGGATCAATTTACTATATTAATTTATCGCAAGACGAATTTAAATTAGGTGGATCATCCTTTGCTCAAACGCTCAATAAGATTGGACAAGACGCACCTACCATAAAAGATGCTGCCTTCTTCAAGAGAGCTTTTAATACGATTCAAGAATTAATTTTAGACAATAACATTCTAGCTGGGCATGATATAGGAAGTGGTGGTTTAATCACTACTCTATTAGAAATGTGTTTTGCTGATACTAATTTAGGGGCTAAAATAGACTTCTCTGTTTTTGAAGAAAAAGACATTATCAAGTATTTATTTGCTGAAAACATTGGTTTAGTTTTCCAATCTAAAGATGATATAAAATTAGAAAGTACGTTAAATGCAAACGATGTTTCCTTTTATAAAATCGGAACGGTTACTAATGATGCGAAACTAAGTTTTAGTTCTTGCAATTTGGATATTGCTACTTATCGAGATATATGGTTTAAAACCTCATTCTTATTAGACCAAAAACAATCTAAAAACGGAACAGCGCAAGCCCGTTTTGACAATTACAAAAATCAAGCATTACAATATACTTTCCCAAAGCATTTCACAGGGAAAAAACCTAAAATTTATAGCGAATTCACAAAGCCTAAAGCTGCCATTATTCGTGAAAAAGGAAGTAACTCAGAACGCGAAATGGCAAATGCTATGTATTTAGCTGGATTTGACGTAAAAGACGTTCACATGACCGACTTGATTTCTGGTCGTGAGACATTAGAAGATATTCAGTTTATTGGTGCTGTTGGAGGTTTCTCTAACTCGGATGTATTAGGGTCTGCTAAAGGTTGGGCAGGAGCTTTTAAATACAATGAAAAAGCAAATACCGCCTTGAAAAACTTCTTTAAAAGAGAGGACACTTTATCTGTAGGAATTTGCAATGGTTGCCAATTATTTATGGAGTTAGAAGTAATTAATCCAGAGCACGAAGTACACGGAAAAATGCTTCATAATAACAGTAATAAGCACGAAAGTATTTTTACATCGGTTACGGTGCAAGAGAACCAATCAGTGATGTTATCCTCATTAGCCGGAAGTACTTTGGGTGTATGGGTTTCGCATGGAGAGGGAAAATTTAACTTGCCTATGGGTGAGGAAAATTACAATATCGTTGCTAAATATGGCTACGAGGAATATCCTGCAAATCCTAATGGATCAGACTTTAACACAGCCATGTTATGTGACAGGACGGGACGCCATTTAGTAATGATGCCACATATTGAGCGCTCTACTTTTCAATGGAACTGGGCACATTATCCAAAGGATCGTGATGATGAAGTTTCACCTTGGCATGAGGCTTTTGTAAATGCCAGATTATGGATTGAGAAAAAATAATTTCTTATTTATTATACCGAAAAGCGCTCCCGAAAAGGAGCGCTTTTTTTATTGAAATGTTTAAAGATTATAAACCTTTAGAACCTATGCTTTATTTTTGAATTAAAACCCCATCTGCCATCAACGAATACTTTGTTTTTGGAGCTACAATACTGTCAATTGCTGCTTGTGATTTGCCGCCATCCTTAGCGTAATGCTTTAAATCGGCAACAGACTCTACACTTATGTAAGCTTTACCACTAATGATTACATCTTCGTTTTTAGAATCGGTAGGAACAAAAAAAGCGTAATCTTTGAATTTTACAAATACTTCCTTGCCTTCTGGTAAGTCTAAATTCATCCAGCAGCCCTTTTCCTTACAGACAGCTTTGATTTTTGACTTGAATTTTACAGCAACAGTATCTCCTTGAGACAACTTCTCGTAGGTAGCTAAAATATCTTCTTCAGAAAGTGCTTTATCTACAGAAATGCTATCACCAAAGCTAGCATAAGCTACATCCGACTTCATTTCTTGCTTTTTTTCTTCCTTTTTACAACTGGCTAGAGCTAGGATCGAGCATACAATCACGACGGTTTTCTTCATTATTTTGTGTTTTAATTAGTATTTGATTGATCCAAAAATAGGTATAAATTTAAAAAATAGCTAAAAAAATAAAGTCAAGAATTTATTAGCTACGTTTACTTTTCAAATGTAATTGTAATTATTTTTTTCGGAGATCAGCAATATAGAAAGAACTTTGCTAGCTTCTAATACCACTTAAAGATTCTATTACGCCTCTTTTTAAAATAGTAATGTCTAGTACTAAAAAAACCTCTTTTAAAAATTTAAAAGAGGTTTTTTTTTATATTTAAAAAGGTAAATTATTCAGCAGTTTCAATCTCCTTATCACCTTCCCATTGCCCAACTACTGAAGTTGCAAGTGCATTACCTAATACATTAGTAGCACTTCTAAACATATCGCAAAAATGATCGATAGGCAATATTAACGCAATCCCTTCTATTGGAATATCAAACATACCACAAGTAGCAGCAACAACCACTAAACTTGCTCTCGGAACGCCTGCAATACCTTTACTGGTTAACATCAATACGAGTAGCATAGTTAATTGTGTTCCCAAATCTAATTCAATACCATAGGCTTGAGCAATAAAAATACTTGCAAAAGTCATGTACATCATACTTCCATCTAAATTAAAGGAGTATCCCAACGGTAACATGAATGAAACTATTTTGTCTTTAACTCCAAAACGCTCTAATTCTTCTGTTAATTTTGGAAAAACTGCTTCACTACTTGTCGTTCCAAAAGCAATAATTAAAGGACTAACTATTCTTTTTAACAAAACAGTCATTCTGCTCTTTAAAAATAGGTATCCTACAGCTATCAAAAACACCCATAATGTAGCAATTCCAATCAGAAATGATCCGAAAAATTTAAAGTATGTAATTGCTAATTCTTGAAAATCTCTTACCGCAAATACTCCAGCTATAGCACCAAATACACCGATAGGAGCAAAATTCATAACGTAGTTTACCATTTTTAAGATAATATGTGATGACTTGTCCAATGCGTTAATAACAGGTTTCACATAATCTCCAATTGAGGCAGCTGCTAATCCAAAAAAGATAGAAAACACCACAATTTGCAAAATCTCATTGGTTGACATTGCTTCAAAAATACTTTTAGGAACGATATGCTCAATAAAATTATTAAAGTTGATATTTTGTGTTTTGTCAGCAACTTCAGAAACCGAATTAACATCTACATCTAATAAATTAAGACCAACACCTGGTTCTAATAAGTTAACATAGAACAAACCAATTAAAAGTGAAATAAGAGAAGCGGTAAAAAACCATCCTAACGCCTTACCTCCAATACGCCCTACCGCACTTACATTACCTAATTTAGCTATCCCAACAACCAAAGTGGTGAACACTAGAGGTGAAATAATCATTTGAACCAAACGAATAAAGACGGTTGCTAAAATTTTAATTTTATTACTGAACTCTAGCGCAGCAGCTTCAGAGATTGTATTATGAAGAACGATACCTAATGCAGCTCCCAAAATCATAGCGATTAGAATTTGCGTCGTTAGATTGGATAAAATTGATGGTTTTTTTGTTTCTGTAGAATTCATTTATTTCATATTAGTTGTTTGGAAATATTCCAAAAAATTTACCGACATGCCAATTTTTTATAAGAAGATGGCTTTACCCTTTATCGATTTTCTTAAAAAGATTTAATAGGTCTTATTTATTAAATAAAAATCAGCTAGCACAATAGCTGCCATTGCTTCCACTATTGGCACTGCTCTGGGAACCACACAAGGATCATGACGCCCTTTTCCAGTCATTTCTGTGATATTTCCCTTATTATCTAACGATTCTTGTTTTTGCATGATGGTAGCAACCGGTTTGAAGGCTACATTAAAGTATACATCCATACCGTTACTAATACCTCCTTGAATACCACCAGAAAGATTTGTTCTAGTTGATCCATCAGAGTTGTACAAATCATTATGCTCACTGCCTTTCATCTTTGATCCCTCAAAGCCACTACCGTACTCAAAACCTTTAACCGCATTTATAGAAAGCATCGCCTTTCCTAATTCTGCATGTAATTTATCGAATACTGGTTCTCCAAGACCAACAGGTACATTTTGAATAACACAAGTAACAACACCACCAACAGTATCTCCTTGTTTTCTAATTTCTCTAATATATTCTTCCATTACCACTGCCATTTCTGGATCAGGACAACGCACAGGATTATTTTCGATTTGTGAAAAATCCAAGTCTTGATACGGCTTATCCACAGTTAGATGCCCAACTGCAGAAACATAAGCACTAATTTTTATGTCAGGAAGTATTTGTTTAGCGATAGCACCAGCAACCACTCTACTTGCTGTCTCTCTTGCAGAGCTACGCCCCCCACCACGATAATCTCTAAAACCATATTTTTGATCATAAACATAATCAGCATGACTAGGCCTATAATTATCCTTTATATGAGAGTAATCGTCTGATTTTTGATTGGTATTAGGAATAATAAAACCTATGGGAGTTCCAGTAGTTTTTCCTTCAAATAAGCCTGATAAAAACTGCACTGCGTCTGGTTCTTTTCGTTGAGTAACTATAGCCGATTGGCCTGGTTTTCTTCTAGACATTTCTAGTTCAATAGCCTCTAAATCTAATACTATCCCCGCAGGACAACCATCTATAATTCCACCTAATGCTTCTCCGTGGGATTCTCCAAAAGTGGTGATTTTATATAATGTTCCGTAGCTATTTCCCGCCATTATTTTTAGTTTTAAACAAATGTACTATTTTAGTTGAAAGTTCAAAAGTTAATAGTTTAATTGTTTATAAAACAATTAACAATTTAGGACAAAAAAGATATTTTACATTCTTTTTCTTAACTTTTAAATGCTTTTCAATTAACAATGTTGTTATTAATTTGTAAAACTTCAAATTACATCACATTGAAAAAAAGAAAAGTCGAATTAGTAGTCCTTTCAGATGTGCATCTAGGAACATATGGGAGTCATGCAGAGGAACTTCATAATTATCTCTCTTCCATAAAGCCACAAACTCTTGTTCTTAATGGAGACATCATTGATATATGGCAGTTTAGAAAATCCTACTTCCCTAAAGAGCATTTAAAAGTAATTCAGAAAATAATAAGTCTTGCTGCCAAAGGCACAAAAGTGCATTACATTACCGGAAATCATGACGAAATGTTGCGGAAATTTAGCGATACTGCCATGGGTAATATTTCCTTAGTCGATAAACTAATACTGGAGTTAGACGGGAAAACAGCATGGATTTTTCATGGAGATGTATTTGATGCTAGCGTCAATCATGCCAAATGGATTGCGAAGTTAGGTGGAAAGGGGTACGACTATCTAATTCTATGCAATCGTTTAGTTAATTGGTGCCTAAAAAAACTAGGAAAAGAACCTTACTCCTTTTCAAAAAAAATAAAAGCTAGCGTAAAGAAGGCCGTGAAGCACATTTCAGATTTTGAAAAGACAGCAACTGCACTAGCTATCGAAAACAAATATGACTACGTAATCTGTGGACATATACATGAACCTAAAATAATTGTAAAAGAAACTGCAAAAGGGAAAACCACGTACTTGAACTCTGGAGATTGGGTAGAAAACCTTACTGCTCTTGAATACAACAAGAAAAGATGGAAACTCTATAATTATGAGGAAACCAATTATCAGGAAGACGAAAACCTTTTTGAAATGGAAGATCAACTCAGCAAACAACTACTTGCTTCTATCTTGATAAGTAGATAAAAGAAGCTTCCATACTTTTTAGATAGAAAAAAGAAGTAATATGACAATTGTATAACATTTCGGGAGAATAATATAATTGAATACACGCATCTACCCACTATCTTTGTTCAAAAATCAGTATATGAAAAAAATTATTTTATCTGCTATTATGTTAGTAGGATTAGCATTTAGCGCACAGGCACAAGATATTTCAAAAAATGCATTAGGTCTACGTTTAGGAGACAGTGGAGGTTTTGGAACAGAAATCACGTATCAAAGAGGTTTAGGAGACAACAACCGACTTGAATTAGATTTAGGTTGGAGAAACAGAAAAAACTTCAATAATAATAGCTATGACGATAATGCTATCAAATTAGCAGCTTTATACCAATGGGTATGGAATATTGATGGTGGCTTTAATTGGTACGCAGGAGTTGGTGGTGGTGTAGGAAACTATAGTTATGACAACAATAACAATAGTTTTAATGAAACTTTTGCTTTTGCAGCTGGTGATATTGGATTAGAATACAACTTTGATATCCCTTTATTGATCTCTATCGATTTCAGACCTGAATTTGGTGGTAATGGTTATTACAAAAACAATTATGGTTCTGATATTGCATTGGGAGTTAAATACCAATTCTAATCACAACTAATTTATAAAAAATGCCGCTAGAATTAGCGGCATTTTTTTATTGAATAATAATCTCTTTTTTAGAATTTATTTTAACCACGCAAAAGGGATAAGTAATTGCTTGAGTAACCATTGCTCCTTCTTTAGGTACGGTTTCCTTTACTTTAATAACAATATTTTTATCAGTCTCTACAACAGATTCAATACCTATAGAATAACCTCCCGTAGATTTCTCTCCCATATTCAAGATCACAAAATTTGAATTTTGTACATCATTCACACTTATCTTTTTATTTAAAGTTTCGTCATTTTGCAGCATTTTGATTTCATTGGGCTCAGACAAAATTTCAAAAAAACGAATGTTTCCACCACCATCTGTTTGCTGCGTAAGCACTTCGTACAAACCTTTTTTTTCTGGTACCGCTACTTTGGATGCACCACACGAAAACAATGCAAAACTTAACGCCGTGATAATAATTTTTTTCATTAAAAGATTGAATTTCGTTACTAGAATATCACTACGAGTGCTTCTTGATTGCCTTCTTGTATAACTCGATATATAAAGGTAATATGTTTTTGATATCAAACTTTTTAGCGACCATCAATGAATTCTCTTTGAATTGGGCAAGAACAGTTTCGTCTTCAAGAATCTTTATGGCGTGATTTGCCATCTCATCTATGTTACCTACATCTGATAGATAACCTGAAACACCTTCAAAATTCACCTCCGGCAAGCCACCAGAATTACTTGATATAACTGGTACTCCCCAAGCCATAGCTTCAAGAGCTGCTAAACCAAAACTCTCTGTTTCTGAAGGCAACAAAAACAAATCAGAATAACTTAAAATTTTATCAATCTCATTGCTGTTTCCAAAAAAGATAACTTTATCTAAAATACCTAATTCTTGACATAAAATCTCTGCTTTTTCCTTTTCAGGACCATCACCTACCATCATTAATTTAGCTGGTATAGTTTGCTGGATTTTGTGAAATATTCTAATTACATCAGGGATTCTTTTGACCTTTCGGAAATTACTAATATGCGTAATAATTTTCTCTTCCTTTTTTGCCATTACAGAACGGTGACATGCAATTGATGGGTCTTGTCTATTTTTATCTAACTCAATAAAATTAGGAATAACATGTATGTCTTTCTTGATATTTAGCAACTTATACGTATCGTCTTTCAAACTTTGAGACACTGAGGTTACTATATCCGATTTATTAATACTAAAACTAACTGCAGGCTTATAAAAGGGATGATTACCTACTAATGTAATATCCGTTCCGTGAAGCGTCGTTACCATTGGTATTTTGATGCCTTCACTTTTTAACATTTGCTTAGCCATATAACCCGCATAAGCGTGAGGTATCGCATAATGAACATGCAAAATTTCGATTTTATATAGCTTCACCATATCAACTAATTTACTAGACAGTGCTAGTTCGTAGGGCTGATAATGGAATAGAGGATATTCAGGCACGTTTACCTCGTGGTAATGCACATTAGCATTTAGTAAAGCCAAACGAACCGGTTGACTATAAGTAATAAAGTGTATTTCATGACCTTGACGAGCTAACTCTAATCCTAACTCTGTCGCCACGACACCACTCCCTCCAAATGTTGGGTAACAAACTATAGCAATTTTCATTTATGTAATTTATTGGAACGAATTTAAAAAAAAAGACACGAACTTAAATATTTGGTGCAACTATAATCAAACTCAACTAATCAAAGAAAAAAGACAAATCGAACGATAATTGGCATGTCAATACTATTTTCTAAAGCAAAAAAAATTAGAAAAAACGACTGTGCCAGCTATCTATTGCTGGAACCTCCCAAGATTCGTTATACTCTTGCACATTGTTGATTAAGTTATTAAAAACAATAGTGTTTTCAGTAACTGCTTTATCTTTTACCATTTTCTTGAAATCAATCAATGGTTTATGTGCAATATGCTCTCCTAACTTAAACGTTACATTCATCTTATCAAGCAAGTCAACAGTATATTTTTTTTCAAGGCTTTGAATAAATTCAACAGAAGAATCTATCGAACAACCTGTTGCAGCCTGAACCTCTTGATTTACTGCAATGATAATAAAACGATTGTATTTTAATTGATATGAAGATTCTAGACTAGTTCCATGTGCAGCCCAGCCTTCAAGAAAGGATTGTAATGCTATTTCTATTTCAGAGAATTCGGCATCCGAAAACTTTCTATTGGATTGATAAATCCAAATTCTTGAGTCTTCAGGTAAATTTTCAAATGGTACGTACATGATTATGATTTTATTTTAGGTACAATTTGCACCTGTAAACTATTAAAAAAATTAGGGAATACAGTGAGGTATTCCCTAAATATACATTTTTTATAAATCTTGAGCGTTAGCTATCAATTCAGCGATATCCATGACCTGAACTTCGCCTTCCTTTTCTTTATTTTTTATACCATCTGTCATCATGGTATTACAAAAAGGACATCCTGCTGCAATGATATCCGGTTGCACTTCTAAAGCATCCTCTGTTCTCAACACATTAACCTCTTTATCACCTGGTTCGGCATCTTTGAACATTTGGGCACCTCCAGCTCCACAACATAAACCGTTAGCTTTAGACCGTTTCATTTCAACTAGCTCTACATCTAATTTTTCGATCAATTCTCTTGGAGCTTCGTAAATTTTATTTGCTCTTCCTAAATAACAAGGATCATGAAAAGTGATTTTTTTTCCTTTAAACTGTCCTCCCTCTATAGTTAATCTACCATCATCTAACAATGATTTCAAGAACTCTGTATGATGCACTACTTCGTATTGTCCGCCCAATTCTGGATATTCATTTTTTAAAGTATTAAAACAATGCGGACAAGCCGTCACAATTTTTTTGGCTTCATAAGCATTAAGCACCTCAATATTCATCATCGCTTGCATTTGAAACAAGAACTCGTTTCCTGCTCTTTTAGCAGGATCACCAGTACAACTTTCTTCGGTACCTAGTACAGCGAAAGAAACATTAGCACGATTCAAAATACGTACGAAAGCTTTTGTTATTTTCTTAGCTCTATCATCAAAACTTCCTGCACAACCTACCCAAAATAATACCTCAGGTTGTTTCCCTTGAGCTAACATCTCTGCCATAGTAGGCACAATTAAACTTTCTGACATTGTTTTAATTTTTATTCGGTTATCGCCTTTCAGCTATTTTTTTTTTCGAAATTCTATTAGATGACTATTAATTTTCGTCTTTCCAATTTAATCTATCTTGTTGATTGTATTGCCATGGTGCACCATTGTTTTCAACATTAGACATCATAGCATTTACGGGCATTGGTGCAGCACTTTGCTCCATTACTAGATAACGACGCATGTCCATGATTATGGAAAGTGGACTGATATTAACAGGACACTCTTCAACGCAAGCATTACAAGAAGTACACGCCCATAATTCTTCAGTCGTAATGTAATCGTTTAATAACGTTTTGTTATCTGGTATAAAAATACCTTTATTAGCATCTATGTTTCTACCTACTTCTTCTAAACGATCTCTAGTATCCATCATAATTTTACGAGGAGATAGTTTTTTACCAGTTTGATTTGCAGGACATGATGATGTACATCTACCACATTCCGTGCAAGTGTATGCATTTAGCAGCTGCACCCAATTTAAATCTTGAACATCACTTGCTCCAAATTTAGCTGGCACTTCACCCTCTGCGGCTGGAGGAGCGGCTGCAAATGGATCTGCATTAGGATCCATCATCATTTTTACTTCCTTAGTAACTGCTTCTAAATTATCAAACTTACCTAACGGATTTAAATCAGCAAAATAAGTATTTGGGAAAGCTAACAGAATGTGTAAATGCTTAGAAAAATAAAGATAATTCATGAAAATTAAAATACCTACAATGTGCATCCACCAGAAAGCCTCCGTAAGCAATAGTACTAATTCATTTGACATTCCGTTAAAAATTGGCTCTATAAACTGACTCACAGGAAAAGAACCCGCTTTAATGAAGTGCGAAAAACCACCAGAGACATTTTGCAAGTGCAAGTCAGACGCATTCATTAGTAAAAACAAAGTCATTAACACTACTTCAAAATATAAAATATAATTAGCATCATTTTTAGGAAAACCTTTTAAGTCTTTATTAATGAAACGTTTTAATTTAATTACATTTCTTCTAATCCAAAACACAGCAACAGCGAATAAGACAAGAACGGCTAATATCTCGAATGAAGCGATCAAGACATTATAAGTTGTTCCTAAGAAAGCAAAAACTCTATGCGTTCCAAAAAGACCATCGATTATAATTTCGAGCAGTTCAATGTTGATAATTATAAATCCAACATAAACAATAATATGCATGATTCCGGCAACTGGGCGTTTTACCATTTTTGATTGCCCTAAAGCAATCATGGCCATGTTTTTCCATCGCTCACTTGGGTTATCTTTTCTATCAACCTCAATTCCAAGGTTAATATTTCTGATAATTTTTCTAATGTTAATAAAGAAAAAACCAAAACCAATTGCTAGTACAATGGCAAATAATACATTATCTAAGTAGCTCATAATTGCTAATTTTTGTTGTTTTGAATGGTATCAGTGGGTGGCCCAACATATGGCTTATTTTTCTTTCCGAATAGGGAGATATTGACATATCTAGTAGGATACAGTCTTACATCTTGTAACAAAAGCTCCAATTCCTTAGAGGTTTTTTCTAGGTTGGAGTACAAAGCATCATCATTTAACAATTTACCCATAGTCCCTTTACCTGATTCCAAACCTTTCATGATACCATTCACTTTTGCAATAGTAGCATTCAAGTCCTTCACCGTTTTTCCTAAATCAGCTTTTTTAATCGAATCCGATATTTGTGCAAAGTCTCTTGAAACTTTATTAAAGTTGGTTACAACTCCTTTAATTTGTGTTTTATTTTCATCTAAAATAACGTTCATGTTAGTAGATGCTTTACGAAATTGGGTCATTGTTATACTTAACTCAGACAAACTAACCTTCAAATCATCTTGCGTCTTTTTGTCAAGAACAGCATTGATTCCCGTAATCAAAACATCAGCATTAGTCATTATTTTCTCTAACTTATCTTGAATAGGTCCTAATTTATTTCCTATTGACTCTGTCAAGCCTAAACGAACACTACTTTGTAATAATTGCCCATCTTCTGCTAATACCTTATCTTGAAAATTAGGTTCTATAGCTATTTGTTTTCCACCAATGAAACCAGGTTCGTACAGTGTTGCAGCACTAGATTTAGATATAGGAAAATCTGTTTTGACTTGCATCTCTACCATTAATCTACCTGTATTTTGATTAATTGAAATGACAGTAACTTTACCAATCACTAAACCATTTAATGTTACGGGAGCTGATTTACCTAAACCTTCCACAGATTCATATTCAGCGTAAAAAGTTTGATAAGTACTAAAAAGCTCTCTTCCTTTTAAAAAACTGTACCCCCAAATAAAAAGTAATATGGATGCAACTACAAGTATTGCTGTTTTAATTTCTCGTGTTATTTTCAAAATATATGATTGTTTATTGCAAATTTAATAATAAAAAACTAGATTTTCATCTATTTAATAGCGTCTTGGATACTGATTTTTTTGCCTTCCTTAATTGCAATCAAGTAAGCAGAATCATACCCTTTTTGGCGCGCTTCTTTGAGCAACACCTTAGCTTCTTCATAATCAGAAGTTTCACCATAGTAATACTTATAAACACCACTACTAAAATCTGAAGAAATGCTACGTAGCCCTTTGAAATTTTGAGATTGTAAGGCAACTTTTTTTCCACTAGCAGCTATTTGCACTTTAAATAGTATAGAATCACTTGATGTCTTTGACGTTTGTTTATTGTTTCCAATAGGAGCAACTGGTTTTGTTTCTAAAGGAACAGTTGAGTCTTTTGCCTCTCTATAAGAAGTTTTAGCAGAAGAAGGTACTCCTTCACTGCCGTAATATTCATTTTTATAACTAATAATTGCATTTGAAATCGCCTTTGCTATTTCGTTTTGCCCTGCCTCTGAATCTAATATATTACCCTCAGTATAATTAGATATAAAACCCATTTCAATTAAAACACGTGGCATGTATGCTTTATGTAAAACCATGTAAGGTGCTTGTTTAACTCCTCCTCCTCTAATTTTTTTACCAAGTGATTCAAATTGATCCTCCACTTTACTTGCTAAAGATATACTATTGTCAAGGTATTCCTCTTGCATCAGTGTGAAACCAATCATCGTTTCAGGCGAATTTGGATCAAATCCTTCGTACTTTGTTTTGTAATCTTTCTCCAAGGTAATTACCGAGTTTTCCTTTTTGGCAGCCTCTAAATTGGAAGCGATTTTTGTCATACCCATTACATAGGTCTCTGTCCCACTAGCAGCCGTATTTTTATTTGCATTACAATGAATGGACACAAAAATAGTAGCATTAGCTCGATTAGCAATGTTGGCTCTTTCGACCAAATCGATAAAAACGTCTGTTTTTCTGGTATAAATAACATCTATTTTAGAATTAGCTTCTAAGATCCTTCCCACCTTCAAAACGACAGCTAAAGCAATGTTTTTCTCAACATGACCACGATAGGATGCACCAAAATCATGACCACCATGACCCGCATCCAAGGCAACTTTAAAATTATTTTGCGCATGAATTATTGAACCCGTAAAAAAACAGATTAAAATAATTATCGTTGAAAAGTCATTATTGCTACTTGTTAATTTCAAAATTTATTTTTTTTTGTTTAGAGTTAAACTTTTCGTTTTCTTTTAATTGATATTAAAAAACAAAATAAGATACAATTAGTTGGGCATAATAATAAACGCATCAGTAAAACCTACGTTTTGAGCTTGTACTTGCAAAGCCTTAGCTTCTTCCAAACTGGCCGTTTCTCCGTATGTGTACTTATAAAGCTCACCTGCAAAGGTACTTTTTACATTAGCTAAACCATTAAAATTTGAAGATATTAAAGGAATGCTTTTGGTACTAACTAACAATTGTACTTTATACATGGTATCCGAAACCGGATTAACAGCTGCGCTAGCCAAGGCAGCATTTATGGCTGCATCGCTACCTCCATTGTTAACAAAAGTATTTGATCCAAAGTATTTTTTTCTGTATTCTATGATAGAATTGGCAATTTGCTGTGCCATTTGATCTTGACCTTCCTCTGAATTTAAATATTCTCCTTCTTCTCTATTGGATAAAAAACCAAGTTCAATCAGTACACTAGGCATGTATGCAGCATCCAAGACCCATAGCGGTTGCTGTTTAATACCTCGTGAATTTCTATTTAAATTATTGGTGAAATTATTCTGAATTTCATTAGCTAAAATAATACTATTATTTAGGTTTTCCTCCTGTAAAATAGTCAAACCGATAAGAGATTCGGGCTTATTAGGATCGAAACCTTGGTAAGTATCTTTAAAATTATCTTCCAGTAAAATTACAGAGTTCTCCTTTTTAGCCACTTCAAGATTCATATCACTCCGAGACAAACCCATTACAAATGTTTCTGTGCCATAGGGCGTAAAACTTTTAACAGAATTACAGTGAATGGATACAAATAAATGAGCATTTGCTTTGTTTGCCACTTTCGGTCTATTCACCAATTCAATAAAAACATCGGTGGTTCTTGTATAAATAACTTTAAAATTAGATTGCTTTTCTAAAAAGGATCCTACTTTTAAAGTGGTTTTTAAAGCGATATCTTTCTCTGAAAAACCGTGATAGGAATTCCCTGGATCTTTACCACCATGACCCGCATCAAGTATTATGGTAAAATTTTGATTATCCTGACCTACCATCAATGATGTATTAAATAGTATCAAAGCAGTTAGCAGAAAAAGATTATAAAAATTGAATTTCATATGTAAGCGTTAATTTTAATGGAAGGTTAGTACTTAGTTTTTTTATTTGACTATTTTTGCCACAAAATAATCTGTAAGTTTGACACTTCAAAAAACAAGCCATAATTTTACAAAAATAGCATTTAAACCTTTGCAGACAAACTTATTTAATATCGTTTTATTATCATTTTTCCTCGTAATAGGTTGTAACACGCTATACGCTCAAGAACTTCGTCCAACTCAAAAACCCGCAACTAGTCTCAAACAAGTAGATTCAGTGACAATTACGAACAAAGCCGTAACGCTAAAAGCACTTGACTCCATACCCAGTTTAGATACTATCAAAAAAAGTATCAAACCTAAAAAAGCTATTTTAGATGGAAAAGTACGATACAAGGCTGCTCAATATGCCAAAATAGACCAGAAGAATAAGCTAATCACTCTTTATGACCAAGCTGAGCTGTACTATCAAGACATTGAATTAAAAGCAGGTAAAATTGTTTTAGATTACGAAAAAAACGAAGTTTACGCAGGACGCTTAAAAGATTCGACTGGAAAATTCACACAATACCCTAATTTTAAACAAGGAGCTAATGTTGTAGAACCGGATTCAATTCGGTTTAATTTTAAAACTAAAAAAGCTTTAATTTACAATTCTAGATCTGACCAAGGTGAGTTTAAAATCAAGGCTGCAATAACCAAAAAAGAAAACGACTCTGTGTATTTCCTAAAGGGAGCACGTTTTACTACATCTAAAGATATAGAAAATCCTGAATATTACTTTCAGACAAATAAAGTCAAGTTCATTCCTGGCAAAAAGGTGGTTACTGGCTTCACTAATATGGTAATTGCTGATGTCCCAACGCCTATTGCGTTGCCTTTTGCTTATTTTCCAATGAATAAGGAAACGAGCGTGTCTGGACTGATCTTACCAAGTTACAACGACTCTAACGCAAGAGGATTTTCGCTCCAAAACGGGGGATACTATTTTGCCTTGAGTGATAATTATGATTTAACCGTTTTAGGTGATTATTATACTAACGGTAGTTACGGTATGCGCTTTGAATCCTCGTATGCTAAAAAATATAACTTCTCTGGAAATGTAAACTTGAGATTTGAAAATCTGATTACCAGTGAAAGAGGATTTCCTGATTACGCTAAGCAGAAAATCTACAATATTCAATGGTCGCACACGCGTGATGCTAAGGCGAATCCTAATTCTACCTTCTCAGCATCTGTCAACTTAGGAAGTAGTAAGTATTTCCAGCAATCAATCAACCTTGCAAACATAGGATCCAACTTAAACAATACATTAAGTTCATCAATCTCGTACTCCAAAACTTTTAATACTATTCCTCAGGTAAGAATGTCCCTAGCGGCTACGCACTCCCAAAACACACAAACAGAGATTATTAACATGACACTACCAACTTTACAATTAAGTGTAGACAGAGTTTATCCATTCGTTGGAAAAGATGGTGTAAAAAAGGGATTTATTAAGAATTTGAACTTGCAATACAACTTAAACGCTCGAAACGAAATTACGACCACGGACTCTTTATTTTTTAAGCCACAGATGTTTAGAGATGCTAGATTAGGAGCGCAACACAGTATTCCTATTAGTACCAACTTTAAGATTTTCAAATATTTTAGTGCTTCTACTAGTGCTAATTATAATGAAGTATGGACTGCAAAAACAATAGAACGTAGCTATGATGTTGACCAAAGTGCAGTTGTAGATAAAGATATTAATGGATTTGATGCTTATAGAACCTACTCGTTTTCTTCTAGTTTAGGTACAACAATCTATGGTACTTTTAATTTTGGAAAAGATAAAAAGGTACAATCTATAAGACATGTGATGCGTCCTAATCTATCTTATTCCTATACTCCAAGCTTTGAAAAATATTATGATACTTATGCATCTGATGCTACAGGTACAATTATTCAAGATTACAGTAGGTTTGAAAATGCACTTTTTGGCTCACCTGGAAAAAGCAACTCTAACATTTTAGGATTCGATTTAAGTAATACTTTTGAAGCAAAAGTTAGAGATAGCGATAGCACTAAAGTGGAGCCTAAAAAAATCATGTTGCTTAATAACTTAAATCTATCAACAAGTTATAATCTTGATGCAGATGGAGTTACAAGTCTAGCACTTGCGCCTGTAAGAGTGAGTGGTGGTACAAATTTGTTTGAAAATAAAATGAATGTCAATTTTGGAGCAACATTAGATCCTTATGCAATTGATAATAGTGGTACAAGAATAAATACTTTTAACATTAATAACGGTGGTAGTCTTTTACGAATGACCAGTGCTAATTTAACTCTAAATTATTCTATATCCAGTAGCACAAAAGAGAAAAAAAGTAAAGATAAAAATTCACAAACTACCCGAAATGGAGGGCGTGAGGATGATTTATTTGGTACCAATATAAATTTAAATGACAATCGACAGAGTCAATTTGATGGTAGTGAGGAAGAAGGAACAGATGTAATATCTGAATTTTTTAGATCTAAGTTGCCTTGGGACATGACCTTTGCCTACTCTTTAACGTATGGTAACGATAAAAGACAAAGCGAAATTACTGGTAACTCAATTATGATCTCCGCTAATGCTACTTTGACTCCAAAATGGAAAGCTGGAATATCAACGGGTTATGATTTTGTACAAAATGGAGTGACTTTCACACAATTGCGTTTTGAACGTGATCTTTTAAGTTGGAGAATGGATTTTAATTGGACACCATTTGGAACTAATGCAAATTGGGGTTTCTTTATTGGGATCAAATCTGGAATTCTTAGCGACCTTAAGTTTGACAAAAGAAGTACAAATACAACACGATAATACTATACAAGGTTTCGTTACATTAGAACAAACCACTCACTCATAATACAATTAATAATGAAAAAAGTTATTTTTACAGAAAAAGCTCCTGCTCCTATCGGGCCTTACAGTCAAGCTATTTTAAAAGGTGACACTCTTTATACTTCCGGTCAAATTGCTATTGATCCTAACACAGGTTTACTTGTTACTGATACTATAGAGTCTGAAACAAAACAAGTAATGGAAAACATGAAAGCAGTTCTTGATGCCGCTGATCTAACATTTGACAATGTGGTAAAAGCAACTATTTTCATTATGGATATGAATGACTTCGCAAAAATCAACGCTATTTATGCTAGCTATTTTGACGAACAAACAGCACCTGCTAGAGAAACGGTACAAGTTGCTTGCTTGCCAAAGAATGTCAACGTAGAGATATCGATGATCGCAATACGCTAGGATCTATAAGACAAATAAAAAACCCAAATTCATACGTATTGAATTTGGGTTTTTTATACTATAAATAGATACTTACTACTTATTTGCTACATGATAGGCAATTAACCCATCAATTGGTCTTCGCAAGACAGTTCCTAACTGTAATCCGTACTTATCAAACGTTTCTTGAAGCTCCTCTTTTAAATAGAAAGCAATAGAGCCTACAAAATGTACAGGCACCTCCTTACAATTATCGAATTGCTTGATATAATTTTTCACAAAGCTTTTCATTCCTTTTAGAATGATTTTGCGACATAATTCATGATCTTTATGCTGAATTAAAAATTTAGCAAAAGTTGCAAGATAAGCATTAGGATTTGCTTCTTTATATAACTTGTTTTTTATAAAATCAGGCTCTAAATTATATTCTTTCTCTAAAGCCAATGCTAAATCTTTCGGCATTTTATTGAAATAATACTTTCTGATAATCTCTTTACCTAGTACATTTCCACTACAATCATCCATAACGATATAGCCTAGTGATGCCACTTTTTGATGCAAATCTTTACCATCAAAATAGCTACAATTAGATCCAGTACCTAAGATCGATACTATCGCTTTTTTACCTTTAGGGGTTGTCGCATAAACTGCTGCATACGTATCTTCTTCAACTGAAATGATTCCGTTTTTAAAATAATCTTGAAAAGCTCGAGATAAGTTTTTTTTCATTTTATCTGTTCCACAGCCTGCACCGTAAAAAAACAAATGTGTAACCTCATTCTTGTTTTGTAAAATATCAAAACGATCATTTAAACGTTCAATAATTTCATCATTTTCAAGAATTTCAGGATTTAAACCAAGAGTTTGCGTTGTAAATAAAACTTTTCCTTGTTCATCTATTGCTATCCAATCTGCCTTAGTAGAACCACTATCGACTATTAATCTCATTATATTTTGTTTTTGGTTTTGGTTTGGCTTCGCTTGTACAATAAAGTACTTATGTATCTCTAAAAAATAAAAATCCCGTTACCTTTCAATAACGGGACAGATAAATATATAAAGATTATTTTAATCCTGCAATATAAACAGATAAATCAATTAGTTTGCTTGAATATCCGTATTCATTATCATACCATGAGATAATTTTAAAGAAAGTTGAATTTAATCCAATTCCTCCGTTAGCATCAATAATAGAAGTTCTAGAATCACCTACAAAATCTTGAGAAACAACTAAATCTTCTGTAAACCCTAAGATCCCTTTCATTGTAGTCTCTGAAGCATTTTTAAGTACTGCCATAATCTCTTCATATGAAGTTTCTTTTGCTACTTTCACTGTTAAATCAACTACAGACACATCAGTAGTTGGAACACGAAAAGCCATACCTGTAAGTTTTCCATTTAATTCTGGAATAACTTTTCCTACTGCCTTAGCAGCTCCTGTAGAAGAAGGTATAATGTTACATGATGCTGCACGACCACCTCTCCAGTCTTTCTTAGAAGGACCATCTGTTGTCATTTGCGTTGAAGTTGTAGCATGAACTGTAGTCATTAAAGCTTCAACAATTCCAAAATTATCATTGATTACTTTAGCTAAAGGTGCCAAACAGTTTGTAGTACAAGATGCGTTAGATACAATTAAATCTGAAGCTTTAGCTTCTGTATGATTCACTCCCATCACAAACATTGGAGCATCAGCTGATGGTGCAGAGATTATTACTTTCTTAGCACCACCTTTAATGTGCTCATTTGCAGTTTCAACAGTTGTAAAAAAACCAGTACACTCCGCAACTACGTCTACATCAACTTCATTCCATTTTAGGTCAGCAGGATTTCTTTCTGCTGTGATACGAATGTTTTTACCATTTACGAAAAGTTGTCCTTCTTTTACTTCAACAGTTCCGTTAAAACGACCATGAACTGAATCATATTTCAACAAGTAAGCTAAGTGATCTACATCCAATAAGTCATTAATTGCAACAACTTCTACATTATCTCTATTGAAAGATTCTCTAAAAACAATTCTTCCAATTCTTCCAAATCCGTTTATTCCTAATTTTACTTTTGACATTTCTTTTGTATTTACTATTTAATATTTTGTTTAATTGAAGTTAAATAACTTCAGTTTAATCTTTTATGTTGACATGATGTCAGAAACTCTTAATAACTCTCTATCAATCTCTGATTTACCTTTGATCGCTTGCTCTAATGGGGTTAGGTTTACTTTATCATTTTGCAAACCTACCATGAAATTAGATTTACCTTCTAGTAATGACTCTACCGCTTTAACACCTAAACGACTAGCTAGTACTCTATCAAAACAAGATGGCGAACCACCACGCTGCATATGACCTAAAACTGATACACGTACATCATACTCTGGCAAGTTTGCTTCTACGTAATCTTTTAATTCAAACACATTCTTACCTATCTTATCTCCTTCAGCAATAACTACTATACTGGATGATTTTCCGGATGCTTTACTTTTTTTCAAAGACTCTAGTAATCGATCTAAACCTAAATCTTCTTCAGGAATTAATATTTCCTCAGCACCAGCACCAATTCCAGCATTTAATGCAATATGTCCAGCATCACGCCCCATTACCTCAACAAAAAAGAGTCGGTTATGTGAACTAGCTGTATCTCTAATTTTATCTATAACTTCTACAACAGTATTTAAGGCTGTATCATAACCAAGTGTATGACTTGTTCCGTAAATATCATTATCGATGGTCCCAGGAATTCCCATTATAGGAAAACCGAACTCCGAGTTAAAAACTAATCCTCCTGTAAACGTACCATCTCCACCAATCACAACTAATGCATCTATACCTGCATCAACAAGATTTTTATGTGCTTTTTGTCTTCCTTCTGGTGTTCTAAACTCTAAGGAACGTGCTGACTTAAGTACTGTACCTCCTTTATTTACTATATTATTCACGCTACGAGGCCCCATTTCCTTGAAGTCTCCCTCAATCATACCTTCGTACCCTCTATATATTCCAATACATTCTATGTGATGGTAAGCGCATGTACGAACAACGGATCTAATAGCAGCATTCATACCTGGAGAATCGCCTCCAGAGGTAAGTACACCTATTTTTTTTATTGTTTTTTGCATTATTTAAGTATTAAAGTGTAAAATTAATAAACATAAAACAGATACAGCAACGACCATAAGTTTAAATTAGTTAACTATTTTAAATTCAAACGTTTTCGTTGATAAGTTTTCGATTAAATGAAAAAAATCAAGGTTTTTTCGTAAAAAGTTAATATTATTTGATAAAAATCAATAATTATCTAAATATAACCAAAACTGAAAACATTGTGAACATCGACAAATGAGCAGAAACTGTGAAGAATAAGAAAGGTTGAAAAATAGTAGCTCATGAATTAAAAGTATTAATTCTGCTTTACTATATATCTATTTTTATAGTAAAAGAAGGTTTTTCCCATCCGTAGAAAGAATTGGAAAATTTTATATTTTAGAAAAATGGGAATATACTAATCTTCCTCAGGAATAAGAGCCTCCTTATTTTTTGTTGGTTGCTCTGCTTTAGGTTTTTTATTATTAGAAAAATTAATAAACTCAGGCGCTAAATTAGAATCTTGAAAAATATCACTGTTAGTATCCGCTTTACCTAATTTATATTTTTTGAAAATTCTATTTACTAATTCTGCAAAAGTATCAAAGTCTACCTCATACGTCATCCCTACTCCTTGCGTGTAACCAATTCCTTGACCGATATAGTTAATATCATTTTCTCGATTAAATAGCCTTAAATTAAGCGTTCCGTCTGTATTAACTCTATATTGAAACTCGACATCACCAACAATAGCAGATTCATTGATTCCTCCAAAAGGGACACCCACTTTACCATTAATCGTTATTCTCTCGTTTATTTGCGAGGATATCGTTGCCACTACTCTACCATCAGTCTCTTTACCAATCCTCCTATCGGCTGAAATATAGTTAAGTCCTACTTTGAATTTATCATTATCTGATTTAATGATACCACCTAATAAACTAGATGCTGTTTCAAATAAACTTCCTGAAAAGTCAGACTGGTTTACTCCCTCTTGACTTAAAAAACCTCCCGAAGATAGAAGATACAATGCTTGAGTTTGTCTAGCATCTCTATCATTTAATTTATACTGGATTTCAGATTTTAAAACGCTACTGACTGTGGGGAATTCAATATTAAAATCAGGTTCTGGACTAGCTAGATCTCCTTGAATACCTATAACTACTTCTACAGGTACTTTTCTATTAAAGGAAGAGTTATCCAATAAAACCGCAGGATTGGCAGTAGTTTTATAAACTGCTTGTAAATTTAATTGTGCTCGCATAGGATTTCCTTCCCATGAAATTTGCCCGCCTTTTTTTACATCAAATTTCTTATCAATTAGACCGCCATATTTAAAATTGTAGGTTCCTTCATAAGCTTGAAAATCGCCCCACATATTAAACTTCCCTAAAGTATTAATTTTGAATAACAACGAGCCATAACCTTTACCTTTCATTCCGTGACCTGAATTTCGATCTAAAATAACTTCTACCTCAGCATCTGGTGTGATGTCTAAATCAAATTCTAATTCCAGTCCTTTATATCTGCGGGTGTCCTCAACAATTCCCATTTTGATATTGTACTTTTCTTTCGGACTTAAAAAATGAATGAAAGAGTTTTCACTTACGCTCTCTGCGTAATTAATTGGAATCTTAATCTCAGTCCCTTTTTCAGATTCAGCAGCAACTTTTATAAAAAGATTATTTGTAGGACCAACAATAGTTGCACTCCCATTAATAAATGCGGTACCATAATAAGCTGCATCTTCACTATCTTGGGTATCAAGAGCAACCAAGCGTTTAGAGCCAATTGATAAATCTAGTTTCCAATCGGCAAAATTATTGTGCTCAATTACGCCATTTAATAACCCTCGAGTTTTAAATTTAGAATCAGTAAGTGTATTATTTCTGAATAAAAATTTCTCATCTACTAAATCAATTACTGACCTATCACTTAACTCATAGTCAACATTCAAATAAGGAATTGTTAATCCCGCTTTGTCGGCAAATAAACGTCCATTAATAGTAGGCTTATTTACATTTCCTTTAACAATTGCATTTCCTGATATAAATCCGCGAATATTAGACAATACACCAGCACCCAACGAGCTTAAAACACCTAAATCAAATTGACTAAGTTTTACTTTTAGATCTAGAATTGTTTGCTTGTTAACGATATCAAAGCTTCCGTTCACATTAAAGGATTCAATATTTCCATTCTCTAAATATGAATTTATAGTGAACCTATCTAAACTTTGGTTTCCCTCGATATCAAAATTAAGCAGTCCTAAATCCGTATTATTAATATTTAACCCATCAATTTTTAGCGAGGCTGTCGGCTTATAAACGTTGTCATTTTGTTTAAAATTAATAGCTCCGTTTAGATTACCGCCAAAGACAAATTGATTATTTTCGGGGGTGATTTTAAACAAATCAACGTCTTTAAAGCTAAGTTGAAGATCTTTATTTATTCTATCTTTAATTTTACCTTTGAGTGATATGGCTTGCCCTTCGTGAGATAAAATTAAAGCGTCGAGATTAAAATTCTTAAATGATTTATCAAAAACTATTTTATTGTCTTTTGAATCTTCTTCATTTAAATACCATAAATTGTCCTTAAATTTGAGATCGGATTTACTTACTCCTACAACGTTATTATTATCTTTATTAATAGTGTGATACAGGTTTAAATTAAAATAATCTTCCCCTTTTGGTCCGCCTTTAAATTCTGATCTAAAAAATAAGGTATCATTCATCGTGACATTAATTAAGCTAAAATCACGTATTTTATAATATTTTGTTTTAATACTATCTAACTCAACGTAGGCGTTATATAAAGGATTAGTATTGTCCACAGCAATCCTAATATTATCAAAAATATTATCTGCAGCACTAATTTTAGGGCTATTAAAATTAAGTTTAAACTCCTTAATATCTGAGTTAATATTTCCTTTAACGACCGTATTGGTTCCAATTGCAATTTCAGGATAAAAGATTTCGATTATCTTGCTGTAAACAGTGAGATTAAATTTTAAAAATTGGCCTTTACTTACTGCGTCAGGCTTAAAATTAGTATAGAGACTTCCAAGTGAGTTTCTAACTAGATTCCCCAACTGATTAAATTGATATTTACCTATAATTTGACCATCTACAATATCAGGGGAGTTCACCGTAATGGTTCTGACACGATCTACATCGAAAGTAGAGTTGATATTAAAATCATCAAAGGAGTACGTGTCTTTAGTATTTTGATAAATAGTCTCCTTTATATAGACATTTCCTTGTAAATTGTCTATCGTATTTCCGGAAACCTGCACAATGACATCGCCTTTAAAGTTCGAAATAGAATCTTTAACAAATTTTAATTTATTCAAATTAGCATAGGCTACTTTGATGTGAAAATCATAACTATTTTCTTTTTTACTCAAATCAATCAACCCATCAAAGTCCATAATTAAGTTTGGATCATTGACGGATATTTTTCCGGTGTAATTTGGCACTTTAAAATACCCATCGACCACAACGTTATTGTAAGTATAATTACTGTACTCGATTTTAGTTACATCTCCTTTTATCCCCGTGTTTAGGTATTTTTCAGTAAATCCTTTTCCGTCGACATCTATATTCATTGAAATCTCTCCTAAATCTTTTCGATCTAAAAAAGTACCCAAATTAAATTTATCTAAAACTACATTTCCTGAATAAGACGCCTTATCAATAAAATCGATATTATCCATAGAAAATATAGATTCTAACTTTCCAATCTCAGACTTCATAATTATACCAGCTGAAAGAGATTTAGCAGTTAGTTTTGCCGTACCTATCACATCAATAACACCTAATCGCTTCACCTCTATAGGTAAGCGTTTGCCTAAAACATTGGGTAGCACGGATACTAAATTATCATAACTAGTATGAAGATTGGTTAAGTCAGCATCCATGGAGAATTTTTGACTTGCGTTACCCAAGATATTTTTAAATCTAATATTTCCAATAATCTGCGTGTTTTTTGAATCTTGAAAATTTAACTTAGAGAAATTTAAGTTATTTAAAGGACCGTTAATTTCAGAGTTAATAGTAAAGAAGATATTTTCCCCTAACTCATTATAAAAATGCCTTATATCATTAGAAGCAATTAAAGAAGGATATAATTTAACATCAAACTGCACTTTATCTGTAAACTTAGCAAAATCTTCTATTTTATAATTTAGAGAAACATCTGCTTTAATTTTTGATTCTTTAGTCTCGATGAATAGTTCGTCTAGCCTAATACTCTTTTTTGTATAACTAAACTTTGAGCTCAAATTTGCAACATACAAACCTCTTGAATCCAAAAAAGACATTTTATTAATAGAAGTACTTACATCGGGGCCATAAAGTAAGAAATCTGTAATTGACGCATTCAATCTCTTAAAATCTACTTGAACAGGATATTGTTTATTTTCATCGGTTAAGATAAAATGACCATCCTTAATGACAGCCTTATTCGCTTTCATTAGAAAATGTTTATTCGGATCAGTAGGCTTATCAGAATCGAAAGCTTTTATAAAAACATCTAAATTAGTGTTATCCTCGTTTTTATAAGTTTTGAGATTAAAAAGTAAACCCTCTAGTTTAATATCTTCAAAAATCAAATCACCATCTAATATTTTTTTTCCTTCAAGAATATTGGTGTTGACTATTTTTGAAAAAATAAGAGTGTCTTTGTGATGATCTAGTATTGCAACGTCCTTAAACTTTACACCGCCAAAAACAGAAATACGAACGCCACCTATACTAATATTTGTTCCAAAATCTTTATTAATACTATTAGTAAAATAGCGCGCTACTTTAGTTTGAACATAAGGTAACGACAGCGCTATTGCTAACACTAACAAAAGTACTATTAGCCCAAGAAAAACCCTAAGGATTATGTTTGTGATTTTTTTGATACCTAAATTATATTATGATTTTCCTACAAATAATATTTTGCCCCAGGAAAGAGCAGCACCTTTGATAAAAATTCTTTAATTTTGGCTGCGCCGTAAAAGTAAAAAAAATAAAATCGGTCTGTAAATATAATTCAAAATTTGTGCCTTTTTATGCAAAATTCCGACGTTTTTATTCTTGCTATCGAAAGTTCCTGTGACGACACAGCTGCTGCCGTTTTACATAACGATAAAGTGCTATCAAATGTTGTGGCAAATCAACTCATACATACGCAGTATGGTGGCGTAGTTCCAGAATTAGCTTCTCGAGCGCATCAGTTAAATATTGTTCCGGTGATCGATGCCGCTTTACAAAAAGCAGGAATTAAAAAAGAGCAACTAAGTGCTATAGCCTTTACACAAGGCCCTGGGTTAATGGGTTCCTTGTTAGTAGGTAGTTCGTTTGCTAAGTCAATGGCGATAGCGCTGGGAATCCCCTTAATTGCTGTTAATCATATGCACGCGCATATTTTAGCTCATTTTATTGATGAGGAAGGGTTTGAAAAGCCGCAATTTCCTTTTTTAGCATTGACTATTAGCGGTGGACACACACAAATTGTAAAAGTCAATCACTTTTTTGACATGACCATTATTGGCGAAACAACTGATGATGCTGTAGGTGAAGCTTTTGACAAAAGTGCTAAAATCCTTGGACTGCCTTATCCTGGAGGACCGTTAGTAGACAAGCATGCTCAACTGGGTAATCCTAAAACCTTCGCTTTTACCAAACCAAAAGTAGCAGGACTAGATTTTAGTTTTTCAGGATTAAAAACTGCGATCTTGTACTTTATTCAAAAAAAGAAGATAGAGAATCCAAATTTTATTGATGAAAATATTGATGATATTTGCGCATCAATACAGCATACAATAATTGAAATCTTGATGGATAAGTTAAAACTAGCCGTCAAAGAAACAGGCATAACTCAAATCGCAATTGGAGGTGGTGTTTCTGCCAACTCCGGAATTAGAAAAACATTAAAAGAAGCAGAACAAAAATACAAGTGGAAAACATTTGTTCCCAAATTTGAATATACCACAGATAATGCTGCAATGATTGGAATTGTAGGTTATCAAAAGTTTTTATCCCAAAATTTTGAAACAGCTGCGGTTGTTTCTAAAGCAAGAATACAATTTTAAATTATGCAACTATTTTACAATCCTAATATTACAGAGCAAACAGAATCTTTCTTTTTCGATAAGGAAGAAAGTAAACATATCATAAAAGTACTGCGAAAAAAAGACAGTGACATTCTATTCGTTACGAACGGCGATGGTTTATTATTTGAAACTGAAATTACATTGGCGTCAGATAATAAATGTACGGTGAAAATAATTTCAGTAGAGAAAAAAGCACCATCAAAATACCGTTTACATCTTGCTGTTGCTCCTACTAAAATGAATGACCGATACGAATGGTTCCTTGAAAAAGCAACCGAGATTGGTATTCACGAAATCACACCTATTATTTGTGATAGATCAGAAAGGAAAGTAATCAACAAAGATCGTTTTGATAAAATTGTATTATCTGCAATGAAACAGTCTAACGAATGTTACTTGCCAAAATTAAATGAAGCTATTTCACTCAAAGAATTTCTTCAACAGAAAACTGAAGGCATACATTTGATTGCACATTGCGAAGAGACGGACAAAAAATCTTTAAAATCAGTTATACAAAAAAATCAAAATACCACAATATTGATTGGTCCTGAAGGTGATTTTTCTGAAAAAGAAATTAAGATAGCACTAGACCATAGTTATATCCCAGTTACTTTGGGTAACACAAGGTTACGAACAGAGACTGCAGCAATAGTAGCTAGTCACAGCGTTGCATTTGTTAACGAAGACTAAACCGGAAAGCATTACATTATGAAATTAAAATATATTTTACTCTCTTTTTTGATCAGCTTATCATCATTCGCACAAGAAATTGCTTTAGTAAAGTATGGCGGCGGTGGGGATTGGTATGCTAACCCCACAGCTTTACCCAATTTAATTCAATTTTGTAATACAAACATAAACACGAAATTAAACCCAAAACCAGCAACTGTAGAACCAAGTAGCCCTTCTTTGCTGTCCTATCCGTTCATCCATATGACGGGACATGGTAATGTTGTTTTTAACGAATCAGATGTTAATAATTTAAAAAACTACTTACAATCAGGCGGTTTTTTACATATTGACGACAATTATGGAATGGACCAATATATTCGAAAAGAAATTAAAAAATTATTTCCTAAAAACGATCTAGTAGAAATCCCATCAAGTCATCCCATTTTTCAAAAACCTTATTATTTCTCTTCAGGATTACCTAAAATTCATGAGCACGAAGGAAAACGCCCGCAAGCTTTAGGCATATTTGTTGCAAATAGATTAGTGTTACTTTATACCTTTGAATGTGACTTGGGCGATGGTTGGGAAAGTCCTGAAGTACATAATGATCCGACGATAGTGCGAGAAAAAGCATTAAAAATGGGCGCTAACATAATTAATTATATTTTTAATAATTAATCATTACCCTTACTAAGATTTATTTGTAGAAACAGCTTCTACTTTACATTAGTATTTGGGAAATAATAGTGAGACTTTATTAATTTTAAACGACAACCAATACCCTCTAGTACTTTTACTCATGTACCTAATATAAAGCACACTTTACAGCTTTACTATTTTAGATTACACACTGATAGAAATTTTAGGGATGTATGAATATTCTTTAAAGACCTAATCATCTATTTTTCGAATCCTTTCCAATAGCCCGCATCTACAGCCATCTTAAATTTTTGTTAAAAATAATTTCAATATTTTTTTTGATTTTCTTCTAATTGTTATATTATTACGAAACTATTAACCCAAATTGTATTTTTATAACTAACCCCAAAGAAATTATGAAAAAGATTATTTTATCCGCATTTGCGCTAATGCTATTTTATTCTTGTCAGAATGATAGTAGTGATGCTACACAGATAGCAACAGCAAGTACAGCAAAAACAGTAGCTAAAAGAGCATGTGCTTCTGATGAAGTGCTAAAAACACAGCTTGCTGAAGACCCAACTTTGGCAACAAGAATGAATCAAATAGAGAACTTTACTAAAAACGCTATGTTAACAGGTCGTATCGTAAATGGTAAAATTCAGATTCCAGTAATAGTTAATGTACTTTATAGAACGGCCGCTGAAAATATTTCTGATGCACAGATACAATCTCAAATTGATATTTTAAACGAAGATTTTAATGCTCAAAATGCAGATTTCGCAAGTGTTCCAGAATTGTTTTCAGGAATAAAAGCTAACGTGGGAATTTCATTTGTCTTAGAAGGCATCAATAGGAAAGCCACAAATAAAACATCATGGGGAACTAGAGACGTGATGAAAAACTCTAAAAGAGGTGGACTTGACCCTACTTCTCCAACTACAAAGCTAAATTTGTGGGCTTGTACCATTGGAGGTGGAATTCTTGGATACGCACAATTTCCTGGCGGAAGCTCGTCTACAGATGGAGTTGTAATTGACTCTCAATACTTTGGAGTTTCAGGAACCGAAAACTTTCCGTACAACTTAGGTAGAACGGGTACTCACGAGGTTGGTCACTGGATGAACCTACGTCACATTTGGGGCGACGCTAACTGTGGAAGCGATTTAGTTAATGATACCCCAACACATAATGGAGCTAATTATGGTGTACCAGCTTATCCTCACTACAGTACATGTTCAGGAAACCCAGTGGAGATGACGATGAATTATATGGATTACACAGACGACAGAGGAATGTACATGTTCTCAGAAGGGCAAAAAAGTAGAATGGCTGCTATTTTCCTATCAGGTGGATCTAGAGCTAGTTTCCGCTTATAAAACATATCTTAATAAAGAATCAAAACTCGCTAATAATAGCGAGTTTTTTTATGGCATCTTATCACATTACATATTTTTTAGATGCACTACTACTATTGAAAGTTACAAATTCATATCTAAATCTATCTTTCTATAGGTATTAAAAAGGTGGAGTAAAAAAAAATCCTCAACGGCAGTATAACAAAAATTAAAACCGCAAAATGTAAACAATATAATAAATATTGATTTCTCTACCCTCAATAGATTAATAAATATGAAGTTAGCAATAGTAATCATACCACCAAATAGCACTCGTTACTTTCTACTAATAAATACACAGAAATAATGACATTCTTACATTACAACATGTAAGAATTTATCTAAAAATAAAAATCAATTAAAGATTTAATATCACGCAGAGCGCGCATTAGCTCAATTCTTAAAAAACTGTTAAAAATTTTTAAATAAAATTTCTTGATTTAAAACTATTGTTATATAATTGTGCTTTTATTACAAATAATACCAATTTATTAACAAACCCCAAATTAATTATGAAAAAAATTCTTTTAACTGCAATTGTAGCAATAGCTATTTTCTCATGTCAGAGTGACAACAGTGAGACCGCAGATGTATCAGCGACATTGGTTGCAAAAAGAGCATGTGCATCAGACGATGTACTTAAATCAAAAATGGCAGCTGACCCTACTTTAGCTATCAGAATGAATCAAATCGAAGATTTTACTCAGCAAGCTCTCTTAAGTGGCAGAATTGTAAATGGTAAGATCCAGATTCCAGTAATCGTAAATGTTTTGTACAGGACCACATCAGAAAATATTTCTACTGCTCAAATCCAATCTCAAATCGATATTTTGAATGAAGATTTTAATGCTCAAAATTCTGATTTTAATTCTGTACCAGCATTATTCTCAGGAGTAAAAGCAAACGTAGGCATCAGTTTTGTACTAGAGGCTATTTACAGAAAAGCAACTACAAAAACATCTTGGGGAACATCAGATGCTATGAAGAGTACCGCGACTGGAGGAATAAATGCAACGTCACCAACATCTAAAATGAACTTATGGGTTTGTACAATTGGTGGTGGAATTTTAGGATATGCCCAATTTCCTGGAGGGGCATCATCAACTGATGGTGTGGCTATTGACTCAAAATACATTGGAGACACAGGAACTGCCGTTTATCCTTATAACTTAGGAAGAACAGCAACTCATGAAGTAGGTCACTGGATGAACCTACGTCACATTTGGGGAGATGCTAATTGCGGTAGTGATTTAGTAAGTGATACACCTACTCACAATACATCAAACTACGGAGTACCTGCATACCCGCATTACAGCACTTGCTCTGGTAATCAAGTAGAGATGACAATGAACTACATGGATTATACAGATGATAGAGGAATGTACATGTTTTCAAATGGACAAAAAAGCAGAATGGCAGCTATCTTCTTATCAGGTGGTTCAAGAGCTGGCTTCCGTTTATAAAAAAGAAACTCGTTTTATCAAATTAAAAACTCGCTAGTAAATAGCGAGTTTTTTTTATCTTTATCCTCTAAAAAATAATGAATGGTTACATCTAAGATTATATCAAACGGAATTTTACGAGCTTTACTTGTTATAACTTGTTGTGCATTACTACTATTATTTTTCTATAAAATTCAATCAGTATTAATTTACCTTGTAATTTCATTAATACTTACCCTTATAGGTAACCCTATTTTAGATTTTTTAAAAAAACGCCTCAAATTCAACCATACAGCTGCAACGGTAACAACATTATTACTTTTTGTACTTATTATTTTTGGTTTCATTATGATGTTTATACCGCTCATTCTTTCACAAGGTGAAAATTTATCACTATTGAATACCAAATCAATAGAAAAAGATATTACTCAGTTAGCTGATCAGATTACTCTATTTTTAGATGGACATCAATTGGACTCAGCTCAAATTTTAAAGGAGGCAGATATTACGTCTAAAATAAATTTTAATTTCATCCCCAACTTTTTAAACACACTACTCAATACGGTTAGTAGTCTAGGTGTGGCATTAGGATCCATTCTTTTTATCACTTTCTTCTTTTTGAAAGATAGATTAATGTTTGTCGTGGGTGCGAAAAAATTAATTCCTGACAGTCATGAAGACCAAATATTGAATTCATTAGATAAAATAAATCACTTATTGTCTCGTTATTTCATCGGCCTACTGCTGCAATTATTCATCGTTTTTATATTATATCTAATTGTTTTACTGATTTTTGGCGTAGAGAATGCACTTGTTATTGGCTTTTTGTGCGCCGTTCTAAACATCATACCCTATATTGGCCCTTTGATTGCCTCAGTATTAGCAGCAGTATTAACAATGCTTAGTAATTTAGGTAGTGATTTTCAATCGGAGATTTTACCAACTACTATTTATGTTCTAATTGGCTTTTGGTTAGTTCAAATCATCGATAACAATTTTTCGCAACCCATTATATTTTCAAAAAGTGTTAGCTCACATCCCTTAGAAATTTTCCTAGTAATATTAATTGCTGGATTCCTTTTTGGAATATTAGGAATGGTTGTAGCAGTTCCACTTTATACCATTATAAAGGTGGTGGCAAAAGAATTTTTTCCAGAGAATCAGCTTATAAAACTACTTACTAAAGATATTTAATTTTGGATTTAAAACTTTTAAATGTCGCAGTACAGGACTATATAAATGCTAATATTAGCGTTTCAATTTCAACATTAGCACTCAAAAAAAATCCTTTTCCTGATGTAGAATGGGTCTCAGTCCTACAACAAGTAGAAGCGAAAACTAGAGCCAAAGAAAAGCTACCTACGTGGTTTAATACTAAAGACATTCTATATCCTTCCAAAATTTCAGTAGAACAAACCTCTTCAGAACGCACCGCTAACTACAAATCGACTTTAGTTTCTGGTAATTCTTTAATTGACTTAACGGGTGGTTTTGGAGTAGACGATTATTATTTTGCAAAAAAAGTGGAGCATGTTGTACACTGTGAAATTAATCAAGCATTGTCAGCTATAGTAAAACATAATTTTAATCAATTAAAAGCTCAAAACATTAGTTGCTACCATGGGGACAGTTTAGAGACTTTACTGCGCTTAGATAAAAAATGGGATTGGATTTACATCGATCCTTCTCGAAGAAGCGATGCTAAAGGAAAAGTTTTTCTGCTAAAGGATTGTTTACCCAACGTACCAGCAAATCTTGAAAACTACTTCAAGTATGCAAATTCCATTTTAATAAAAACAGCACCTTTATTAGACCTCAAAGCGGGCTTATCTGAACTTCAAAATGTAAAAACCATACATGTTGTAGCTTTGGAGAATGAAGTAAAGGAGTTACTATGGGAGTTGCACAAAGGATATATGGGAAATACAAATATTAAAACAGTTAATCTGGTAAAGGAGGAAACGGAAAAATTTGAATTTGTTTTAAATGAGAATAAAGAAGTAGCATCTTACAGTCTTCCGCAAAGTTACTTGTATGAACCCAATAGTGCGATTATGAAATCTGGAGGCTTTGACGAAGTTAGCACCGTTTATAAAATTAATAAACTTCACAAGCATTCTCATTTGTACACAACGGATGCCCTGATTACTTTTCCTGGTCGAAAATTTAAAATTAATCAAGTTTTTAATTACAATAAAACGGAAATGAAAAGTTTTCTAAACGGAGGACAAGCTAATATTACAACACGAAATTTTCCTGATACCGTAGAAAGTATTCGGAAAAAATGGAAAATAAAAGATGGAGGAAACTCGTATTGTTTTTTTACAACTGATGAGAATAATAATAAAATAGTTTTAATTTGCACCAAAATATAATTTATAATGAAACAACTAATTACGCTTACCTTCTTTTTACTATCGATAGTAATGAATGCTCAGGTACCATGTGACTACAGCACTAATGTAACGGACTCTCTAGGCATCTACAAGGAAACGAAAGCATACCTCATGAGCGAAAAGAATTTTGGTGACAATTCGAGCTATATTTTTAACACTTTAACTTATGATGATGGTTTAATGATCCTGAATGTTCAACTAATCCAAAAAAGTAATGTTTTTATAAAGGCTAATTGTTTCGATAAAAACTCAAAGCTATATCTGCAATTAGACAATGGAAAAATAATTACCTTATTGCATACCGATCAAGAAAATTGCGGTACCTTACTTCGAGATAACAAAGACTTTGATAATAGGTTGACTGTTGGGACCTTTTTGTTTTTAAAAGGAACTATCGAAGACTTAAAAAGTTCTCCTGTATCTCTTATGCGGATTAAGTTTGCAACAGGAATGGAAGATTTTGTAATAAAAAAAGAAATAAAATCAGAGATGGATGGCTCAATTTTTTATCCTGAAAAATATTTTATGAACTATTTAAAATGTGTTGAATAATTTATTAATTACAATCCCATTTTTCATTAGAAACATTGTCTTTCAACCCTGCCTTCAAATTATAATGCCACCATTCTGAATCAAAAGAATTGAATTCATTTGCAATCATTATTTTTTTTAGTAATCGCCTATTGCCTTTTACTTTTTGAGGTAATTTTGAATAGGTGTGACTGGCTTCAATTCCGAAAAAATCAAAATCGGTTCCCATATCCAGCTCTTTACCGCTTTTATCCACCAATGTAATATCAACTGCTCCACCCCTATTATGTATGGATCCTTTTGATGGATCGGCTACGTACTTTGGATTTGAAACGATTTCCCACATCCTTTTTTGAATATCTAACGGACGGTAGCAATCAAATAATTTGATGCGTAGACCTTGTTTCAGGAATTCTTTATTGGCTTTTACTAATGCCTCTACTGTTTTTAATCTCAAAAAGCACTCGGCACAGTCATACACTTGCGCTTTTAAAAAATTATCTGAGGTTGCGTATTTCATATCATAAGCAAAGTCTGTACTATAATCCTTCAAATTGACAAAAGTAGTGTCTGCAATACTCTCTCTTGCTGATTCGATACTAACTTCTTGAGATTTACAAGAGAAACTAGCTAAACAAAGGACAATGAGACCTATAAATTTTAAAAGAGTTTGCATATCTTGATTTTTTATAAAAATAATTTAAAATAAAACACATTAGTAAAAACTGAGATTAATTTGTGTCCAAACAGTAAAGACCTTCATTATTAAGCAATGAAATGTCTATTTTCTAAAAAAGATTACTATTTCATCAATAAACTCTATTTTACATATTTGTCAATCATATACTTTGTGATCGGTTTTAGCGGTTTATTATTTTCAGGATTAAATCCAGGACAGTTATAAAACTCTAATTGATCACCATTTTTACAATACCACACTATAGCTTTATGATTTTTAAAGAATGTAGTTGTATCACTAACTTCTATCTTTTTAAACTGAAGCATATTTTTATTGAGAGCCATTTTAGTACTCACACCTAAAACACCAAAAGATTCATTTTCTTCACAGTCAACTATTTCATAATGATTCCCCTGCCACTGCATACAACTTTCCTTAGACAATATATAATAACCAATTCCACTAAACATCAAAGTAATTAAAACAGCTATTACAATATATTTATAAGTAACATTTACTTGATAGCTATTCTTTCTACTACTAAGCTTTGGTGAACTAACAATAGAATTATGAGCAACATTTGATTGCTTTTTTACTTCATCAAAATGTTTATCACTTATACTAAAAACTTCCATATTCGGTGCTTTACAAAACTTCGTAAATGGTCTTAAATTGAATCCTACTAAAATAGCAGCCATGTTTAATGCTTCAATATCCGTCAGGACAGTCTCTCCTTTAAAAAAAGTTTCTATCGGTCGGAATTTATCTGTCACTCCCTTTAATTTATTACCAACGCTGGGATTAAAATCAAAACCACAAAAAATCTCAAAACTTCTTAAATCATCTTGGTTTGAAATGTCTTTAAATAATTCGAAACATAAATTTCTAAGTTTTGCTCGCGACGTTAATAGTAAATAACTGCTATTTGTTCCTTCTTTTTCTAAATCATATTTGCTTTTTATAGCTCTTCTGTACTCATCTAAATTATTACTTACCATATACCACTTGGAATTTTAAGGAAATCATCGGAATTAAAGGAATCATCGGAATTCCATATAAAATTAGCATTACAAGCACCCTTCCTTTGTAATAGAAATTGTTATTGCTCTATTTCGCGATAAGAACAAATGTACAAAACAACTTCTAAAAAAGTGCTATGCTGTAAGCCTGTAAGATTATTTAGGAAGTATAATCTGATTGCTTTTCAACACTTCACTTCACTTCCAAAAATTAGTAATTAACATAACGGTTTCCACTTAAAACTATTCGATCTAAACTCTCGAACGGCCAAACCTATGACCCATTTTTAAAAAGATAAATATGAAAAAAATATTTTTTATAGCTGTAGCTGCTATTATTAGTAGCTTAATACTGTCCTGTGAAGCACCTGCAATTGAGGAGTTAAATTCGCAAGCAACTACTCAAGTAGTTAAGAGAGAATCCTTAAATGTCAATAGTACGGATCCAGTTGCCGATGATGGACCTGGAGATAATGTTATTGTCATTTTGCCTCCAAAAAAACCGTAATGAAAGGCAATATATTATATTAAAACAGTATTTTCGGGGAAAGAAACTTAAAATGTTGCGATCCCCGATTTTTATTTTCCTAGTCTACCTTTGTCTTGCTTCTTGCAAGCAAAAAAGCTCTAATTCTTCAATACTAGAAAAGCAAGAAGAAACCCAAGAACAGCTAATAGCTACTAAATATTCTGAAAAAGCAGATACTTTTTATTACACTAAAAAATTTGATAGTGCCTTATTTTATTATTCAAAATCTAAAGAAATTTTTGAATCAGAAAAAGACTCCTTGTATAGCGCTTACAACCTGATTCAGATTGCAAGAATACAGCAAACTTTTGGAGATTACAACAGCAGTGAGGAGACTTTAACAGAAGCATTACCCTTCATACAAAAAGACCCTACATACCTTTTAGCTACTAATAACTTGTTAGGAATCGCAGCAAAAGAACTTAATAATTATACCGATGCCATCAACTATTATAAAGAGGTAGTTAAACAAACTTCTAATACAGTTTTAAAAACGGCCCCATTAAACAACATAGCTGCAGTTGCAATTGAACAAAAGCAATTCGTAAAAGCTATAGAACTTCTAGAACCCATCTATAAACTTAATATTCTAGATACCTTACCGACCCAGAAAGCAGGAATCATTGACAACCTAGGTTTTGCTTATTTCAAGAACAACCAATCCAAAAAAGGACTGACTTACATGAATAATGCCCTATCCATAAGATTGAATAACGGCGATACCTATGGCAGCATAGAAAGTTACTTACACCTTGCCGACTTTTACAAAAACAAAAATAATACACAAGCCACCAAGTATGCTGAAGAAGCTTATGAAACAGCTACAATGCATCAAAGTGTGGATGATCGATTAGAAGCACTTCAGTACTTGATGTCTAATAATAGTGCATTAGGAACCAACTACTATGCCTCTGAATTTATCAGATTAAATGATAGTATCAAGAAAATAAGAAACAACGCTAAAAATCAATTTGCCAAAATTAAATATGATTCTAGAAAGGCCACTTTAGAAAATATACAAATAAAGGCACAAAGAGCAGAAACGCTGCTATTATTAGAAACTGAAAAAATCCAGAAATACCTACTTTATTTTATATTATCTATTGTATTAGTATCAATAATCGCGCTTATTAACTACTTCAAAAACAAAAACATAAGGGAACGTATACAAGCAGCCTACAGCACAGAAACTAGAATTTCTAAAAAATTACATGACGAGTTAGCAAATGATGTGTTTTATACCATGACTTTTGCAGAAACACAAGATTTACAAAATCCAGAAAAAAAAGAAACATTACTCAATAACCTAGACCTGATTTATGCTAGAACACGAAACCTATCTAAAGAAAATAGTCCGATTGAAGTAGGCGAAAATTACGAGTACCTATTAAAACAAATGCTTACAAATTATAAAAGTAAAAACACAGAAATTATTATCAAAAACGGGAAACCTATTAATTGGTCTGCCGTAACTTCCGAAAAAAAGATTGCTATCCAACGCGTTTTACAAGAATTTATGGTAAATATGAAAAAATATAGCCAAGCTAGCTTTGTTGTTATTGGTTTTGATTTAGTCCAAAATACCATAAAAATAAGCTACTCCGACAATGGAATTGGTTTTGCTGAAAAATTAATTTTAAAAAATGGACTACAAAATGTGGAAAACCGTATTCACGCCGTTAACGGAATAGTTACTTTTGAATCCGAACCTAATAAAGGTTTTCGAGCGACAATTTCATTACCAAAATAATAGAACATGTTTACAAAAGTCCTAATAGCTGATGATATCGATTTTAATGATTTAGGAGCAGCACAAATTCTTAATGAGTTAGATGTTGAGGAGGTACAATATGCAAAATATTGCGATGAAGCTTTACTGAAAATTAAAAAAGCTGCACTGGACAATCAACCTTATCAATTACTGATTTCAGACCTTTCCTTCAAAGCAGATCACAATAAAAACCAGCTCAACTCTGGAGAAGAATTAATACAAGCCGTTAGAGCAATCTATCCTGATATTAAAATTATTGTTTTTTCGATCGAAGATCGCTTCCATCGTATTAAACTCCTGTTTGAAGAATTACAAGTAAATGGCTATGTCTTAAAAGGCCGAAATACAATGTATGACTTAAAAATCGCGATTCAAAAAGCCTTTAATAACCAATCAGAAAATATTTCTGCTGAGCTGCAGCATCTATTTCAAGACAAAACAACGAGCGAAATCAATAACTATGATGTACTACTTATCAAGAATTTATCCATAGGGATCTCACAAGAAAGTATGGAAACCGTATTTAAAGAAGCTGGCATTACCCCTAATAGTAAAAGTTCCATCGAAAAACACATCAATAAACTCAAAATATACTTTAAAGCAAATAATACAGTCCATTTAGTATCCATTGCAAAAGATCTTGGAATAATTTAAAACCAAACCTAAACTTCAAATCTAAAAAAGCTCCTAATTCAAGGAGCTTTTTTTATTATAATTTAATGAAATGGTAATCTACATTTTTTGGCGCATCCTTGTTGCACAGCGATACATTAAATTACGCTAATAGTACGAGCAACAATGTCGAGCTGTCCGCTATACCTTTTTATTTAGCTCTACTCCTACCGCTATCTAGCTAAATAAAAAAGGATGTCACTTCCATCTCTTGCGCAAAATACATTACCCCTACAACTCCTACAAATGCATTAAAACAAAACTTAGATCATTAATATTTAATTATTTTTCTCGACTACGGTTTCCCGTAAGGTAATCGTTTTTTATGGCGGTAAGTTTGAAAATAATTGAACCCTAACAATAAATAGGGGGAGTAACTGAAAATCCATAAGAGTAAGACAAAATAAATTTACAAACATAATAGCATGAAAAAAATTTTATTTTTCGTTTCACTTTCATTAGTGTTAACTTTGGGGAGTTGTGGCGGAAGCGCATCAGTAATGGGAAACTCTAACATGAGTCAAACTAGTGTAGAGTTATCTAAAAAGAATTTTAATATTCTTGGTAAGGTTTCAGGTGTATCAACAAATACTTATATTTTAGGTATAGGAGGTTCAGCTAACCGTGCGTTATTGGAAAAAGCCAAGAACGAAATGATGAAAAATGCAAACTTAAGCGGTTCTAAAGCAATAGTTAATGTAACTTATGACAAGCATTTTAACGGCTTCTTCCCATTCTACTCTAAAGTTACAATTACGGCATCTGCCAACATTGTTGAATTTACAGAATAATCATATTGCTTCGTGTGGTCGTTAAAATCCACACGAAGTAATTTTAAAATTACTTATCATTTTAGATATTTTTTTGTTAGAGCTGATACAAACAACTAACTTTGAAAACGCTGTAATCACAAATTATAATTGAAACAATGAAAAAGCTACTTTTTCTTCTCTTTTTCACTATTTCATCCTTTGCCCAACCCAACCTCCTGTCCTGGAACATAGAAAACTTAGGAAAATCAAAGTCCAATAACGAAATCGCTTTTATGGCGAATACCATTAAAGAGTTTGACATTATTGCTATTCAAGAAGTAGTAGCTGGTTATGGCGGTGCACAAGCAGTAGCAAGACTTGCTGATGAGCTAAATAGAAAAGGGAGTAGTTGGGATTATGTGATCAGTGACCCTACTTCTAGTTCAGCTTACAAAACGGAACGTTATGCTTATATTTGGAAAAAAAGCAAAATCAAGAAAATAGGTCGTGCTTGGCTTGAGAAGAAGTACAACTTAGAGATTGATCGAGAACCATACTATTGCACATTCGAATATAACAATAAGCAGTTTACGCTGGTTAACTATCATGCGATAACCAAAAATAGACAACCTGAAACGGAAATAAAGTACTTTAAGTTTTTGCCACTAGAATACCCCACACTGAATTTAATTTTCGTAGGTGATTTTAATTGCCCCCAATCCCATTCCGTATTCAATCCATTAAAAAAAATGGGCTTTCAACCTGTATTCATAAATCAAAAAACTTCATTAAAGAAAGAATGTAATTTATCCGATTGCTTGGCCTCTGAATTTGATAACATATACTATAATACTACAAAAATAACCGTTAAAAAATTTGGAGTACTTTCATTTTACAAAGAATATAACTCCTTAAAACAGGCACGTACCATTTCTGATCACATTCCAATTTGGATTAGCTTCGATGTAAAATAAATCAAGGTAGAGTTTACTTTGAGTGACACTATACGAGGGTTTGATGCAACATAATTATCTATAATTATAAAAAGTCTAGTAAACAAAAAACTACTCAAAAGAGTGGTTTCTGTGAAGGCAGAAAGATTCGAACCTCCGACAGTCCCGATTAAAGATCGGGATGCACTATTCAATCATGATTATAAACAAAAAAACCACTCAAAAGAGCGGTTTTTGTGAAGGCAGAAGGATTCGAACCTTCGGCAGTCCCGATTAAAGATCGGGATGCACTATTTAATCATGATTATAAACAAAAAAACCACTCAAAAGAGTGGTTTTTGTGAAGGCAGAAGGATTCGAAGCTTCGGCAGTCCCGATTAAAGATCGGGATGCACTATTCAATCATTATTATAAACAAAAAAACCACTCAAAAGAGTGGTTTTTGTGAAGGCAGAAGGATT
>Ga0180008_1000194_pt1 | contig 61655 bp, 65 predicted proteins | sample MM_PW_MetaG_FD_121121 | JGI IMG/M metagenome (GOLD analysis project Ga0180008, IMG submission 121121) | Groundwater microbial communities from the Aspo Hard Rock Laboratory (HRL) deep subsurface site, Sweden - MM_PW_MetaG | ecosystem: Environmental > Aquatic > Deep subsurface > Groundwater... | reverse complement strand
TTCTACACTTTTTTGCTCTGTCTTATTTACTTCTTCTTCACTTACTGTTTTTACATCCTTTTTTGCTTCTATTATTAATCTATCTAGTAAAGAACTTGTACTTTTTACTTCTTCTTTATTATCTACATTTACTTCTTCTGCTTTTACTTCTACATTCTTATTTTCTACTGTTTTTAATAAGTCTTTATTTTCTACACTTTTTTGCTCTGTCTTATTTACTTCTTCTTCACTTACTATTTGTGTTTTATCTTGCGTTACTTCAGTAGTTGAACTTGTTGATGCTTTTGCTTCTGCTTGATTTTCATTGTTCGTTAATAATGAATCAAATAATGAAGGTTTATCTTTTGTAGTTTGAGTATCGGTTGAAATTGTTGATGTACCGCTTGTTGCAGGTTTAGTGTCTTTTAAGAAGTTTATTATATTTGCCATTTTAATCTACATATTTAATATATCTAAAGTTTTAGAATCAATATTTTTATGAGCATTAAATGACGCAACATTTGCTTCATAAGATCTCATAGCCTCAATTAAATCCACCATTTCAATTACTGGATTTATATCAGGATATGCAACATATCCTTGTTCGTTTGCATCTGGGTGAGCGGGTTCATATCTCATTACAGGTTTTGCATCTGATTGAACTATTGATTTAACACCAACACCTCTTAATGCGATATCTGAATTTATATTATTTGTAGTTTCAACATCATTTGAATTTGTTTTCTTATTATTTGCCAATAATATATCTTCAAAAACAACTTGTTGTTTTTTATATGGACCACCCTCTTGAGTGTGAGTAGTTTTTACATTAGCAATATTTGCACTTACAACATTAATTCTCGTTCTTTGTGCACTCATTCCTGATGATGATACGTTATATCCGTCAAAAAAACCCATAATTAATCCTTATTAGATTTGCATTTTCATAATTTCTCTATATGCATTTAAAGCTTTATTTTTAACTTCTAATGCTAATTTCATAGATAATTCTGCTTCTTCAATTCTTTGAACTGCTTCTTGTAAATTTGTAACTTTACCAGTTGCAATTCCTTCCATTGATTTATATCCTTCAACTTGTTGATTATTTACATCAGAAATAGCATCATTTAACATATTTTGAAATGATTTATCGCCATTCTCTTCTATTTTATTATTAGCGTTTAACGCTAATGTATTTAGAGAATTTCCTATTGAAGATATATTCAAACTTTACCCCTTAATTGGCTTTTTTCAAATTTTTATTTGAGTCAATTACATCTTTTACACTTAATTCATTAAGCATAACTTGTATTTTCTCTTCATTATATTTAAAATCAAATTCACTTCGTTTATTATCAAGACTAAATAAACTAATTATCAATGACAACATAATATTACTAATACCTTTTAAAACTATTGTTATTAAAATTATACCTAAAATCATCTCTATTGGTGTAAATAAATCTGCATTAACTGTAAAAAAGATTAATGTTGCAAAAAATCCCGTGGCAATATAAAGTCTAAATATTCCACTATTTACTACAGTTTGTGAGAATCGTTCTATTATCATAATATAATTATCTCATTAACAATGAAATTGAAAAAATAATTAAATTTAACTTTAGCACCTAGAGCAAACCTTAATGAATATTTTGTAGTAACTTATCTATAATCACCTGTAACTGTCTTGTTGTTTCATCAGATGAAAACTCATTAGCAAATAATTTTCTAAGCCGTCCAGTTGTAGAAATATTTGCAGAACTTGAAACGTTTCCTATATATTCTACCATAAAATCATCTTTTAATCTATTCTTTTTCCCTAAATTCACAAGAGAATTGGCAATTGTTTCACCGATTTGATAGTTTCTTGTATGATTAAAACAAAGCATTAATTTATTTTTATTAAAAGATAACATTTTCATTAAAGAGTAAACATCAGTTAATGCACTAGGGTCTGTAGTTGTAACTGCTAAAATATTATCAGATATAGATAAAAATTCTCTTACATAATCATTTAATCCAGCACCAGTATCAATCAATAAAACATCAAATTTATTTAAAGAAATAATATCTTTTACTATTCGTGAGAAAACAAAACTATTAGTATTTGTACTATATTGATAACCACTTTTCCCAGCAATTAAATATACATCTTCATAGGCTGTTTTTAAAATTATTTCATCTAAAGTTTTAGTACCATCAATGTACTCAAAAAATGTATTTTGAGGTCTTATATCAAATAATACTTGCATATTTGCTAAACCAATATCTGCATCTAAAACTGCAACTTTATAACCTCTACGAGAAAGTAAAAATGCCATATTAGCTGTAAATGTAGATTTCCCTACGCCACCTTTTCCAGATGTAATTGTAACTAACTTAGTTTTTGAGTAGTTTTTTTTTACTCGATTAGTAAGATTAACTAACTTACTAGCTTGAGAAGAAATAGCATCAAACAAATACTATCTCCTAATACATTGATTATTCATAAAACAATCAATTAAAAAAGAGGAGTCTGATACTATTAAATCATCGGGAACATTTTGTCCTATTGAAAAATATGTTATTGATTTTTTAGTTTTATGTGCAAATGATATTAAGTTACCAAAACTTCTTGTTTCATCTAATTTAGTAAAAGTTAAATAATCAATATTTAATCTTGAATAATTTTTATAGATTTCAAGTAAATCACTATGTTTAACATTTGCAGGTAATACTAATATTTTTTCTATTGGTAACTCTTCAACTCTTTTTTGATACTCATTTATTAGTTCGATTTTATCCACATCGTATTGACTAGATCCTGCTGTATCTATGAAAATATAATTACAGTCTTTAAGTCTTAAAAGTGCTTCTGATAAACCTTCAGGTTTTTTTACAATTTCAAGTGGTAATCTCATAATATTTGTATAAGCTTGTAATTGCTCAATTGCTCCTACTCTAAATGAGTCAAGAGTAACAATACCAACCTTATAGTTTTGTCCTAATTTATAAGCATAACGAGCTGCAAGTTTTGAAATAGTTGTAGTTTTCCCAACACCCGTTGGTCCTACCATCATAATTATTTTTCTTTGATGTTTTCTTAATGGAACTTCATGTTTAATTGGAATTACTCTTCGTAAAATTAATTTAAAAAAATCATTAACTTTTTTTGGATTAGATTTTAAAGCAATTGGCAACTGCTTTATTGTTTTTTTCATAATCGTATAAGTCATCTCTTGATCAAACTCATTTTGTTCAAAAGTATTATACATAGATGCAAACTCAGGAGGAATAGTTAAATCATATAATTGACTTTTTGGATTCCAAATAGATTTTTGAACTTGTTCTAATACCCCTTGCATTTTTAAAATTTCTTCTCTGAAATCATAAACTTGAGTTTTTATTTGTTTAGAATCTTCACTTGCTTTTGTTATTGCAGATTTTGTATAAAGTAAATTTTTCTTTTTACTATCTTCTTCGATAGCAACTACAACTTCATACATATTTTTACCATTAGCTCTTGCATCAGATATTTTTTTTGTAGATATTACAATTGCTTCTTCCCCACACTCATCTTGAGCAAGTCTTAGTGCAATAGTAGGTGTTTCTCCTAAAAAAGAGAGCATATTCATTTTATTCTTCCATCTTTATATATTTGTTCAATAGTTCCATCTAAATTTTTTATTCGAATAAACTCATTATTCTCATAAATTATCTTACCTTTTTTTTCAATTTTAAGTCCACCAAAATTAAATATTATTCCTTCATCTTGATATTTTTTAACATCTTTTTGACAAATAATAGTATTTTTATTTATATAGTGAGTTGTTATATATTCATTATTTTGAATTTCACTCAATTTTAAAGGAATACAAGCTTTATTGATATCATTAACATTTTGTAATCGCACTTTTGAATCATCCAATTTTTCTTCAAACTTTATAGATTCTTTTGAGATTAGAACACTAGTAGCAAAACTATTTATACTTAAAAATAAACATAAAAAACTAAGCTTTAATATCAAAAATTTGTCCTCCATTTGCAGCTGTAATATCTGAAACTAACTCTTTATACATTTGTTGAACAGGTAGTACAATTGATGCTAATTTTTTATTTAATTCATAAAGGTCTTTTAGTTGTGTTTCCAATGAATCGACACTTTGCCTATAAATATTAACATCTTCACCTTCTTGGATTTTTGCCATTAATTCTTTGTTTAATTGCATTTTTAAATTCATAATTTCATCAATCATATGATGTTTTTCATCATTTCTTGTAAGAAGTTCTTCATGTTTTGCTTCTTTTATATCTGAAATATCTTGATTAATTGAAGTTTTTAATTCATTAACTAGATTTGATATGTCATTAATAGTTTTTGATATCATAAGAACATCCTTACTTATTATTTTGCGTTAAAAATTCATATAACATTGTACTAATTCCCAAGCTTCCGGTTGCATTATCAGCAACAGATTGAGTATACATACTTTTTATAATATCAGAGCCAGGACCCTCTCCTGCTATTTTGTTAGAACGTAAAGAAACATCCATAATTTGATTTAAAAAGAATGATTCAAAATCATTACAAACTTTTTTTAATTGTTCATTATCTTTTATATCTTCGGTTTTTAAATTATCGAATTTCTTAGTTTGTAAAAGATCTTTATTTATTAAGTTATTGCTATTTATTTCCATTATTCCAACCTATCAAAAAAGTTTTCTTCACTTAAAATGCTTTGTTGATTATCTTCTGAAAAAAACCTCATTTCAACTCTTCTATTATCTGCTGCAACATCGCTTTTAGGATGAAAAGAACCATAAGCAGAAACTTTTAGAATTGCTGGGTCTATTCTATTTTTAATCAATTCTTTTACAACTGATATTGATCTAAGTGCTGAAATATCCCAAGCATCCCTAGGAATTGTTCCACTTTGAATTCTATTTGTATCTGTATGACCTATAATTTCAATATTAAAAGTTTGTGGCATAGTTCTAATTACTCTTGCAATTTTCGAAATAAAAACTTTTGCACTTTGATTTGTTAGTTCATATTGTCCATCTTCAAACATAATGGTTGAAGGAATATCTAAAACAAACTCATTTTTGCCTTTTTCAATACTTATTTCTTGACTTTCAATATTTTGGCTTGCATTCATCTCTTCAATAACTTGAGATACATCTTGAGCGGCACTATCCATTGAACTATCAGTAGAATCACTTTCATCTGAATTAGAACTTCCATCTTTAGTTGAATAGGCATCACTTTGAGTCTCAACATCAGTTGAAGCATCAATAAAACCCATTGCTTTTTTCATAACGTCAAAATATTCTTCAACTTTTTTTTTATCCATAACTGCCATGGATAGAAGTAAAATAAAAAATGTTAAAAGTAAAGACATCAAATCCCCAAATTGAACTAACCAACCAGGTAAGCATTTAGGACAGTCGGGACATTTATTTTTTGCCATTATTTTTCTTTATTCATTAGGTTCAAGTAAAATTGCATTTAATTGCATTTTAATATTACCAATAGACTCTTCAGCAGCAATCATTGTTGCTCCTTGAATAATAACTTCACAAGCAGTCACTTCAACATTATGTTTTTGTGAAAGTTTACTTTCTATTATTCCTGCAAATAGTGTTCCTAGCATTGCTCCATACATTGTTGTAAGTAAGGCTACGGCCATAGCTGGACCAACGGCTGCTGGATCTGAAAGATTGGCAAGCATGGCAACAAGACCAACAAGTGTCCCAATCATTCCCATGGCACCTGCTGTTCCTCCCATATTACCAAAAATTCCAATCATTACAGTATGTCTTTTACTCATATGTTCTAATTTTAGTTCCATCAGAGGTTGTAAAACATCTGGTTTTGTACCATCAACTAATAATTGAAAAGCCTCTTTAAAAAATGGATTTGTTTCTTGAAGAACTTTTTGTTCAATTTGCATAACACCATGTTTTTTTATTTCAGTGGCATAAAAAATAATTTTTTCAACTAGTTCACCAAGTGGTTCAACTTTTACTTCATTAAATGCACATTTCATTGCAGGAACAATTCTTTTTAAATCACTTGCTTCAAATTGACCAGCAGTAACAGCAATAGTTCCTCCAAAAACGATTACAACAGAAGGAATATCAATATATGGACCAAATCCAACTCCACCTAAAATTATGGCAAGAGCTACAAGCCCAAGTCCTCCTGCTAATCCTCCTACGGTACTTTTATCCATAAATTATAATCCTATTTGATTTAGTCTAAAATCTTCATTTCCAATTTTCTTAATCTTCAATCCGAATTTACCTTCAACAATTACAGCTTCACCTTCACCTATTTTAATACCATTAACTAAAATTTCTAAAGGTTCATTAACCATTTGTTCTAATTCTATAATTTCACCAACATCCCATCTTAATATATCTTTTAACAGTACTACTTTAGTACCTAGTCGAACACTTAATTTCAATTTAACGTTATATAATAACTCTAAATTCTTTGGTGTTTGAATCAAGTTACTAGAAGCTAAAGCAGGAGAACTTATAGGAGTAATAGGTTGATTATTACTCTTTGGTGAATCTTCATCAGTTGACACAACACCTGTAATTGAAGAAAAAAATGGTAAAATAAACTCATCAAAACAAATAATTATTGGTAATTTTTCTGCATCTAAAGAAAGAATAAACTCATAAATATTACTTTTTGAAGATAGAATTGAACCATCTACAATCTTTGAATTTTTCACTTCAGATTTTATTGATTCAATATCAGGAAGCCCTTGGGCATTAACTGAAGTACAAAAACTACCACAAATATTCGAAATTATTTCATTAACTGCATCAGTTATTTCATCATCAATATGCTCTTTTAAATCACCCATACCACCAAGCATTAAGTACTCAAACTTTGTAGCACTCAATGTTGGTACATAAAAAACAACTTCTGAAGAAACACCTTTAAAATCAAACTTAACAGTACATTCAACAAGTTGAGTAGAATCAAAACTATCACCTGACAATGCAGTTATTGTAACTACTTGAGAATTTTTTGATAATAACTGCTCTAATGTATTTGAAAGTTCATCTTTAAATATATTTGATAAATCTGATGCCAATTAAACTACCTTAATTATTGTTTTGTTCTAATTCTTGTAAAATATAAGCTTTAACTTTCATCATATCTTCTGTCGGATATTTATATTCAGCTTCACCTCTTGTTACTTTCACAAAAAAATCTTTTGAACTTTTGTTGTAACCAAATCTTACATTATCCAAAATAACTTCATTCTTGTCTGGAATAGACTGAGAACCAAGAGCTTTTTTATATTCATCCTCTGGATTTACTTTATTCTTGTCATTTACATCACTAACTTTTTTAGCTTTTTCTGCATTGTTTATTTTTGAATTATCAATTTCCGCAACTCTACCAATTTCCATAGTATCCTCCTAAAAATAACAAATTTAAGTTATTATAGCAGAAAAAAATTAAATTATTTAGGATTTTAGAAAGAATCTAAAGAGATTCTAAATACTCATCAAAGCCTAGTAATTTAAAATCAATTAAAGAATCTAAGTAAGGATGAGTTAAAAATTGTTTTGCACTTGAAATCTTTAATTCTTGAATAAGTTGCACTGCAGTTAAAAAATCTGCATCTTGATCGTTTAAAATTGCTTTTATTAATGATATTTGTAAAGAAGCATCATTATATCGTCCTGCTTCTAATAATGCAGCAACTAATAAATACATAGTATATTTATCTTCTAACTTATATTCACTTTGTAAATACTCTAATGTTTTAATAGTTTCATCAGGTGAATTAAAATGTAAATCTCTTAGAGCTTTTGTTCTAAGATAAGAAGGACTTTTTCCCCCTGATATTCTTAAATCTGCTTTTGAAATAATACCTAATGATTTTAATATATCAACATAATACCTAGTAATAACTAGCGGCCCTTCTAAAAAATTATCATTTAAAGTAAGTGGTATAGAGTCTTGTAATCTTGCATAATAAGAGAAGTCATTCTCTCCTTGCCGTCTTTGAACTAATCTTATTAAAAATGTTAGAGGATCTTTAAAGTGTTCATCTAATAACATATGGTCTACAGTAATTTTATCTTCATTCATAACTTTTAAAAAATCAATTGCTTTATAAAATATTGTATTTTCATAAGTTAATGCTTGATCTGCTGATGTATATTGAGGATTTAAGAATAGTTTATAAATCTCCTTACCAAAATAATTATATAAACCATTATTATTTTTTATACTTGTTTCAATATACTCTTTATCTTTTATTTTTATATTTAATCTATTTGCAGTTATTAAAAACATTGTAGAGTATAGTTTATTTCCAGGATTTAACTTATATGCTTTTTCAAAATATTTAAAAGCATTATGAAAATCATTTATTTGTGCACATGAAAGAGCTAAATTATAAAATATATATGATTTAGTATCTTTAACTAACATTTTTTTTAACTCAACAACTCTAATTATAGGATCTTCTTTTACTATCTTTAGAAATTTAGAATTATAATCAACCATCTCTTCTAAATTTACAATACTCTCTTTTTGATTATAAATAAAACCCTTTAAACTATCATACATAATCTCTTGTGAATCTGAAAATATAAAAGGTGCAAAATAAAAAATAAAGTCTGTTTTTCTTGCATCATCAAATTTTAAAACCGAATCTAAATATTGTTTTGATGTATATTTATTTTGATTAAAATAAATTTCTAATGGTAGTTCAGTATTGGCTTTAAATGTATTTTTTCTTGAATTTATAGAGTCTAATGTCTCTTTTAACTGCTCAAGATTGTTCAATTTTAATTCTGTAAAGCTTTGGAACCATAATATTTTATCAATTGTATTTGGATTTACATTATCATTTTTTGCTTTTTTAAGTAATAAGTTTGCTTTTTCATAATCTTTTAACTTAATATGTATTAATGCTTTTTTTAAATTCATTGCATAATCCATTGTATTTAAGACATCTAATGCACTTTGATACTCTTTTAAAATAATATAAGTATCAGCTAACATTCTTTTTGTATGCTCAGATAAATCTTTATATTTTTTCGAAATTTTTACAATAGTATCTAAATATTTATTATCTTTTGAAATTTGATAAAGATAATAACAAGCAGACATATATGAGAAAGTATTACTTTTTACATTTTCTTGTTTTTCATAAATTTTATTTAAATACACAATAGCATTATCTATAGAATTAAGTTTATAATAAGCAATCCCCATATTTAAATAAGATGGTATTTCTAAAATTGTTGAAGTTATTTTAAAAAGCTCAATTGCTTCATTTAACTCATTTTTACTAAGATGTAAAACTGCTTTGTTAAAATCTACTTGTAAAGCTAAGTTCTCTTGAGTTTTTTTAAGCTTTTCAAATTGAAATATTATTTCAGGCTGAGATTCAATAATATCTGTATCAATATTAGCATATAAAATACTATTTATAGTAAGAGTACTTAAGAATATTTTATATAGTAATTTCATCGAAGGTTATGCCTTAAACCATTGCATTAACTTGAGCATAAAGCTCATCGTTTCTTTTTTCTAATTCATCTAGTCTATTTTTTAAATTAATATTTTCAAGTCTTAATTCTTGCAAATCATCTCTTGCAACTTGTAAATTTCCTTGGTTTGTCTTTAAAGTATTAGCACTTATTTTTACTTGCTTCTCATATCTTTCCATTAATGTTTCTAATTTTGTTAGATCTTCTTGTAAAATATTCTTTTCTTCATTTACTTTTTTATATAAAGATTTATATACATTTGCACTTGAGAAGAAGTATAATAATAAGACTCCAATAACAACTACTAATAAAAAATTTTCCAAATTTATCCTATTTAAGTATAAATAGAGTAAGAAATCTTACCCTATTTAAAAATTATCTTTTTAGATTGATTAATGTGTTTAACAACTCGTCAGAAGTTGTAATTGATTTTGCATTAGCTTCAAATGCTCTTTGAAATACCATTAGATTTACTAAACTCTCAGATAAATCTGCTGTACTTAACTCTAATGTCTTCGCTTCAATTTTTGCTGTTTTACTATTATTAAGATTGTATACAGGATCACCTGATTCATTTGTTTTTGCAAGTAAATTATCTCCAACAGGATTTAAACCTCTGTTATTATTAAAAACTGCAATTGCAACTTGACCAACAGCAAATTCAGCTCCATCTTGTTTCATAGTAATAAGACCTGTACTATCAACAGAGAATTCACCAAAAGCTGAATCTGAAATTCCTAAAGTATCAAGTCTTAATTGTAAACTTCCTTTTGATGCTGTTTGATCCACTTTATTTATTACTTCTATAAATTCAGCGCCAGCTCCTTTTCTTCCTGAGTAGTTTGCATTTACATCAATTGGAGTATAAACACCTGGAGTTGCTGATTCAATTTTTAAACTACCTGCAAATTCAACATCAAAATTTGAATTTAATGTTTCTATAACTAAATTTCCATTTACATTTCTAGCTTTTATATGCTCTGATAAATTTGTATCACTATTAATTGCTGTTATTATATCATCTAAAGATGTAGCACCAGCAATTGAAATTGGCAATGCAGAAGGAGGGACTGCTCCATCATTTGGTATTGGAGTATTTATTTTTAATTCTTTATCATAAATAGTTATATTAAATTGATAATTTTTTGCTGTTCCATCAATTTTTAAATCTTCAATTGGAGTATAAACATCTTGTTGTTTACCTGTAATTAATTGAGACAATGCATTTCTTGATGTTTCTAAAGCTCCAACACCAGAACCTTTTGATCCTGTTGTTGTACTTTGATAATTCCCTTGAACTACAGCATTTCCTGATACTTCAGCAACTTCTGAAATAGTAAATTCAGTCCCAGGAATTAAAGATTTAATTTGAATAATTCCTTTTAACATATCTGCTTTATTAGTTGAACTAGTATAAGTTTCCCCTGTATTAAAGACATCATTTTTCCCTGAATCAATAGCCATTGTTGCAACTAAACCAGGTATTTGTGATATCTTATCTGCTAATGCTTTATATGTAGCTATTTTACTAGCTGCTTTATCATAAATTGCATTTTGAGTATCACTTAAAGTATTTGGAGAAGCAACAGTACCTGGATCAACAAATCCACCAGCTGTTCTTTCTGCTGCAGTTAAAGAATTATATAAATCAACTTTAAATGCAGTAGTAGCACTGGTTAATAAAAAGTTTTGAGAGTATTTATTACCATTTATATAAGCATAAATTTGATCTCCATCTTTACTTATTATTGATTCAGTACCTGATTTAAAATTTATTTGCGATGTTTGTGCTATAGAAGTAGCAGATGAAGCATCTGGCTCATCTTTTAATTTTTGTAACCATGATGTATAATCTGTAATAGCAGCTTCAATATCTGACATTTTTGAAGATTTCGTTTTTGCTCCATCTCCACTAAAAGCACTTGTTGAGTCTGATTTTGCTGTTGTAGAATAATCTGTGGCTTTTGCAGTTATTGTTTCTACATAAGTTCCATGCCTTACTATTTTAGAACTAAGTAACTTTGTATAGTCATCTGTAAATACACTAACATTTGGATTTGTACTAGTTACATCATTTTGACTATCAATTGTAGTCATCATCCAACCTTGTACTTCGTTTCCAGCAGCATCTTGAAGAGTTCCATTATCACCCATTCTAAAGTTACCAGCTCTTGTGTAATAACTTTCTGATGTTCCTGAACTATTTTGATTTACTACTGTAAAAAATCCATCTCCACTTAAGGCCATATCATAATTTACACCTGTTAATTTTAGATTTCCTTGAGTATAAAGTTTCTCCGCATCAAGAATCTTAGATCCTTTACCTATTCTATCTTGGTACATTTGATCTGCGAATGATATTCTTGATGATTTAAATCCTATTGTATTAACATTTGCAATATTATTTGATTCATTATCTAAAGCTTGTTGTTGTGACGATAATCCTGAGATTCCTGTCCATAATGCTCCGATCATAACTTATCCTTTTTGTTAAGGTGATGAACTAATGTTCATATATTAGTACTAAAAGTAGTACTAATATATAAACAAAAAGCTATTTTTTTAATTGAATAGCTGTTTGTAACATATCATCAGATGTAGTAATTGACTTTGAATTTGCTTCAAAAGCTTTTTGATAAATCAATAAAGCTGTTAAACTATTACTTAAATTAGCTTTACTTTGTTCTAATGCGCTTCCAACTAATTTATTTTGATATCTAGCATTATATGCTTCTCCTGAGTCGGCACTAACTTGATATAAATTATTTCCTTGAGGAGATAAACCTTGTTCATTTATAAAATTAGCTGTTTGTATTTTTCCTAAAACAAATTTATTTTCACCATCTTTTGAATAAATAATTCCATTGTCAATTTCTATTGTACCAATATTATTAGATAAATTCAACTTTGATAGACTTAATTGTATCTTATCAGCTTGTGTTAAATTATCTTGATTAACCAATGATATAGTACTTGTAATATCTAAAAATTCAGCACCAGCTGCTTCTAGTGCTGTTTTTAAAACATCTTTTGAGCTATTTACTAAACCTATTCCTGAACCTAATATTGCATTTTGAGTATTAGTAACTGATAAAAAATTACCATTAATTTGAGCATCTTTAATTGCTACTTCTTTTCCAGGAATTAATGAATTTATAGTTAATAATCCTGTACTTGTATCAATTGATGAGCTCATACCTTGAATATTAGATATTTTATCTGAAAACTTTTTCAATGTAGTAGCAATATCAGTATCAAACTGTTGTTTTATTTCATTATTATTTATAGTAATTTTTAAAATATCGCTTTCATTAACTAATCCAGCCATTGATGTTGATAAATTAACATTTGTAATTTGAGAAGTTGAATTACTAGGTGTAGCTGTTGAATTTGATGCATAAAGTTCAAGTTTATTTTTATAATCAGTTATTAATGCTTGAATATCTGCTATTTTAGCTGATTTTGTTTTATAATTGTTTCCACTATTATTAATATCATCACTTGTAACAGTTGTTAAATAATTTGTCGATCTTGCATTTATTGACTGTAAAGCATTTGAATTATTTGCAATTTGTGAAGCTATTACTTCTGTATACTTATCATCAAATTTTGTATTAGCAGGAACAGATACTGAACTTAATCCCAAAATATTCATATTATTTTGTGTTTTTAGTATACCATCTTCTGCTATTCTGAAATTTCCAGCTCTAGTATAAAATCTTTCAACTTTTCCATTGTCAGCTAAATCACCAACAATAAAATATCCCTTACCTTCAATTGCAACATCATAATCACTATTTGTTAGTTTAATACCACCTTGTTGAGACATAGCTTTACTTACAGCTTCAACTCTTGTTCCTTTTCCATAACGACTATTGTACATCATGTCTTCAAAGGTAATAACATCTTCTTTATATCCAACAGTACTTACATTAGAAATATTATTTGATTCACTACTTAATGCTTTTTCGAAACTATTTAAACCTGAAATTCCATTCCATAATGAACCAATCATTTTTTATCCTTTAAAATATTTTAGTTACTGAAGAAAAAGGAATAGTTGTTAGCTTATCAGAATATACAGGTACAGTTGAATTTGCTAAAGTATAACCATGATTACTTACTTTTTCATTATTTGCATCAAGAATTGTTAATTTTCCATCACTAACCAAAGGTTGACCCGGACCTGTTAAAACAACTTTCTGACCTGTTTTATTTCCATTACTATCAAATATTTCGCCATTTATATTATAATCAAGAAATCCATTAGAAGAATCATTTGCAGATATTCTATCTTCTAGATATAAAATTTGTTGTGCTTTTACTTGAATTTCACCATCAATATTTTCAACAGATCTTACAGTATAAGCTTTTGAAACTCCATCTTCACCAATATTACCATCTTCAATATTTTTTCCTATTACAGAAGAAGCATTAGATAAAGATGATTGATTAAATGATGTTTGCATTGACTGCATTACTTTCATCATTTCTTGATTTGTACTAATTGATGACATTTGCATTTGTGTTGAAAGCATTGATGCCGAATCAACTGGTTTTGTAGGATCTTGTAATTTTAATTCTTGAATCATTAATTTTAAAAAATCGTCACTTGATAATTGATCATTACTTATTGCACTTGTATATGAGTTACCATCAACTCCGACACTTGAATTTATTTGTATTCCATCAGCCATTTTAATCTCCTATATCATATGTTCTTCAAAGAAATATCTTACTACATTATCAGAATCCATTGAATCTTGAACTCTAACTGCTAACTTGTCTTCTATTACTATAATATCGCCTGTTCCAATGATCCTAGAGTTTACGTAAATCTCACCACCAGAACCAGCTGCCTTATGTAAAGAGATTATATCTCCATCACCTAGTTTAAGAAATTCTGAAATACTAATATTAGTACTACCCAACATTACATCAACAACAATTTCTGTATCAACTAATAAGTCATAATCTCTTTCGCTAATTTCCATTTTTTAATACTTTTCTAATTATTTTATTCAATTATATCATAAACTAAAACTATTTCAAGTAAAGAATAATTACTAATTATATCACCAAATCAAGAGATTCTAGCATTGATGCAACTTTTGCTTCAATATTTCCATCGAAGTTTCCAAGATCACTAGCAATCACTACTCCACCAGCTGTTACATTAGCATCTTGGTGTAGCTCGATAAAAGGTTCTAGTGTTAACTGATTTTTTAATACTTCATAATCTTTTGGATTTAAATGAATTTGAACCTTAGATGCTGTTTTAATTTTTTCTAAAAGATGAGTGATTGTTTGTTTAGCAATTTTTGAAGAATTTTCTCCAATTTCTATACTTATAATTTTTTTTGCAATAGAAATAGAAGTTCTTAATAGTTTTGTTTCCATTTGAAAAGTAGCTTGTTCGAAAAATGCTGCATAATGTTTCAAATCTCTTATTGCTTGAACAACTTGTGCATCAATATCTTTCCCCTTAATACCATCATTTTCAATACTTGTAACTTTTTGTGAGATTTCATTAATTTTTGTACTTAAATTTCTAATTTCAATTAATAAAGGATCTGTTCTTCCATTTATTTCTCTATCATCTAAAATTGTTTTTGAATTTGCAACTACATTATTTTCAACTTGATTATTAATAAAAGTACCCAATTCATATTTTTCAACATTTTCATTTTTACTTAATATTTTTGCACTTGAATATACATTATCAGCCATTAGGTATTCTCTCTATCAATGATTCCATCTTCAATCATTTTTTGTGCTACATCTAGCATTTTTCTCTGAGCTACTTCAATATCTTTAATTTTAACTTTATTTAACATTTCAAACTCTTCTTTAAATCTATCTCTTGCTCTTTGACTCATTGAACTTGTAACTTTTTCCATTTCTTCTTCTGTTGCATTTTTCATCGCAACTACAACATCTGCTGTGTCTACATTTTGTAAAATTTTCATAATATATTCACCATCAAGATTTAATAAATCTTCAAATACAAACATATTTTCTTTTATTTTTGTAGCTAGTGAAGTATCAATTCCATTTATATTTTTAAGAATATCTTGGGCTTTAGGTCCTAATTTATTTAACATATCAGCAACAACTTTTACTCCACCAACATCAACAATAGAAGATAGTAAAGACTCTAATTTTTTCTCTAAAACAAGAGAAATTGTTCTTACAACATCTGGAGAAACATCTTTAATTGTTGCTATTTGTATAGTTACTTTTACCCTAATTTCTTCATCAAGTTGCATTAAAGCTTCTGCTGCTTTATTGGGATCCATATGTGATAAAATAACAGCAATGGTATGCGGTGATTCATCCTTAATAAAATCACTTAATTGTTTAGGGTTAATTCCATCTAAATATGAAAATGCTTGTGACGCCATTTTCATACGAGATAATTTTGCTAATACTTCATCTGCTTCTGCTTTACCCAAAGATTTATATAAAATATCTCTTGCAAAGTCATAACCACCTGCACTAATAAAACTTTTTGATCGAGTATACAAATGAAATTCTTCAAGAATAGCTAATGATATATCTTTATTTATTGATGTTATTTGAGTAATTGCAGTAGATATATTTTCAACCATTTCTTTTGGTAAATGTTGAAATATTTTAACAGTAGACTCTTCTCCTATTAATACAAAGAATCTTGCAACTTTCTCTATCATCGACATTCCTTTTAGAACGTCATTTTCTTTTGTGTTAGTTCCTGCCATTTATCAACACCCTTTTATTTAAAACTACCGCTACCCTCATTTAATAACAATTCTATCATTCTTGCTATTTCAAGTGGATTATTATTGATCTCTCTATCTAATTCTTCTATAAAAACTTCATATTTAGCTGCTGATTCTTCATCTAATCCATCAATATTATTTAATATTTGACTTTTTACTTTTGATTTTAATCTTCCTTGAGCACTATTCGTATCAAATTCATTTTCATAATCAGTTAACATATCTTTTACTAAATTTTCATCATTACCATCTACACTTTGTCTTGTACCATCTCCTAAAATAACCACTTCATTTGATGCTATAAATTTCTTATAAAATATAAACAATAAAAACGCAGCAATAATATATTGAATATATTCACTAAAATCTTTTAAAATTGATTTTATCATAGATACTGTATCAACAGGACTATTATCAATAACTATTGCATTTCCATTTTCATCTACAGTTTGAGCAACTTGGTCCATTGGTTTTACACCAATAAATTTAAAATCTTTTACCGTTATTTTATCGCCTCTTACCTTATCATATCCAATTGTATCTTGAACTATAGACTCTAAAGAAGTTATAAATTCATCTTTATTTTGCACGTCTTTTAAAACAGATGAATCAAAAGTAACGGCAGCTGTGATTCTTTTTATATTAGTGTAATTGTTATCTTTTTGAGTAATTATTTTTTTTGAAATTTCATAATTTGTAACAGTATTTGTTCCTTCAGAATTTGAAGCCATATTACTAGCACCATTTCCAGTGCTTGGAGTTTGAATATTATTATCAACACCAGCAACTCCACCTGCTGAATTTGGCATTCCTTGAGAATTTGCCGTGTTTTCAACAACTTGCTGAGAACGGATACTTCCTTCAGGATTATATATCTCTTCTTCAACATCTTTTTTTACAAAATCTAAAGCAATAGTAACTTTTGCAACAACTCTTCCAACTCCAACAAAAGGTTCTAATAATGCAACAACTTTTTTAGAATAATCTTCTTCTAAATTCTCTTTATATTTATTCTGAGTAGAAGATTTTTGATTATTTAAATCATCATTTGATAATTGTAATAAAGTACCATCTTGATCTATTAATTGAATATTTTCCTGTTTTAAATCAGGAACAGCTGAAGCTATAAAGTTTTTAATACCATCAATTTGTTTTTGAGTTAAAAAAACTCCAGGCTTTAAAGAAACCATAGCAGATGCTGTTGTATCATTTTTCTTTTCAGTAAAAATTGTATCTTTTGGAATTGCTATTTTTACATTTGCTCTTAAAACACCCGTTAAAGACTCTAAAGAACGTGACAGTTCGCCTTCTAAGGCTCTTAAAAATTTAACTTTATTCTCAAAATTTGTTGTACCTAGTGAAGATTTCTCAAAAATTTCCCAACCAACATGTTTACTTGTTGCTGCTTCACTTGTTACTAATTTAATTTTTGCAATATTTATAAACTCTTTTGAAGTTTTTAAAGTTAAATTGTTTCCTGTTCCAATTACAGCAAATTGAATCCCTGATGCTTCTAACTCATCACTTGCTAACATAACTTGAGATTTAGTCAAATTTGAAGCAATTGTATAGTTTAACTTTTTATCTTCTGCTTTTATACTTGAATAAACTAATAATCCAACTAATAAAATAAATAATAAAGAGAAACCTCCAATAATTACAGCTCTTTGTGCTGTATTTAAATTATTTATAAACTTTAAAAGTTGATCCATAAATTATCTTATCCTAATTAATTTTTTGCAGATGATTCAATTACTGAACGAAATAATCGTGAATCTCTTTTTATTGATGATTGAATGGCATCAAATAATATTTTATTTTTAGACATTTCACTCATTTGCGTATCTAAATTTACATTATTCCCATCATTTTGTTCTTCTAAATTTTTTACTTCTGTTAATTTAGGATTAGAATTCATTGTAGATGAATTAATAGTAGAAAGATGTCTACTGTTTGTAGCTTTTAATTGTAAACTATTTGAAATTGAATTACTCAATTCATCTTCAAATACTAAATCTTTGGTTTTATAATTTGGTGTATTTATATTAGCAATATTGCTTGATATAACTTTTTGTCTTTCACCTCTAAAGTTTAATTGTTCAAAGAGTTTGTTTGTTATGCTACTTGCTTCCATTATTTAGTATTACTTCCTATTTTATCTATCAATCCAGCATTTAATTCATCAATTGATTTGATAGCTTTTTGAGATTGGTCAAATCTTCTGTGAGCATCAATTAATTCAACCATAGCAGTAACTGAATTAACATTAGATTTTTCAATTGCACCTTGAACAACTAAATTATCATTATTCTCAAATATTTCCATTGTATTGGCATCTTTTATCGCATAAGTATTATCACCAATTTTGTCCAAATTTGTATAAGGAATTTTTACAACACCAACTTGTGATGCAAAATTATCTTCAATAACTATTGGTTCATTATCTGCATTTAATACATTATTTCCATTTGAATCTACTAGGAAATTATCAAGGTTCTTAAATGCCCCATCTCTTGAATAAACAATATCACCATCGGCATTTTGTATTTTAAAAAAAGTATCTGGGTTATTTAAAGCAAAATCTAAAGTATTTCCAGTCATTGCAATTGGACCCATTTCAGAGTTTATAAATTTTGAATCAATTTTTGGTACATTATTTGTAACAACATTTATTTTTGTAGGAGATGTATTATTTTCTTGTGCTCTTTGTAAGTAATAATTAAAAGTAGTTTCAGTAGTTCCTTCTTGTTTAAAACCATTTGTATTAATATTTGCTAAATTATTACTAATTTGATCTAAACGATTAATTTGATTAATCATAGATGCAGCAAGAGGATAAGTACCCTGATTCATAACTACTCCTTATTATTTATTATTTGAAAATTCTGCGATTAATTTATCTAAATCATCACCTATTAAATCGTCTGTACTATCTCCATGAATATGCTTTGCAACAGCAATATCTTTTGAACCACTATCATCTTCAAATAGGTTGTTTAAATATAAAGATAATTTTCTAATAACAGACATTACTCGTTCGATTTTTTGTCTATTTATATCATTAAATTGCATTAATTCCATTGCTTGGAAAATCTTTGAATCTTCATCATTTGTCAATAGCTTTAAAGTATTTAAAGAATTAGAAACATCATTTGCACTATTTAGATGTTCAGTAAAAACATTAATATTAGGAAATCTTTTGTTTAAAGAGTCTAATAATTTAGATTGAGCAACAACAAAAGCTTCTATATTCTTAATTCTAGCTCGTAATTCATTATTATTATCAAGAGCAAAACTTAAAACGTCAAAGATTTGAGATACTTTTTCTTCTGAATCATTTGCTACCTGACTTAACTGATTAACAACTTTTGTATCTTTTTCAGCTGGAAGTGGAAATATTCCTTCCTCAATTCTTGAAGATGTCCAATCTTTTGCAATATCATCTTCACTTCTTGAATCTTGTTTTTTTAAAGGAATATCTTTTTCTTTTTCAACTTCTTTAACTTCAGCTTTTATAGGCTCAATAATAGGTTCTTTTTCAAAAGAAATTAAGTCTTCAAGTTCATCAAAAGATTCTTCTTCAAGATCTTCTTCGTCATCATCTACAGAACTTGTTTCTATATCATTTAATAGTTTTTCAATTTCATCAGTTTTAACAAAAGATTCTTCTTTATGTTCAATAATATCTTTTGATTCATCAACACTTACTTTGATTACATCTTCATCTTTTGTTTTAGCTTTTATTTCTTCTTTTTTATAATCTTCAGTTTGAGATAATAGTTCTTCAATTTCTTGAGTATTAACTTTTACAGAAGCACTTGATTCTTCTGCTTCTACTACATCATCCTCAATATCTAAACCACTCATTAAAGCTTCAATTTCTTCTTGACTCATGCTCATGATAAGACCTTATATTATTTTTTCAATACTCCATCAAGTTTCTCTTTTAATACTTCTGCATTAAATGGCTTAACAATATAATTATTAACCCCTGCTTTTAATGCTGTAATAACTTCACCCTTACCACCTTCTGTTGTGATCATGATTATAGGTGTTTTTTGATGTGTTCCCTCTGATCTAACTTTTTTAACTAATTCCAGACCATTCATATTTGGCATATTCCAATCTGTTAATATTACGTCAAAATGAGCTTCACTAAGTAATTTCCAAGCTTTTACACCATCTTCAGCTTCATCGAAACTATCTTTAGTAAATCCTAATTGCATAACTACATTTCCAATGATTCTTCTCATTGTAGAGCTATCATCAACTATTAGAATTTTCATTAACTATCCCTTGTTTTTATAAATATTTTCAGTAAATATGCATTATATATAATTTGTTTTAAATTTATACTTAATCATTAGAAAAAATAACCTTGTAAATTTATCTAACTTTAATTGTACTTAAAATATAATAATTAAATATGTAATTCAAAAGGATAGCCCGTGATTAGAGGACTTTACACAGCAGCAACTGGTATGAATTCAATGCAACACCAAATCGATGTAACATCAAACAATATAGCCAATGTTAATACGACTGGATTTAAGCAAGATAGAGCAGAATTTCAGGATTTAATGTATGAAACATTAAATTATACAGCAGGACAAACATCACAAACTACAATGAATCCAACAGGAATCGATGTAGGTTTGGGAGTTAGAGTTTCTGGTATTCAAAAAAACTTTTCTGAAGGCGATTTAAAATTAACTTCAAATACTTTAGATTTAGCAATAGAAGGAAAAGGTTTTTTTCAAATTACTCTACCAAGTGGAGAAACTGCTTATACTAGAAATGGAGCTTTTAAGTTAAATTCTGAAGGTTCTATTGTAAATGGAAGCGGTTATTCATTATCTCCTGAAATTGTAATTCCTGATAACGTAGTAGATGTTTCAATTGCAAAAGATGGAACAGTAACAGCTACAGATTCACAAACAGGTACAACTACAGATTTAGGTCAAATCACAATAGCAGACTTTATAAACTCAGCAGGTTTAATCCCTCTTGGAGATTCTTTATTTATGCAAAGTGATGCATCAGGAGATGTAATTGAAGGGAATCCCTCTGAAGAACAATTTGGATCAATACAACAAGGGATGATTGAATTATCAAATGTTAAACTAGTTAATGAAATGGTTGACTTAATTACAGCACAAAGAGCTTACGAAGCAAATTCGAAAGCAATAACGACAACAGATAGTATGCTAGATACTGTAAATAGATTAAAAAGTTAGTTAAACCTTTAGAATAATGAATTTAGAGGAATTGAAGAAAAGACGAGAGGAAAACTTTTTAGCTCATAAGAAAAAGAAAAAAGAGTACTATCTTAAAAAAAAGAAAGTAATCAAAAAAGAGATAGATTATGAAAAAGAACTCAATGAAGAGAACTTTTCCTTAAAAATAAAAGAAATAATCAAAGCTCAAAAAAAGTATGTTGATAATAGAAAAGAATTAATTGTTTCTAAAATAAATGAGTATAAAGATAGTAAAAAAGATTATTATGAGCAAAATAAAGAAAAAAGACTTGAATATGATAAAGAGTATAGAGAAAGAAAAAAAGAACAGTTAAAACAATACAGAAAAGAGTATTATAGAAAATTAAAAGAAAAACAAAATAAACTTTAAAAGAGTAAGTAATGGCAGAAGAAAATAAAGCTGTAGAAGATTTAAATGTTAATAAAGATAAATCATTAGATGAAAACTCTTTAACTATTGAAAATGAAGATAAAGATGAATCTTTAAGTCAAGATGTTGCAGATGACTATAAAGAAATTATTGAGTTAAAAGAAGAGTTTGTTAAATCAAAAAAGAAGTCTACTCTTAGCAAAATATTAATTGGTTTAATTGTATTTCTTATTTTACTTTTAGCTCTTGGAATTACTTTATATTTTCTTGGTTTCTTTACTCCAAAAGAAGAACCTGTACAAGTAAGAATTCAAGATAATGCTCCTATAGAAGTTAAAGAAGAAACTTATAAATTTGATATCAAAGATATAAATTCAAAAAAACTAAATGAACAATTATCCTATTTAACAAATAAAAACATTAATCAAGATAAAACTGAAGAATTAGAAAAAATTGAAAATGAAAAAAGAATTATAGAAGAACAAAAAAGAAGAGAAGAAGAAGCATATAAAATTCAAGAAGAAGCTTTATTAAAAGAAAAAGCTGCCATTGAAGAAAAGAAAATAGAACTTGAAAATGAAAAAGCTCAACTAGAAGCTATGAAACAAGAAGCCCTAAGACTTAAAGAAGAACTAGAAGCCAATAAAACAAAATTAGAAGTAGTCGAGCCTATTAATAATGAAGTTGTCGTACAGAAACAAGAAACAATGCAAGAACCTGTAAGTGCAAAAAACGATACTAATAACAGCTTTTTAAAGCTTATTAATGTTGCAAAAATAAAAGGTAGTCTTTATAAAAAATATTTAGATAAAATCACTGCTATTAACTCAAGTGCTATTTTATGTAGAGATGATAAAAATAGAATTGAAATCTATTTTGGACCATTTAATAATGATGAAAAAAGAGCTGAATTATTAGATAAGTTACTTGATAAAGGTTTTGATGAAGCTTTTGAGCTTGAATTAACTCAAGAAGAGTTTGATAAAAGATGTAATTATTAAATAGGAATCTTTAGAAAATTATGAATTTTCTAAGATTTCAAATGATTTTGTTACGTTTATAACTTTTTTTTCAATATCAATATTTAATATATATTTATCAAATAAATGAGGAATTAAAAAAGTCTTAGGTAAACCTTTATCTGTAAGTGTAACATCAGTTGTAACTTCTAGATAATCATTTAATGGATATCTTTGAATTTCTTTTACATTTCCTAATTTTAACTCATTTTCATAAACATCGCAAGATATTAAATCAAACCAGAAAAATTCATTTTTTCCTAATTTACAAAACTCTTTTGTTTGCTCAAATGTTGAATAAAGTTCTTGATTAGTAAGTTTCTTTGCAGTTTCCACATCTTCATAGTTTTCAAATTTAATTAATTCTCTCGAAGGATTATATTCTAAAACTTTTAGTTGTAGATTTCTATTAGTGCTAAAGACAGCACCCTTTTTGAATTGTTCAGGAAAATCTGAGTCTATAAAAAGTCTTAATTGACCTTGTAAGCCTACAGCTTTTCCTAATTTAGCAACAAATATATTATTATTCATAAACAACTATTTCACAATAACTTGTATTTTGTATGATACACCATCTTTAGCTTTACAACCATTTGCCATAGTTTTTAAAGCGTTAATCATATTTCCATTTTTACCAATAAGTTTACCAATATCAACACTATTAACACTTATGATTATTTCAGCGAAATTCTCATCTATTAGCTCTTTAGTAACGGTCACATCTTCAGGTACACTAACAATAAGTCGTGCATAGTTTTCTATAAATTTAGTTATCATAATATATTCTAATTATAATTATTTAGAAGCTAGTTTTTTAACTTTTTCTGATGGTTTAGCACCAACACTTAACCAATAGTTATATCTCTCTTCGTCAATTTTTAATACTTTTGGCTCAACTACTGGGTTGAAATAACCAATTGATTCAATCCAACCTGAATCTCTTCTTTTTCTTGAATCTGTTACAACGATTCTGTAAAATGGTTTTTTGTTTCTTCCCATTCTTGTTAATCTAATTACTGTCATGTTTTCTTTCCTTTTTTGATTATAGTATTGAATTCTAAACTCCAAAACCTAAGTTAAAAGTTTACAGCTCAACACTATTTAATATTTTTATCTAGGGATTTTTGGCATCCCACCAGGTCCCATTTGAGACAACATATTTTGTAAACCTTTCATTCCACCCTTGCTTGAAAGTTGTTTAGCCATTTTAGAAGCATTTTTAAATTGCTTTAAAATTTTATTGATTTGAACTTCAGAAACTCCAGAACCTACTGCAATTCTTCTTTTTCTACTTGGGTTCATTAAATCTGGATTTTCTCTCTCTTTTGGAGTCATAGAACCTATTAGTGCTTTAATTCTTTTTATTTCAGCAGAGTTTTCAAAATCCATATCTTTTAAAGGTCCTGCCATTTGTGAAAGACCAGGAATCATTCCAATAATTGATTTCATAGAACCTAATTTACTCATCATTGAAAGTTGATCTAAAAAGTCATTAAAATTAAATTGACCTTTTTTGATTTTTTTACTAACTTCTTTTGCTTTTTTCTCATCAATAATTGCAGATGTTCTTTCAGCAAGTCCCTCAATATCACCAAGACCTAATAATCTTGAAACAATTCTATCAGGAATAAATACTTCAAGATCTGGCATCTTTTCACCAGTTCCTATAAATCTTAAAGGAACGTCTACTTGATTAGCAATCGAAAGGGCAACCCCACCTTTTGTGTCACCATCATACTTAGATAAAATTACACCATCTATTCCAATTTTTTCTTTAAAAGTACTTGCTGTTTTTGTTGCATCATGACCTGTTAATGAATCTGCAACATAAAAAATTTCATTTGGGTTAATTGCATCTTTAATATCTTTTAATTGAAGCATTAACTCTTCATCAATTGCAAGTCGTCCTGCTGTATCTATTAATAATACATCATAATGTTCTTTTTTTGCTTTTTCTTTTGCTGCAAGTGCTATTTTAATTGGATCTTTTTCATTGTCATCAAAATAGATATCAACATCAATTTGTGCTGCAATTTGTTTTAATTGCTCAACTGCTGCTAATCTTTGTAAGTCACATGCTGCTACTAAAACTTTTTTCTTTCTAGTTTTTAAATAGTTAGCTAACTTACCTGTTGTAGTAGTTTTACCAGAACCTTGAAGTCCTGTCATTAAAATTGTTGTAGGAGGAGTAGAAGAAAAAACAAAACCTTGATTTCCTGAAGTTGTTAAAAGATTAGTTAATTCACTTTTTAACGCTTTTAAGAAAGAATCTTGTCCAATACCTGCACTTTTAGTTTGTAATTCAACAGCCTGAATAAGGTCTTTTGTAGTTTTATGATGTACATCAGCTTTTAATAAAGCTTTTTTTAACTCTGATGTTGCTTTTGTTAAAGCTGCAACATCATCTTGATGTCTTATTTTATTTACTGCATTTCTTATCGAACCGGTTATTGAATCAAACAAAATGAATCTCCACAATTTTTAAATTGTGTGATTTTACTTTAAAAATACTTTATTTTAGATTAAAGAAGAAAGATAGTTTAAGGAAATTTTTATATTTATATTTTCAACAATTCCCACTAATAGGGAGTTGTTGTTTTATTGAAGCTTAATTATGAATTAAAGTCATACACTCTAAACTCTTTTGGCTCAGGTGCAATAAACTCATAATCAAATATTCTAGTGATTTTTGAGTGTAATAATACTCTATTGATATTAGAAGCAGTTCTTCCATAAATAGCATCACCAATAATTGGCAATCCAACAGAATTTAAATGAACTCTAATTTGGTGTGTTCTTCCTGATTCTATTACTACTTTTACTTTTGATTTATGACCTTCAACTAATACAGGATAAACTGTACTTTTAGCAGGTTTTCCTCTTTTCACATCAATTTTTGATTTAGCACTTCCTCTATCTTTTGTTGTAAGTATTGGTTTATCAATAACAATTTCTTCTACAACTTTTCCATCAACGATAGCTACATACTCTTTATAAACTCTATTTTGAGCAAATTCTGTAATAGCTTTTTTCTGAAATTCTTCATTTTTTGCAAACATCATTACACCACTTGTTTCTTTATCAAGTCTGTTTAATAAAATTGCTCCAGAGAATTTCTTAGCTACATCATCAGCTGTTAAAAATGCTGGTTTATCTACAACTAAAATATTTTTATCTTCAAATATTACTTTTATTTTTCCGATTTCTTTAATATTAAATTTAGTATCATTTCTAATCTCACCACGTGCAATTAAAACTTTTTTATCTCCAACTTTAACAACCCCTCTATCAATAAGCTCTTTTGCTTTTGAGTTAGAAATTCCTTCTTGTTGTGCTAATAACTTATATGCTTTATCATATTCTACAGCCATTTATTTATCTCCTTTATAATAGGTTCCATTGAACCTGCTTTTGTTAGAATTGCTTTATCTAGATTTTTTATATTATCTAAATAATCTTCCAATTCGTCATTTTCTATTAAGTAGTAATTTTTAATACAATCAAAAAGTGATTTCTGATTAAATATATTTTTACCACTAATTATTTTACAAGAAAAAAATGCAGGCTCAATAGGATTATGCCCACCAATTTTCTCAAATGCACCACCAAGAACAACCACATCTGATATTGCGTAAATATCATTTAATATTCCCATTTTATCAACTAAAATTATATCAGAATCAAAATCCTCTTTTAATGAGTATCTATGATATGAAATATTTTTATTTTTGATATATTCATTTATTAATAAATCAACTTTATGAAATCTTTCGGGATGTCTAGGAACTATTACTAATTTACCTTGTTGCTTTTTATATGAATTTAATATTAATGCTTCTTCATTTTCATGAGTACTAGCAGCTGTAATTAAAACACCAGCAGGTTTTGGTAAATCTAATTTCTTTGTTGGTAATTGTGCTAATTTAATATTACCAATTACTTCCACATTAGAAGCGCCAAGCTCTTCTAATCTTTTCTTATCAACATCACTTTGTGCAAAAACTTTATCAATATTCTTAAATATTTTTCTATAAAAAAAAGAAAACATTTTATATGATTTATAAGATTTATCTGAAATTCTTGCATTTATTAAAAAAGTTTTTGCACCTTTTTTCTTTGCAAACAAAAAAAGCATATACCAAAGTTCAGCTTCCATAACTACTAAAACTTTTTGTTTATTAATCCAAAAAGGTAAAAAGATTTCAAATGGCAAATATCTCACATTTGACGTTATACTTAAAGCTTCATCAAAACCAGTATTTGTAATAACAGAGATATTTGCACTGTGCTTATAATTCTCAATTAGTGGTTTTATTGCTTTTGTTTCACCCATAGAGCATGAGTGAAACCAGATGCCATTTTCTTTAAATTTACTATTATTATTTAAAAAAAATTTAGCGGGGATTGCTTTTTTATATTTAGAACCTTTTGATTTAAATATTAAATAAGGAATTGCAAGTATATAAATAACACTTAATAATAAGTAATAAAATATACTAAAAAGGCTCAAAATTAAGCCTCTTGTACTTCATCTTCTTTGTAAAGAATTCTTCCACAATGTGGACAATTAACAATTTCTTCTGCTTTAATTACTTCAGCATAAGTTTTATCATTAATTTTCATATGACATCCATAACATGCTTGTTTTTTTACAGGAACAACAGCTGAATCTTTTGCCCATCTTTTGATTTTTTCATAAAAAGTTAAAATTTTATTATCAAATTTCTCTAATAATTCACTTCTTTCTTGATATACAACATTTCTTTCTTTATTAATTTCTTCAATTGTAGTATCAACTGCAACTTGAATCTCTTTAATATCATTTTCTTCAGCAGATAATTTCTCTTGTAACTCTTTTAAAGTAACTTCTTTATTTTTTGCAAGATTATCTAATCTATCGATTTCTTCATTTGCAAATGAAATTTGTTCTTTTGCAATTTCTTCTTCTAATTGTAAAGCTTTTAATTCTTTATCATTATGAACATCTTTGTTCTTTTTTGCAATATTTTCTAACTTAGTTTTTAATTCACCTAAATGAATATTATTTTTAGTTCTTTTTGATTTAACATCGTCAATCTCTAAATATATTGAATTGATTGATGCCTTAATTGATTCTGCAGTTTCAACAAATGTTGCTAACTTTGCTTTTTCATTCTCAATTTTTGGTTCAAACATACTAATTGCTGTATCAAATTTTGATAATTTGATTAAATCCTGTAAATACTTATTCAACCGTTTCTCCTTCTATAAAAAACTCAAATGGATTTTTCGAAGCTGTTATTATAGCTTTTAATTTATTTTTTTTCAAATATTCTGAAAGAAGTCCCTCAACTAAGGGGCTAAAGCATCTTTCACTCTCATAGTGTCTTATATCAATAAGTGATAATCCTCTAGCTTTTGCTTCCATAGCATCGTGATATTTTATATCACCTGTTAAGAAACAATCAGCTTTAACTTCATCAATTAATGACATTCCAGAACCCGTTACAATTGCAATTTTTTCTATAAAATCATTGCACTTTACTACTTTTGTAGTTTTTAATTCCATCTTAGAAGATATATGTTTAACTAAATCATTAAAACTCATATTTACTTCACAATAAGATATAAATTCTTCTGTATTAATAATTTTAAAACCTAAAATATTTTGCGTAAAATATTTATTTAAATGGGTCTTATCAATATTTGTATGCATTGATATTAATGAAATATTTTTTTTTATTAATTCTCTTAATAACTTTGTACTATATGTATTATAATTTACTCTTTTCAAACCTGCAAAGATTAAAGGATGATGAGTAATAATCAAAGAATTCTCTTTTGCATTTAAAACAAGCTCTTCATCTAAATCAATACTAATATAAATATTTTCTATCTCATCTTCAAGTGAACCTACTAATAATCCTGCATTATCCCATTTCTCTTGAAGAGCAAAAGGTGAAAGATTATCTAATAAATCGTATATCTCTTTTAATTTCAAATTAATCTCTTAAACAAATAATTCAGGATGTTTTGCTTTTAGCACTTCTAATGCTTTAAAAGAAGCAGGACTTCCAATTCGAGCTAATCTATCAGGTTCTTGCTCTTTATATAAAACAGCACAGCTTTGAGATAGCTCTCGCACCTTTAAAATGTAGTTTTGTCTTTCAGTTACTGAAATTGCTTTTCTTGCATCTAAAGTATTAAAAGCATGAGATGCAATCATACATTGATCATAAGCAGGAAGTGGAATTTTAGCTTCTAAACATTTTTTACACTCATTAAATGCATCATCAAAATGTCTAAATAACATTTCAGTATTTGCAACTTCAAAGTTATATGTTGAAAATTCAAACTCAGCTTCTTTATGAACATCACCGTATGTTGTTATTCCATGTTCATTTTCATTCCATACAATATCATAAACAGAATCTACACCTTGCAAATACATAGCAAGTCTTTCTGTTCCATAAGTGATTTCAACAGCAACAGGGTCACAAGCAAGGCCTCCTACTTGTTGGAAATAAGTAAATTGAGTTACTTCCATACCATCAAGCCAAACTTCCCATCCAAGTCCCCAAGCTCCAAGAGTTGGAGACTCCCAGTTATCTTCTACAAATCTTATATCGTGTCTTGAGATATCTAATCCTAAATACTCTAAAGATTGTAAATATAAATCTTGAATATTATCAGGACTTGGTTTTATTAAAACTTGGAATTGATAATAAGCACCCAATCTATTTGGATTTTCACCATATCTTCCATCTGTTGGTCTTCTACTTGGTGCCACATATGCTGTACTCCAAGGAGTTGAATCTAAACTTCTAAGCAGTGTTGCTGGATGAAACGTTCCTGCACCTGCTGGTATATCATAAGGTTGTACAATATTACACCCTTGTTTTGCCCAAAACTCTTGTAATTTTAATAGAATTTGTGAAAATGTAACCATCTATTTAATCCCTAACTCTTTATTTATTTTATTCTTATCAAACCCACAAATCCAAACATTTCCTATTAAAACTACAGGAGCACCACTGCATCCTTGTTTTTGACAATCTTTTAATGCTTGTTTGTTTTTTGATAAATCTACGAGGTTGTATTTTAGTTTTTTAATTTTAAAATATGAAATAGCTTCCTTGCACCATTTACAATTTGGCAAAGTAAACAGCGCAATTGGCTTCATTATAAAATTACTTCAATATCTTTTGAATCAGTCTCTACAGCTTTAGCTTTTACGATTCTGTCTTCTTTTAATTTTATAGCCAACTCTTTATCAGTAATTGCTAAAATTTGCATTGCTAAATAAGCTGCATTTATAGCTCCTGCTTTTCCAAGGGCAACAGTAGCAACAGGCATTCCTGCTGGCATTTGAACAGTTGAAAGCATAGCATCCATACCATCCATAGCGCCACCTTTCATAGGAACACCAATTATAGGCTTAGTTGTAGCTGCTGCTAGGGCACCTGCAAGATGAGCTGCCATTCCAGCAGCTGCAATAAATGCAACAGCACCTTTTTCTTCAGCTTCTTTTACATAATCTTTTGTTCTTTCAGGACTTCTGTGAGCTGATGAAATAATCATCTCATATTTTACATTAAATTTTTCAAATGTGTCAGAACAGTTTTTCATAATATCATAATCAGATTTACTACCCATAATAATAGATACAAAATTCATTAATTACCCTTTTTTTTGTTTTTTGGCTTACTATTCTATCAAAATTTATCTAATAGTTTTATAATCTGCTTAATCTTTACTTTCTTCCAAGATTCAAATTTATAAAATGTCAAACTATCATTTTCATATATAAATTTTGATAAATTCTTTGATTCATCTTTTATATAAATAGGTTTTACGTATTTGTAATATTTTATTTTTCTTTCATAGTCAGCCTGAGTAAAAACAACAACAGTCGGAATCATAAAAATATCACTTATATGGTATGTTGATGTATCTGTTGTAAAAATTTCGTCCATTTGAGAAACAATATAAATAAAATCATTTAAAGCTTTTGATTCTTTTGATAAATCAACTAAGTTGTCATCTTTGATTTTAGGATCAACTTGCAAAGTTGAAATTATCATATAATCCTCAAATTTAACTAAAAATTCTTTTAATAAATCAATTGCAATAGCTTGTGGCATTGATTTGTGAATGCTTGCAGAATATGGATGAAATAGTAATAATTTACCTTTTAGTTTAGCTTCTTGTATTTTTTTTGTTAAAGTATCTGAAACCTTATATTTTGAAATATCAAGCTGATTATATTTTTCATTATCATCAATTTTTTCATAATCAATTCCAAATTTAAAAAGCCATTTATCAACAATATTTAAAGGAATATCCAAAGAAGTTTCTATGTCTAAACTATTATCAAAAAAATAATCATATTCACATAATTTTTTTGATGTTAAACTCAAAGGGAAAATATTATCAATAAAATTTTGTGTTTGATAGATTTGTTTATCTCTTGTGTAAAAACTATTATTTGAAGCATTTATATAAATATCAAATTTAATTTTCTTATAAATCTCTTTTAATTTTTTATGTAAAATTCTCAAAGCTGTACATGAAGCTATTATTTCACTTATGCTAGAACCTACTCCACCAATAATAGCAATAGATACTTCATCTTTATCTAGATTTTGAACTTGCTTATAAATATCAACTTTTTTAATATCTGAAAATTGTAAATCTTTTGATTTTCCTCTTTTTTTATATTCATCAATATTTGAAATACCAAGCTCAATTGGAAAATTAGGAATTGCTCTTACATTTGTTTCATTTAAAATTTTTGCAAAATAGATATCTTTATCTACTTTTGCAAATATCTCATTTATGTCATTAAAATCATTATAAGTTGTAATATAGACAGTTTCGTTTTCTAAGTTAGATGGTACTTTGAATTTAAAATAATTCACCATAGTACCATCTGTTGTTTTAATATTTATATTTTGAGTTACTCTAAAAAATATCATTTAAATAAATAAGCTTATTCTATTGTTTCAGTAACGTTCTCAACTCTAAACATAGTTAAATAAGGAAGTTTTCCTGGTAATTTAATTTTATTTACATTTCCACTATGAACTGATTCAAGTTCTTTATTTGTTTCTGTTAAGATTTTTTTGAAGTTAATATAATAAAGATCACCTTTTTTAAATATTTTACCAATTTCATTTTCAGATTCTTCTAAAGTTTCTCCAGTTGGAGTAAAGATTTCAATATCTTCATTTGGATAAACTTTGTATTTACATAAGAAATGTTCTTCATCTTCTGTTACAAGTCCAGTAACTTCATAAGAACCTTTACTTAAAGCATATTCATGATTTTGAGAATCTGTTTTTTCAAATGGTCTATGAATTAAATAAGCATCAGTAAACCCTCTATTTTTTGTAGTATAAAGTTCTCTTTGATATTTAGATGCTTCAAATGTATCTGCATAATAATCATCAATTGCATTTCTATAAGCTTTTGCAGTTACTGCTGCATAATAAGGTGATTTTGTTCTTCCTTCAATTTTAAGAGAATCAACAGCACCAGAATCCATAATTTCTTTTATATGTGATGCTAAATTCATATCTTTTGAATTAAATATATAAGTTCCAACACCTGGTTCTTCTTCTAATCTAAATAAAGTACTATGATCTTCATTTGCTGCATATAATGTATATTCAAATCTACAGTCATTTGCACAGCTTCCTCTATTTGGAACTCTTCCCATTTGAACTGCACTTACTAAACAACGTCCTGAATATGCAAAACACATAGAACCATGTACGAAAATCTCTATTTCCATATCAGGTAAATGTTTTTTAATTTCAATAACATCTTTTAATGATATTTCTCTTGCAACTACGATTCTTTTAACTCCCATATCCCAAAATACTTGAGCATCAAGGTAATTTAAAACATTTGCTTGTGTTGATAAGTGAATATCAATATGAGGAGCAATTTCTCTACACAGTTTTACAACTCCAGGAGCTGCTACAATAAATCCATCAGGCTGTAACTCTGCCATTTTTTCAATATGTTTTTTTAATAATTCAATTTGTGAATTAAAAGGAAATCCATTTATTGTTGCATACACTTTTTTACCACGAGCGTGTGCATAATCAATACCTTCCTTAAATGTCTCAAATGTAAATTCTTTCCCCGCTCTAATTCTTAAACTAAAGTGACTAACACCTGCATATACAGCATCTGCTCCATATTTTATAGCTATTTTTAATTTTTCTAAACTTCCAGCAGGTGATAATAACTCTACTTTTTTATTATTCATACAATTCCTTTAAATACTTTTGTAATATATATTTGTTTTTTTATTTAATATTATACCTATTTTTAAATAAATATAAAAGAGGACAGTTTTAATCTTATTTAATAGAAGAGAAAAGGAAAGCTTAAAAGCTTTCCCATTCGTCATCATCTTTTGATGTAGATGAAGATGTAATAGTATTATTTATTTTTGGTTTTTCACTAACATTTGAAACAGGTTTAACAAACTCTTTTTTAACTTCTTCAACTTTAGGTTCAATTTTTGGCTTAGATACTTCAATATTTTTAACATAAACATTATCTTTTTTTAATTGGTCTAATGTTCTAAATACTTCAGAAGTTGAATTATCTAATTTTAAAGATAAGTCATTTAATATATTTTTATCAGGTTGTGCTTTACAATCTTCATTAATATAATCTTGAACACTACTATGAACTAAATCATGGCTTATTTTTAACTGTTTCCAGTTATCTGTTCGGACAAATAGTTTTCCAGAATTTTCTTGTTCAATTAACCATTTACCTAAATCACATTCACTAGGTTTTGTAACTGTCCATGCTACTTTAGAGCTTCCTACTTTTTCAAAATTTACCATCTTAAATTTAATATGATCATTTTTTAATTTTGAAATTTTAAATACTAAATCAATATCTTCAATCTCTTCTTTACTTGATTCTTTAAATTTTGCTCTATCTGCAATTTGAATTAAAGTATCAGATAACATCGAAACTTCACTTGCCAAACTACTAATTGTAGTTGCAGAATTTGCATTAACTTGAGTAGCTTGATCAAGAGCATTTATTGCATCATTTATTTGAATAATACCTCTTTCTTCTTCTTTACTAGCTTGTGATACATCTTCTATTAAAACTATTGTTTCATTGATTTTATTATTTAAATTTGTATAACCACTAATCATATTATTTGCGATTATTTTACCTTCATTTGCTTTTGTGGTTGCAGATTCAACAATACTTTTTATCTCACGAGCAGCATCTGCTGATCTATTTGCAAGATTTCGCACTTCTGCTGCAACTACAGCAAATCCACGCCCTGCTTCACCAGCAGTTGCAGCTTCAACAGCTGCATTTAAAGATAAGATATTAGTTTGGAATGCAATTTGATCAATAACTGTAATTGCATCATTTATCGATTTTACTTGATTATCTATATCATCCATTGCTTTTGTTGTTTTTGAAGCTAATGTTTCTCCTTCTTTTGAAGAAGATTGTAAATCATTTGCTAAAGTAGACATTTGATAAATTTTTTGTACATTTGATTTTACAATAGATGTAATCTCTTCAACAGCTGCTGCTGTTTCTTCAAGTGATGCTGCTTGTTCATTTGCAGATGAGGATAATCTATTTGCTGAACTTGATAAAACATTAGTATCTTCATTTAATTTTTTACCACTTGTAACAATCATTGATAAAAATTCAGATACGGTAATTCCTATTAATTGAGAACTAGCAATCAATGATGAGATAATTCCACTTGCTTTTGAAGATTCAAGAAGTTTTGTATTTGGTGTAAAGTCAGAAGTTCCATACTGCATTAAAATATTATTTAAATTAGTCAAATTCTCATTAGTTTTTGAAATCATAGAATTAATTGAATCTCTTAATTTCATAACCAATTGATTTGATGAAGTTTTCTCAATTTTATAAACATAAAATCCATTATTAACTTTTTCAATAACCGAGTCAACCTCTTCAATTACTTTTGCATCTTCTTCATAACCTGCTTTTAATTTTCCAATATAACCGTTGAAACTATCAACTAATTTTCCAATCTCGTCATTCGATGTTTTTTTAATAATATCACTTGTAGAATCATTCGTACTTATATCTAAAATTGCATCATTTAAATTATTAAGAGGTTTAATTATCATTTTATTTATTAGTAAACTATAAATTAAATATACTATAACAATTGAAATTAATGAGAATATTATAATATTAATAATTACACTATTTATCTCTTCTTTAGTTTTTTCTTCCATTAAAACAACATCAGCTTCAATATCATCTACATAAGCACCTGTTCCAATAATCCAATCCCAAGGTTCAAATTTTTGTACATATGAAAACTTTTCTCGAGGATCACCTTTTTTTTCTGGTCTATCCCAGAAATATTTAACTAAACCACCATCTTTATTGTTTTTTACAACTTCTACCATTTCAACAAAATGTTTTTTCCCTTTAGCATCTTTGTTTTCAGATAAATCTTGTCCAACTAATGCTGGTTTTATTGGATGCATAACCATTTTAGGGCTAGAATCATTTATCCAAAAATATCCGTCTTTACCATATCTCATGTCAGCAATAGCTTTTTTTGATTCTTCTTGTATTTTAGAAGATACATCAGATACATACTCACCTGTTCCAACTACCCAATTATAAGGTTTAAATAATTTTACAAAAGAAACTTTAGGTTGAGGCTTTTCAAATCCTGGTTTTGGCCATACATAATCAACAAAACCTTCACCATCTTTTTTAGCAACGGCTGCAAATTCTGAAAAAATTTGTTTACCAGCTTGGTCTTTATATGAAGCCATATCTTTACCATTAAGAGCTGGTTTAATAGGATGTACAACAATCACAGCATCCGTATCATTAATCCAAAAATAACCACTATCTCCATATCTTGTAGCATCAACAATAGACTTTAATCTTTGCTTTAAAGCTTCTTCAGATAAAACATCTTTTAGTTTAATATACTCTGATTCTAAAATTGAAAATAAAAAGTTTGTTTGCATTTTCAAATCATCTTGAACTTCAATTTTAACTTTATCAAGGGAAGTTCTTTTATGATAAGCTTCAACAGTTTTCATTGCCAGTGAAATATAGTTTTTTAGCTCTTCCTCTTTTTTAGAATAAGATTCTTCTTTATACTTACTAATATTCTCACTTGAAAGTTTATTAATAGAATAAATAGAACTTATTGCAATAGATAAAGATACTAATATTATTGTTATTAACGATAATATTAATAATTTACCTTTTATAGATAAGTTTCCTAACATAGAATTCTCCATATATTAATTTATTTTATATATTACCTTTTGTAATATTAAACTAAGAAATATATATTCATTATTTTTAATAAAAGTATTTTTTTTGTTTAAAATAAGCACATCTATAAAGAGATAATTAAATCATTATTTTATTATTTTAATAAATTTTTAGCAAAATCAATAGCTTCATTTGTGATATTTTCACCACTTATCATTCTTGCAATTTCATTTATTCTTTCTTTATTATTTAATAATTTAACTATTGAATTTCCACTATTTTTATCCACTAAGAAGTGTTGATTTGCACTAGATGTTAATTGAGGTTGATGGGAAATTGCAAATATTTGATATGAATTACTAAGTTTAATTAAGACTTTTGAGATTGCATCACTCTCTTTCCCACTTAAATTTGCGTCAATTTCATCTAAAAAAAGTATTCCGTTATCAACAATATCAAACTCACTCATTGAAGTTAACAATGCAAGTCTTAATCTGTTGTATTCTCCGGAACTTATAGTTTCAAGAGTAACTGAATTTAACTCAAATAAAATATAATCTATCCCATTTGAATCAAGTTCTTTTTCATTTAAAATTATTTTTGCATTACTTAAATATAAAAACTTAAGATATTCATTTATCTTTTTTTCTAATATTAAAGAAGTTTTTTTTCTATAAATTGATATTTGTTTTGATAAAACCAATAACTCTTCATTTATAGACGCATATCTTTTTTCAAGTTTCTCTTTTTGAAAAAAGATATTTTCATATGATTCTAACTCTATTTTTTTTTGTTTTTTATATTTTAAACACTCTTCAATAGAACCAAATCTTTTTTGTAATGCTGATAGTTTTTCTATTCTATCTAATACATTTTCTATATTTATATCTTCTAATTCATATAAAGAATCATTAAACTTTTCAAATACGTTATTTAATTCATTCATAGCTTCATCAAAAAAAGAAGAATCAACTTCCATTAATTCAAGAACATTTACAACATTTTGATTAAATTCCATTATTCCTGAAGCTTTTTTTATTGCAACTTCAATTTTTTCTTTTTTTGATAATCTTTTTTTAATAAGATTTAACTCTTCATACTCATCAATACTTGGATTAATTTGCTCTATTTTATCTATTTCAAATTTTGCAAACTCTTTTAAATCTTCTAATTTATTTTCATCTTCAGAGATTTTTTTTAACTCTTTTTTAATTTGTAGAAACTCTATATATAAACTATCAAAAGAGTTTTTTATTTCTATAAATTCTCTATTATTTTTTGCAGTTAATTTATCTAGAAAAACAATAAGTTTTGAACTATCAAATTCTGAGGTATCTTTTAAATTTAAGTGTTTGATTAGTTTTGTTGAAAACTCATTTAAGTTTTTTTTTGAAATACTTTGATTATTCAAAAAATATCTGACCTTATCTTTTTTTATACTTTTAATAACAATATCATCATCAAAAGATATATCATAAGTATCATCACTAAATTTTAAATTATCAAGTTGAACTTCACCTAACTTTGCTTTTACATCAGATAATGCAAATAGTGATAAAATTGCTTGCATTAAAATAGATTTTCCAGCTCCACTTGGACCTGTAAAAATATTTAGACCATTTTTAAATTCTAAATCAACTTCATTAAAAGATAAACAATCTTTTAGATAGACTCTTGTAATCAATTTTAGTTACCCCATCTTAATTTTTCATTTAATACTTCAAAGTAATTTCTCTGAATTCTATGTATCATTTTTGCTTTTTTAGATGCAATTCTTATTTTTATAGATTGATTTTGTTCAACTTCATAAATATCTTGGCCATCTACAATTACAACGGCACCTTGATTATCAGTTATAATAAACTCTATTTCAAAATCAGCAGGCATAACAAGAGGTCTTTGAGTCAAAGAGTGAGGAGCAACGGGAGTTACAATAAATGCTTCAGTTAAAGGATAAACAATTGGTCCTCCTACTGATAAGTTATAAGCAGTTGAGCCTGTTGGTGTTGAAATAATTACACCATCACCAAAATATGTATTAAAATGTTTTCCATCAATTTTTGCAGAAATCTTTATCATCGATGAAATTGATTTTCTAGAAATAACAATATCATTAAAAGCAACAAATTTATTTAAATTTACACTTCCTTCAACCATCATTCTACTATCAATTTTATAAACATCATTTTTCAAATCTTCGATAAACTTAGGTAATTGATCCATTGAAATATCTGTTAAGAATCCTAAAGTTCCAAGATTTATCCCAAGAACTGGTTTATCATATTTAAATGATTTTCTAACAACTGAAAGAAGAGTCCCATCTCCACCAACTGATATAAGAAAATCAACTTTATAACATAACTCTTCTAAAGGAAAACCTTTTAATGATATCATATTTGCAGAATTATCTTCTAATAATATTTCTATATCTGCATTTTGAAATAATTCTTTTATTTTTAGGTATGTACTTTTAAGTTCTGGACTTGAAGGTCTTAATATTATACCTGCTGTTTTAATACTTTTAAGTACTTCAAAATTTTTCTCAATTTTCAAAAATCACCTATCTTCTTATTTTTAAATTTATTTAAAATATTTTTATATTTTAGCTGATTATATATAATAACTTAAATAAATTTAAAGCAAAAAAAAAGGGATATGCAAATGCATATCCCTTTTTGATATAAAAGTTACTCAATATATATCTTTTACTCTTATTTAACGTGATTAGTTCTGTCCTTTGTCGTTCAATTACGAAATCATAGATTTCTATTACACATACAAAAGCTCGTTAATAGCTATAAATGACACGCAGGTGTCATTTACTTAACGCTATTAACCATTTCTTTTTTTAATAATTTCTTCAGAAACGTTTTTTGGAACTTCAGAATAGTTATCAAAAATCATAGAATATGTTGCTCGTCCTTGAGACATAGATCTTAAGTCTGTAGAGTAACCGAACATTTCAGATAATGGAATTAATGCAACAACTAGTTTAACACCAGCTCTGTCATCCATAGACTGAATTTGTCCTCTTCTTTTATTACAATCGCCGATACAATCACCCATATAATCTTCAGGTGTTTCAATTTCAACTCTCATAATTGGTTCTAAAATAATAGCTTGAGCAGCTGCTGATCTACAACCTTGTTTGAATCCCATTGAAGCAGCTAATTTAAATGCCATTTCAGATGAATCCACGTCATGGTAAGAACCATCATAAAGTGTTACTTCAATGTTAACCATTGGATAACCTGCTAGTATACCACCTTGCATTGCTTCAAAACAACCTTTTTCAACAGCTGGGATATATTCTTTAGGAACAGTTCCACCTTTGATATCATTGTTAAATTTGAAGTTTTCTTCGCTTCCAACTAATGGCTTAATGTCTAAATATACGTGACCGTATTGACCTTTACCACCTGATTGTTTTGCGTATTTATACTCTTGTTTAACAGCATTTTTAATTGTTTCTCTATAAGCAACTTGAGGAGCACCAACTTCAGCTTCAACTTTGAATTCTCTTTTCATTCTATCTACAAGAATTTCAAGGTGTAATTCACCCATTCCTGAAATAATAGTTTGTCCAGATTCTTCATCAGTATTAACTCTAAATGATGGATCTTCTTCTGCTAATTTTCCTAAAGCGATTCCCATTTTTTCTTGGTCAGCTTTAGTTTTTGGCTCAACTGCAACAGAAATAACAGGTTCAGGGAACTCCATTCTTTCTAAGATAACAGGATCTTTTTCAGATGCAAGTGTATCTCCAGTAATTGTATATTTTAAACCAACAACAGCACCGATTTCTCCAGCATAAAGCTCTTTGATCTCTTCTCTATTATTAGCATGCATTTTAAGTAATCTTCCGATTCTTTCTTTTTTCATTTTTGTTGAGTTATAAACGTAAGTTCCAGATTCTAAAACCCCTCTATAAACTCTTGTAAATGTTAACTGTCCAACGAATGGGTCAGTCATAATTTTAAATGCTAATGCTGCAACTTCACCAGCATCAGTTGAAGGAACGATAACAGCTTCACCATCTTGAGTTTCACCATTAATGTCAGCAACCTCAGTTGGAGCTGGTAAATACATAGCAACAGCATCAAGTAAAGTTTGAACACCTTTGTTTTTAAAAGCAGTACCACAAGTCATTGGAGTAATAGTCATTTTTAAACAACCAGCTTTAATACCTCTAGTGATTTCTTCTTCAGTTAATTCTTCACCTTCAAGGTATTTTTCCATTAACTCTTCGATTGACTCAGCAGCAGCTTCGATCATTCTTTCTCTATATTCTGCAGAAATTTCTAACATATCAGCTGGAATTTCTTCAACGTGATAGTTAGAACCCATTGCTGCATCTTCATCCCAAACGATAGCTTTCATTTGAACTAAATCTACAATACCTTTAAAGTTCTCTTCAGAACCTATTGGTAATTGAATAGGAATTGCATTTGATTTTAATCTTTCATTTACTTGTTTTTCAACATTATAAAAATCTGCACCTGTTCTATCCATTTTATTAACGAATATCATTCTTGGTACTTTATATTTATTAGCTTGTCTCCAAACAGTTTCAGATTGTGGTTGAACCCCACCAACTGAACAGAATACTGCAACAGCTCCATCAAGAACCCTCATAGATCTCTCAACTTCAATAGTAAAGTCAACGTGTCCTGGAGTGTCAATGATGTTAATCATTAAGTCATCACCAGTTTTTGGGTGTTTCCAGTGACAAGTTGTAGCAGCAGAAGTAATTGTAATACCTCTTTCTTGCTCTTGTTCCATCCAGTCCATAGTTGCAGCACCTTCATGAACCTCACCGATTTTATGAGATACACCTGTATAGAATAAAATTCTTTCAGTAGTTGTAGTTTTTCCTGCATCAATGTGAGCTGCAATACCAATATTTCTAACTCTGTTAAGTGGTGTTTTTCTAGCCATTTATAATTCCTACCATCTGTAGTGAGCAAATGCTTTATTAGCTTCTGCCATTCTATGAATATCTTCTTTCTTCTTGAAAGATGAACCTCTTTCATTAGCAGCTTCGAATAACTCATTAGCTAATCTTTCTACCATAGTTCTTTCATTTCTTTTTCTAGCATATTCTACTAACCATCTTAATGCTAAAGTTTGTCTTCTTACAGCTCTAACTTCAACAGGAACTTGGTATGTTGCTCCACCAACTCTTCTAGATCTTACTTCTAAAAGTGGTTTAACATTTTCAATTGCTCTTTCAAAAAGTTCAATACCTTTTTCTTCACCTCTTGAATCAAGGTTAGCAATAGCACCGTACATGATTTTTTCTGCAGTAGATTTTTTACCATCTTGCATAACTGTATTAACAAATTTTGTGATCACTTTACTATTGTAGATAGGATCAGCCATTATTTCTCTAACTGGAGCTTTTCTTCTTCTCATTTTCTATCCTTCTACTTTTTCTTAGCTTTTGCTTTTTTTGTACCATATTTAGATCTTGCAACAGTTCTGTTTGCAACACCAGCAGTATCTAAAGCACCTCTTACGATGTGGTATTTAACCCCAGGTAAATCTTTAACTCTTCCCCCTCTTACTAGAACAATTGAGTGTTCTTGTAAGTTGTGACCTTCACCACCGATATATGAAATTACTTCATATCCAGATGTTAATCTAACTTTTGCAACTTTTCTTAAAGCCGAGTTAGGTTTTTTTGGAGTTGTTGTATATACTCTTGTACATACCCCTCTTCTTTGTGGGCAACTTTCTAACGCTGGCGATTTAGATTTTTTTATAACCTTTTTTCGCTCATTTCTTACAAGCTGATTGATTGTAGGCATTTCTTTCCTTTATGTAAATTGGTTTGAATAATTAAAGCTTTATTCATGCTTCTCGTGCGACTTCAACAATATAGTTAAAACGATACTCCCATTCTAGGAAACTTAAAAGTTTTGAGTTTTCTAAAAAAGTGCGTGATTATACTGAATATATACTTAATTATTGTTGAGTTTAATTTTTAAGTGCTTTAACTGTTATTTGTATACTAATTAAGTGTGGAATAAATTTTTCCTACTAAAATTTCAAAAATTTAACAAAACTAAAAAAGATTTACTAATGATGACAAAACAATTATTTCCTTTAGCCTTAGGTGGCTTAGCAATAGGAACTACTGAATTTGTAATAATGGGATTACTCCCTGATGTTTCAAATTCTCTTAATATCTCTATTCCAGTAGCAGGGCATCTTATTTCTGCTTATGCATTTGGAGTTGTAGTTGGGGCTCCTATTTTGGTGGCACTTAGTGCAAAATTTCCTCCTAAATATATTTTAATTGCACTAATGATTTTATTTACAATATTTAACGCATTTTCAATAATTGCACCTGATTATAATACTTTATTAATGTCAAGATTTTTTTCAGGTCTTCCCCATGGTGCATTTTTTGGTGTAGCAACCGTTGTAGCTTCAAAACTAGCTCAAAAAGGTAAAGCAGCACAAGCAATTGCTTCTATATTTACAGGTCTAACCTTGGCAATTTTAATTATGGTTCCAATAGTTACTTTCTTAGGTCATCATCTTCATTGGAGATATGCTTTTGGTGTTGTTTCTATTTTAGGATTATTAACTATTTTATTTTTACATCTTTGCTTACCTCACTTAAAACCCTTAAGAAGTGTAAGTTTTAAAGAAGAATTAGAGTTTTTTAAAACAATCAAAGCTTGGCACATTCTTACAATCGTCTCAATTGGTTTTGGTGGTTTATTTGCTTGGTTTAGTTATATAGCGCCACTTTTAATTCATGTATCTGGATTTGATATTGCTGATGTATCTTATATGATGGTTGTTGCAGGTGCTGGAATGGTTGTTGGTAATATAGCAGGTGGATATTTAGCTGATAAAAAAGACCCTGTGATTGCTGCTATTATTTTACTATTTCTAATGGTTATAGCATTACTATTAGTATTCTTCTTCTCTGAAAATAAAATTATAGCTATTATACTTACTTTTATTTGTGGAGCACTTGCAATGTCAATTGGATCGCCTATAAATATGATTATGTTAAAAAGTGCAAAACACTCAGAAATGTTAGGAGCAGCTTTTATACAAGCTGCTTTTAATGTGGCAAACTCATTAGGAGCTTTATTTGGAGGAATTCCACTATTATTTGGATTAGCATTTAATTATCCAGCCTTAGTTGGAGCTGCAATGGCACTATTTGGAGCAATTTTATGTTTAGTATTTTATAAAAGATATGAAAGATGAGATCTTAAATATCTTTTATAAGATCTCCTGAACACGACCAACTTGTCCATCTTGAAGACGAACTTTTATTCCATGGGGATGAACAGCAGAATTTGTCAAGATATCTTTTACGATACCTTGCGTTAATTTACCACTTCTTTGATCTTGTTTTAAAACAATATTTACTTTAAGTCCTTGTTTTATATTAAATCTTTTTTTAGGATCCATTAGATTTCTTCTTCTTTTTTATAAGTTAAAATATCTCTTGCGAAATCTACATGATAGAAAAATATTATTTTATAAATCATTGAAACTTTTGTTTTTTTCTCAACTGATGTATCTAAAATAGAAAATGTAAAACCTAATAAATCTTCTTCTTTTTTAGGTGTAACTTTAATAGAAATAGGTTTTAATGTTCTCATCATATTCATAGTTTCTTTATAATCTTTTGGATTTAAGCCATTAAGCATATCTCCATCTCTTTCTTCTTTTCTCATAGCAGTAAATAGTTGATCTAAACTCTCTTTAAATATTTGTTTATTCCAATTTAATTTTGCCTTTGCAAAGTGAAATACACAACTTTTATTTAATAAAGCATGTGGTTTTTCTTTTTTTATATCTTCAATCATTTGAAGGAATACATTAGTTCCTCCAATACTCATTGCAAATTGTTTTACTTCTTCATGTAATTGATTTTTTCTTTCTACATCTAATTCATTAAAATTCATTCTTTTCCTCTTGTATTACTTTTTCGTAGTATAGCCAAATTATCATCTATATGATGATTTTGAGCTTTTTATATTTACATTGTAAAATCCATTATTTGCTAAAAATATTTTTACTTCTTGATTAATAAATTTATTTTTAGGCCCCTTAACTATTTCTAAAATTGGTGGATTATCTTCTTTAAAATAATCAAATTTTAGTTCAAAATATGGAATCAGATTTCCACAAACTGCCCTAAACATCATAGTTGAAAGATTATTTCTAAAAATAAATCTTTTTGTTTCATTATCTTCTATGATTATTGGATTATGGATTAATCGCACCTCTTGCTCTTCCATAAAAAGTTCATTTTTTGATTTTGCTGAAAGATTATTTATTTCATTTATTATCTCTTCACAAAAAAATTGAAACTCTTTTGATTCAAAGTCTTTTTTTTCATCAAGCAACAATAAAGGTTTTAAAATACTTTTAATCTCTTCTTCTTGTTTATACTCATCATATAAAACTTCAGAAGTTTTTATTAAATCATTCTCTTTGAAATAATCAGTATTAAAACCAATTGCTACTCCATAACCATCATTTGCATAAGCTCGCCATTGACTAAGTAAATCATCTCCTTGAGAAAAAGAAGCTATGTAAACTGTTGGTTGCTGATTTTCATAAAGTCTAATGAAACTGTTAAACTTTTCATAGTTATTTTTATTTGTGTATTCTTTGATTTTTTTTAAAACTTTTTCTTTTATCCAGTGTATTTCTTTGTAATCATTTAAATTATAAACTGAACTAAGCCATAAAGTCTTATTTTGGATGATTGCTTTAAAAGCATCAACATTGCAGTAGTGATATATGATCTTTCCCATATTAACTCCTATGGGAAAGATTATACTATAAATAGTTTATAGTACAAAACCTATTTTCCCTCAAACTCTTTTTCATCAGTATATGCTACTACTTTTTCAGCAATATCATTAACTTCTCTCGCAACTTTATTTGCTTCTTCAGCTGAAGATGCATTTTGCTGAGTTACTCTATCTAAATTATTAACAGTATCGTTAATTTGCTCCATTGCATTAAATTGCTCTTTTGAAGATGTTGATACTTCATTAATTAATGATAAAGTATTATGAATATTGCTATTTAATTTTTCATAACCTTGAATCATTTCACTAGAAATAACCTTTCCTTCATTTGCTTTATTTGTAGCATTAATTACTAACTCTTTTATTTCACGTGCTGCATCTGCACTTCGTGAAGCTAAATTTCTTACTTCTTGTGCAACAACAGCAAATCCACGTCCAGCTTCACCTGCTGTTGCTGCTTCAACAGCTGCATTCAATGATAATATATTTGTTTGAAATGCTATTTGGTCAATTACAGTAATTGAATCTGCAATGGCTTGTGTTTGTTCATTAATTTCATCCATTGACATTGCAGTTTTTGAAGCTAGTTTTTGACCAATATCAACAGAACTTGAAACTTCATTTGCATAAGATGTCATTTTTGCAATATTCTGAGAACTATTTTGCATATTTGAAGTAATTTCTTCAATAGCAGCTGCTGTTTCTTCTAATGATGCAGCTTGTGAATTTGCAGAGGCAGTTAACTTTGATACGTTGTTTGATAAAATATCAGCATTAGAAGAAAGTACTAATCCAATTTTTTTATTCTCTTGAAGCATACTTGTTATCGCTACTCCTAAATTATTTACATCATTACATAAAGCTTTTATATCACCTTCTAATCCACTAATATTTATTTTACTTCTATAGTCATAGTTTGTATATAAAGATAATACATTCATTGCATTTTTAATGTTATTTTCAATTGCCCCTAGCATTTGATTTATAACATTTTTAAGTTCATTTAATGAAGGATTATTTGTTTCACCTTCTATTCTTGAATTAAGTAAACCTTTTTTTGCTTCATTTGCACATTTAATTGAACTAGCTACAAGAATTCTATCTTTTTCTATCGATTTATTTGTATTTAAAATATTTTCATTTACAACTGCAGCCATTAATCCTAATTCATCTGTTGAATTTATTTCAATTATTTTTGACTCTTTTGTTTCTTGATTTAAATATTTAAAAAATTCTATTAATCCATCTTGGAATCGTTGTAATGGTTTTTTTATAGAATTTGTAATCGCAAGAATTACAAAAGATAAAATAATTAAAACTATAATAACAAGTGTATACAATGTATATATCGTTGAATCAATTTTTTCTAATGCCAAAAGATAACTTGATTTATTTTCTACATCGGCAGTTTTATTTATTGCATTTAATTGTTCATTTATTTTCGCAAACATTTCATCTGTTATAAATAACATTGGAGTTGCCATTCCTAAATCAACACTTAACATATCAACTGCATCTTTAATTGCTGAGTTATATTCAATTAATTCTTTATTAACAGATTCAATACTTTTTTTATATTCCTCTGTTAAATATGGTGCTTTTAAAAAATTTTCCACCTCTTTTACAATGCTAACTCTTAATTTTTCTAAAAGTGCTAATTGCTCATCAATCATGAATTGTTCATATTTACCAGTAGAATAACTGAAAGTTTTATATAAAATTGAATTATACAAATTTACATCACTTAGTAATTTGCTACTTGTCTTATACAATTCAAATTTCACTTCTACTATCTCATTTAATGTACTTTTGTCAGACTTAAGAGCATTATTAGAAAAAAGTGCCAAAATTAATAAAAATAACACGGCAATTGCAGGTGCTATAATTATTTTTTTTCCAATTTTCATATTTTTTATACCAAACATTGACGACTCCTGAAGATTAAATTCCCAAATAAATTAAATAAGCTAAATTTAACTTATTTGGAAATTTAAAGCTTTGAAAATCAAAGCTTTAAATGAAAGACTATTTATAAACTCCAGCTCCGATTAACTGATTTTCACCAATTCCAATAACATAAGAAGTTTTTGGAGTTTGTTCTCCTCTTGTTGGGTGAGCCCAAACATAATCAACCCATCCAGAACCATCAGCTTTTACTTTATCAATAAACTCTTTAAATAATTGATTTCCAGCTCTATCTTTATATCTGTACATATTTTTACCTTTTAAAGGTTTTTTTGGATGTGCAGTTATAACTCCATCAAAATCATTTGCCCAGATATATAAATCACCATTTACAAATTCACTTTCTGGTTTGTTAAATTCTTCAACACAAGCTGCTACTCCAACTTTTTTACAGAACTCTACACCTTTATCAACTAATGCTTTAGCATCTTCTTGTGTACTCTCAGCATTCGCTAATGTTACACAAAACAATAGTGATGCTCCTAATTTAATTAACTTACTCATAATTACTTCTCCTTAGTTTATTATTTACTCAATATTCGCATAAAAGATATTAATATTTTCTTAATATTTATTAATTATTAATCATAAACTTAAATTCTTATTAAATTGCTATTTAATTGCTATTTTTTATCTTTTTTTATACTTTAATTCTATAAAAAAAATATTATTTTCTGAAATATAGCAATAATCATTTCATCTATAAACAATTTATTTCTATATAATATATACAAATAATATAAAAAATATAAATTTATATATTAATTTTATATTTGATATAATAACTCTATATAAAATATATTCTATTATAGAAAGAAGGAGAGAAGAAGTGTCATTTGTTGTTTATAGTATAAAAGGTGGTGTTGGTAAAACAACCCTATCGGTTCAAATTTCTCAGATGTTAGAGTACACGTACGTTACAAACGATTCTCACTCATCAGCACACAATTTAATGCCAGAAGAAAAAGGTTTCTTAGTATCAAGTGAAGAGTATGAAGAAATTCCATTTGATAATAATGTAGTTTACGATTTTGGAGGATTTAAAGATACAAGAATTAAAGATATTATAAAACAATCAAAAAAAATCATAATTCCAACACTAACATCAATAGTAGATTTACAAGCAACACTTGCTACTTTAAAAGATATTGCCGAAGTTAATAAAAATATTATTATTGTCATAAACCGTGCTAAAAGCAACAATAAAGCACTAGAATTAAAAGAGTATTTAGAAGAAGAAATAAAAAAATCTTACAATGATTTAAATATAATAATTATTTTTGTAAGAGAATCATCTGTTTTAGAAGACTCATTATTTGACTGTGAATATGTGGAAAATAAAGCTGGAGATAATAGATTCAAAAGACATATATATAGAAATGCCATTGAAGATATGATAACTTTAAAAAATAGTTTGGTGTAAAAATGGGATATGCAGATAAACTAAAACAAAACTCTTCTAAAATACAAACTATTGAAAAAGTTTTAGAAGAAAAACCTTCAAGAAAAAAATCAATGGGTAGACCTAAAAAAGCACAAAATGAAGTTAGAAATACTGCAATTCCAATTGCATTAAATCAAATTGAAAAAGATTGGATAGAGAATCAAGCCTCTTTAATGTCTGAGCAAATTGGAGTTAAAATTACCACTTCCGCATGGATGAGAATGACTTTATTAAAAGATATGCCTAAAAATAATTAAATTTTTAACTAAATAAAAACTTAATCTTTTACAAGTAGGAATTAATGAAGAGTTAAAAAATAAAAAATATTATTAAATTGTATTTATAATTAACTTGATTACAAATTATGTACAACTCTATATCGAGTAGTAATTTAACTAAATTTTCTTGGGACAAACTTAGACTATGAAAGTCCAATTTGTCCTTATCTTAAAGATAGTAATACTATTTTATTACTGCTTAGGAAGTAGTTTCATTGGAACAATTTGGAACTCGTCCATATTCCATACATTGTTTTTTACATAAGGTTCATTTTCTAACCATTCATCTAATTCATCATCTGATTCGAAATCAATAAATAGAGTTGATCCAACCATAACATCGTCTTCTATTAATGCTCCTGCATTAATAATCTTACCTTCAGCCATAAGCTTTCTTGCACCTTCCATATGTGCTTCTCTTGACTCTAATCTTCGTTCTAGTGCATTCTCGTTATCGTAAGCGATGATTAAATATTGCATTTTATATTTCCTTTTTTATTTAATTTTAGCATTCTATCATAAAAATAAAATGAGAAAATTAAATATTTTAAAAACCCACAGCAAATAAAAAACTTAATGGATATATTAACACGTTCATATATCTAAAAACAATTGTCATTTTTATATTCATTGGCATAATTTCTTCAATTTCTTTTCCACTTGAAAGTTTTTGCATTAAAGTTAATTTAAAACTTATATCTAAAAACTTTATAATTAGTATTGAACTCATCCAAAAAGAGAAATTATTTAAATAAAAAGATAAAAAAATAGTATAAAAAAATGTTAAATGTAATAAAAAATATAAAAATATGTTTTTTTGAAAAATTGAAAAATTGTTTTTAATTAAACCATATAAGGTATCAGATTTTTGCCAGTTAGATTCAAAAAATTCTAGGGCAATAAATATTAAAAATAAAGATAAGATATCCATTTTATATTAGTATCTAAACAATAAGGCAAAGCCTTATTGTTAAAGATTAATGTTCAGAAAATTTAATTTTTTGGTTTTTGTATAGACCAGTTCCTACAGGAATTGTTCTACCAATAACAACGTTTTCTTTTAAGTCTTCTAACATATCCATTTTAGCACTAATAGCAGCTTCTGTTAAAACTTTAGTAGTCTCTTGGAATGATGCAGCTGAGATAATTGAATCAGATGTAACAGCAGCTCTTGTGATACCTAATAATAAAGGTTCAGCAATAGCAGGCTCTCCACCTAATTTAATTACTTTAGCATTTTCAATTTTAAATCTTTTTTTAGAAACCATGTCACCAACGATAAACTTAGTATCTCCCCCATCTAAAATTGAAACCTGTCTTAACATTTGAGAAGTAATAACCTCAATATGTTTATCAGCAATATTAACCCCTTGAGATCTATATACTTGTTGTACTTCTGATACAATAAAGTAATGTAAAGCTTTTTCACCTAAAATTCTTAAGATATCATGTGGAGAGATTTGACCATCTGTTAATGCTTCACCAGCATGAACAAACTCACCTTCATGAACAAGAATTTGTTTAGATTTCTCTACTAAATACTCACTATTATTTCCAATTACATCCGTAATTAAAATTCTTTGTTTATTTCTTAATGGTTTACCAAAAGATATAACTCCATCAAATGATGCTAATACAGCAATATTTTTTGGTCGTCTAGCTTCAAATAATTCAGATACTCTTGGAAGACCCCCAGTAATATCTTTTGATTTTTGAGTTGCTTTTGGTGTTTTACCAATAATATCAGCTACTTCAACTTTTTTACCTTCTGCTACGTTTAATGAAGTTTTTGGGTCAAGTGAATATCTAATAATTTCTTTATCATCAGTTGCTAAAATAATTGTTGGTTTATATCCACTTGGAATATATTCATTAACAACTAGTTTTGAAGTTCCTGTTAACTCATCGAATTGCTCTGAAACTGTAACACCTGGGATAATATCTTCAAACGAAATAATTCCGGCTTTTTCTGCAATTGTAGGATTCGCGTATGGATCCCATTCAGCAATTACAACTTGTTCAGTTGTTTTTGGAACTGCAATTAAAGATTCTTTTTCAACTTCAGTATTGTCATTTAATTCAATTAATGAACCTCTAGCAATATAGTGTCTTAAAGCTTCTCTATCTTCACCATCAACGATAACAGCAAATACACCTTTGTCTGTTACTGTATCACCAGCTTTGATATCTTCTCTTCTTTCTAAATAGTCACCAATTAGTTTATAGTATTTAACAACACCTTTAGCACCTGAAACTATTTTAGAAGTAATAGGAGCTCCATCTTCAACTTTTAATTCAGAAGCAAATGGAATCCTATTTGGTACATTCCATCCATCTTTAATCATCTCAACGATTGATTCATTTTGCTCTATTTCTTCACCGTTTGAATATGGTAAGTATAATTTACCTTCAATTTTTCCAGAAATACCAGCTAACTCATTAGCTTTAGCAACATCATTTTTTCTTAAATAATATTTTTTAGTCTCTTTACCATTTGTAATAGTTAAGATGATTTCTTCGTGTAATGTTTCAACAGAAACTTTACCTTTAAATGGTGCATTAATTTTTGGTTCAACAAGTAAAACACCTGCATTTCTTCTATTTGCAACAATAATTTTTCCATCAGATTTAATATATTTTTTAATGTTGTAGTATCTAATGAAACCTTCTTTATCAGCTTTTAATTCTCTTTCAGTTTGAGTAGCAGATGCTGTTCCCCCAACGTGGAAAGTTCTAAGTGTCAGCTGTGTTCCTGGCTCTCCAATTGATTGAGCAGCAACAACGCCAACAGCTTCACCTGGTTTTGCTTTTCTTTGCTCACCAAGATTTAGACCATAACATTTTGAACATAAACCATTTTCAACTTTACAAGTTAATGGAGTTCTAATTACTACAGATTTAACTTCAGCTTCAGCAACAACTTTTGCATCTTCTTCAGTGATTAATGTACCCTCAGCAAATAAAATCTCATTTGAAATAGGATCAATAATATCTTCAGCAGTAACTCTACCTGTGATTCTTTCTTCTAAGCTTTCAATTAATTCATTACCAGAAGTAATATCAGTAATTTCAATACCTTCATGAGTACCACAATCTTCAACTGTAATTCTTACATTTTGAGAAACGTCAATTAGTTTTCTTGTTAAGTAACCAGCATTTGCAGTTTTAAGTGCAGTATCCGCAAGACCTTTTCTAGCTCCGTGAGTTGAAATAAAGTACTCAAGTACATTTAGACCTTCTCTAAAGTTTGAAATAATTGGTGTTTCAATAATAGAACCATCTGGCTTAGCCATAAGTCCCCTCATACCAGATAACTGTCTAATCTGCGCAGCAGAACCCCTAGCTCCAGAATCGGCCATCATATAAATAGAGTTGAATCCATCTTTATCAGATCTAACTAAGTCCATCATCTCAGAACCAAGTCTATTATTAACTTCTGTCCAGATATCAATAATTTTATTATATCTTTCTTGCTCAGTTAATAAACCTTGAGAGAATTGTTTTTGAACTTCAATAACTTCTTTTTTAGATTTAGCAATATGTCCAACTTTAGTTTCTGGAACTCTAATATCATCAATAGAAATTGAGATACCAGCAGTTGTTGCATATTTGAAACCTAAGTTTTTAAGATTATCTAAAAATCTTGGAGTTACTTCATAACCACCATGTTTATAAATATAATCAACTAAAGTACCGATATCTTTTTTCTTTAAAATTTTATTCCATAAATTTGTTGGTACAAATTCTGGTAAAATTTCATGAATAATTAATCTTCCAACAGTTGTATGAATAATTTTCTCATCTAATTTAGTTCTAATTTTTGCATGTAAATCAACTTGATTCATATCTAATGCAATTTTTACTTCATTAACATCAGTAAACAATTTATGTTCACCTTTTACACCATCTTTTTCTAATGATAGGTAATAAATACCTAAAATCATATCTTGAGATGGAACTGCAATTGCTCTACCAGATGCTGGTAAAAGAATATTCATAGATGACATCATTAAAATTTTTGCTTCAGCAACTGCTTCTTGTGATAAAGGCACGTGAACTGCCATTTGGTCACCATCGAAGTCGGCATTAAAAGCAGCACAAACTAATGGGTGTAATCTAATTGCTTTTCCATCAATTAATACAGGGTGGAAAGCTTGAATAGAAAGTTTATGTAGAGTTGGAGCTCTATTTAACATAATTGGGTATTCATCAACGATTTCGTTTAGACATTCCCATACTTCATTAGCTTCAGATTCAATTAATCTTTTTGCAGCTTTTAAAGTAGTTGCATAACCTTTTTCTTCTAATTTAGCCATTAAATGTGGTTTAAATAACTCTAAAGCCATTTTTTTAGGAATACCACATTGGTCCATATTTAATGTAGGTCCAACAACGATAACAGATCTTCCTGAGAAGTCAACCCTTTTACCAAGTAAGTTTTGTCTAAATCGTCCTTGTTTACCTTTAATAATTTCAGATAAAGATTTTAAAGGTCTTTTATTTGCACCTTTAACTGCATTAGCTGTTTTACCATTATCAAATAAAGCATCAACTGCTTCTTGAAGCATTCTTTTTTCATTTCTAATAATGATTTCAGGAGCGTCTAGTTCTGTTAATCTTTTTAATCTGTTGTTTCTGTTAATAACTCTTCTATATAAGTCATTTACATCTGATACAGCAAATTTTCCACCATCAAGTGAAACAAGTGGTCTTAAATCAGGTGGAAGAACTGGTAATTGAGTTAACATCATCCATTCTGGTTTATTCCCAGAGTTTAAGAAGTTTTCAACAACTTTTAATCTTTTAATTATTGTTTTTCTTTTTGCTTCTGATTTTGTAGAACCCATTTCTTCTTTTAGAACTGTTAATAATTCAAATAAATCAATAGTTTCTAATAAATCTCTTACAATTTGTCCACCCATGTTTGCTTCGAAACCTGTGTGCTCAAATAAATCTGCAATAGTTCTATATTGTTCTTCATTTAAGATATCATATTTTAAAACTTTTTTAGTTTTTTCATTATCATAGAAAGCTTCACCTGCTTCACTTACGATATATGCTTCATAATATAATACTCTTTCTAAATCTTTAAGCTTAACACCTAATAATGTACCGATTCTTGTAGGTAATGAGCTAACCATCCAGATATGTGCAACAGGAGATACTAAATCAATATGTCCCATTCTGTGTCTTCTAACTTTTGAAGAAGTTACTTCAACCCCACATTTTTCACATACAACACCTTTGTATCTCATTTTTTTGTATTTACCACAAAGACATTCGTAATCTTTTACTGGTCCAAAAATTTTCGCACAAAATAAACCATCTCTTTCAGGTTTTAATGTTCTATAGTTAATAGTTTCAGGTTTTTTAACTTCCCCACAAGACCATGCTAATATTTTTTCAGGACTTGCAAGTCTTAATTGAAAAGCCGCAAAATCTTGCGGTCTTTCTAACTCTTTTATTTCAATAGGTTGTAATATTTTTTCAGTTTTACTCATTATTTTCTACCTCTCCAAAAATCTCTACATCTAAGGCTAGAGCTTTTAACTCTTTTGTTAATACGAAGAATGTTTCAGGTACACCTGAATTTGGAACATTTTCACCATTTGCAATTGCTCTATAAGCTCTTGTTCTACCTTCAACGTCATCCGATTTAGTTGTAAGCATTTCTTTTAGTACGTTAGTTGCACCATAAGCTTCTAATGCCCAAACTTCCATCTCTCCAAATCTTTGTCCACCAAATAGAGCTTTTCCTCCAACTGGTTGTTGAGTAACTAAAGAGTAAGGTCCAGTAGATCTTGCATGCACTTTTTCATCAACAAGGTGGTGAAGTTTAAGCATATACATGTAACCCACGTTTACTCTTTCTTTCATTCTCTCACCTGTTTTACCATCAGTTAATACACACTTACCATCTGAATCAATTTTTGCTAATTCAAATAATTTGATAAACTCTTCTTCTTTTACACCATCAAAAATTTGTGTAGCAAATCGTACACCTTTTGTCCAGTCTTGACCATATTTAACTAATTCATCATCAGATAATTTATCCATGAATGCTTTACCATTCATTAATTTTGCAACTGATGCAATTTCAGACATTTTAGCTCTAAGTTCAGCAATGAAATCAGCTTTTTTAGCTTCAAAGATATCTTGAATTTGAGCTCCAAGTCTTTTACCTACTAATCCTAAGTGAACTTCAAGAATTTGTCCAATATTCATCCTAGAAGGAACCCCTAGTGGGTTAAGAATAACATCAACTGTTGATCCATCTTCTAAGTAAGGCATGTCAACTTTAGGAACGATATTAGAAACGATACCTTTGTTTCCATGTCGTCCAGCCATTTTATCCCCAACTTTGATCTTTCTCTTAGTTGCAATATAAACTTTAACTTGTTTAATAACACCTGAAGATAAAATATCATCGTGTTCTAATACTTGAAGTTTTTCTTCATGCTCATCTCTTAATTGAGATTTTTGCTTGATGAAATGCTCTTTAATATCATTATAAGCTTTTTCAATTTCTTTAGAGTAAGAAGAAACTACTTTTTTCATTGCAAATCTATTTACGTTTAATAATACATCAACAGGAATTGTTTGACCTTTATTATATGTAACTTCATCTAATTCAACATCTTTTGTTAAAGTAGATTTTAGTAATAAATCATTAATTTTTAAAATTTCTTCTCTATCTAACATCAATAATTTATCATGATGTTTTAAATCTAATTCAGCTTTTTCAGATTCGATTTCAGCGATTGCTCTTTCGTCTTTTTCATAACCTTTTTTAGTAAATACTTTAACATCAACAACAGTACCTTCCATTGATGTAGGACAAACTAATGATTTGTTAATAACGTGTCCAGCTTTTTCACCAAAAATTGCTCTTAAAAGTCTTTCTTCAGGAGTTGGTTTAATTTCACCTTTTGGTGTAACCTTTCCAACTAAAATCATTCCAGATTTAACAAAAGTACCAATTTTTACAATACCTGAGTTATCTAAGTGAGAAATTGATTCTTCTTTAACACCTGGTAAATCTCTAGTGATCTCTTCATTACCATGTTTAAGCTCTCTACACTCAACTTCTTTTTCATAAATATGGATTGAAGTAAATGCATCTTCTTCTATTAGTCTTTCAGAAAGAACGATAGCATCCTCATAGTTATATCCATTCCAAGGCATGAAGGCAACCATTGCATTAACACCAACAGCTAACTCACCTCTATCCATTGAAGGACCATCAGCAATTACTTGTCCTTTTTCTACAAATTCACCCTCTTGAACAGCAATTCTTTGTCCAAATGAAGTATTGTTATTTGTTCTTACATTTTTATTTACAGAATAATGATCAATGAAAGCACCGTTTTCATCTTCACCTCTTACATAAATATTTTTTGCATCAGCTTTTTCTACAAGTCCAGCTCTACCTGCTTTAATAGCTTCCCATGCATCACGTGCAACTGTTTTTTCTAAACCAGTTCCAACAACAGGAGCATTTGGTCTTAATAATGGAACAGCTTGTCTCATCATATTCGATCCCATTAGGGCTCTGTTGGCATCATCGTGTTCTAAGAATGGAATAAGTGAAGCAGCAACACCCATAACCATTTGAGAAGAAATGTCAATTAAATCAACACTTGATCTTTCCATAAGTAGGATTTCACCATCTTTTCTAGCTTCAATTAATGATTCAGTAATTTTTCCATTTTCATCAACTTTAGTAGATCCAGGAGCAATAACTAATCCCTCTTCTTGAGTTGCTGTATAGTATTTAATTTCATCAGTTACAACACCGTCAATAACAGTTTTGTAAGGAGCTTCAATAAATCCTAATTCATTAACTTTAGAGAAAGTTGATAAAGTATTGATAAGACCAATATTTTGACCCTCTGGAGTTTCAACTGGACAAATTCTTCCATAGTGAGTTGGGTGAACGTCCCTTACTTCAAATCCGGCTCTTTCTTTTACAAGTCCACCCTCACCTAGTGCTGAAAGTCTTCTTTTATGAGTAACTTCAGATAATGGATTAGTTTGGTCCATAAATTGTGATAATTGTCCAGATGTAAAGAACTCAGTAATTGTTGAAGTAATCATTTTAGAGTTAACTAAATCATGTGGCATAATATCTTCTAATGTACCAGATAAAGTAGTCATTTTATCTCTAATTGCTTTTTGCATTTTGATTAAACCAGCATGTAATTCATTTGCTAATAATTCACCAATTGCTCTAATTCTTCTATTTCCTAAGTGATCTCTATCATCGATATGACCATGACCTGATTTAACTTTTACTAGGTATTGAACTGTTTTAATAACATCTTCATAAGTTAAAGTTGTTACATATTCAGGTACATTAACACCTAATTTGTGGTTCATTTTCATTCTTCCCACTTTTGTTAAATCATATCTTTCTGGATCAAAGAATAATTTCTTAACAAACTCTTTTGCAGCTTCTTTAGTAACGGGCTCACCTGGTCTCATTACTTTATAGATTCTAATAGCTGATAAATCATTTTCATCATCTAATTGCTCAGTTTGTTTTAATAATTTTAAAGATTCTGCATCTGCTTTAAATGCATTGATAATAGAACTATCAATTCCTGATGCTAAGTCATTTGCAATATCAAATGATTCAAATCCTAAATCTAAAAGTTTTTTTAATTTTAATTCATCAAGGTTAGTTAATGCATCAAATAAAACTTCTCCAGATTCTGGATCATAAATTGTATTAGCAGTAGATCTGTCCATTAATTGCTCTAATGGGTATTCAATTAATTTTAATCCACCATCAACTAAAGCTTTTGCTTTTCTAGCAGTTAATCTTTTTCCAGCTCCAATAACTAAGTTACCTTTGTCATCTTTAACATCAAATTCAATTCTTCCCATGAAGTCATCAGGATTAAATTCAGTTAAAAATTTATTGCTTTTGATTTTAATATTTACTATTGGGTAGAATAATTTAATGATATCTTCTTTTGAATAACCTAATGCTCTAAATAAAATTGTAACAGGAACTTTTCTTCTTTTGTTAATTCTTACATATAATACATCTTTTGCATCATATTCGAAATATAACCAAGAACCTCTATCTGGAATAATTTGTCCAGTATAAATAAGTTTGTTATCAGCAGTATTTGATTCTTCTTCTTTAAAAATAACACCTGGAGATCTGTGTAATTGATTAACAACTACTCTTTCAACACCATTAACAATAAATGAAGTTCTATCAGTCATTAAAGGAATTTCTCTAACAAATAATGCTTGTTCCTTCATATCTTTAACACCGATTTTTTCACCAGTTTTTTCGTCAAGATCCCATAATGTTAGTCTTATGTTGATTTTAAGAGGAATAGAATATGTTAATCCTCTAACCATTGATTCTCTTACATCATATTTAGGTTTACCTACGTCTGAACCTAAGTAATCAAGTGTAATTCTGTTTTGAACGTCATGTATAGGGAAAATAGATTTAAATACTTTTTCAATTCCAGCAGTAGTTCTGTCATCTTGACCAATCATTAAGAATGTGTCATATGAAGTTTGTTGTAGTTGTAATAAGTTTGGAATTTCAATTTGTTGTGGATTTTTTGCAAAATCAACTCTAAGTCTATTACCAGATTTTAAAGAGTTTAACATTGTCGGCCTTGTTATAAAATTTGGTTAAGTTTTGCTTATTATATTTCTATAAAGCACAAAAGCATCCATAAAGGATAGGGTTAAAATTTCTTTAAATTTTAACCTTAGCCCTCAAAGATGCTGTTCTTATACAAGGCCAAAGCCTTGTATAACAGTCATAATTACGAGGTAATTATTTAATTTCTACTTTTGCACCAGCAGCTTCTAATGCAGCTTTTGCAGCTTCAGCATCTTCTTTTGAGATACCTTCTTTAATTGTTGAAGGAGTTTCTTCAGCAGCAGTTTTAGCTTCTTTTAAACCTAAACCAGTTAATGCTCTAATTTCTTTAATAACATTAATTTTTTTGTCACCTGCATCTAAGATAACAACATCAAATTCAGTTTTTTCTTCAGCAGCTTCAACAGCAGCAACTGCTCCACCAGCCATTGCAACAGGTTGTGCAGATACACCAAATTTTTCTTCAAATTGTTTTACTAATTCTGATAATTCAAGTACAGATAATCCAGAGATATATTCTAATACGTCTTCTTTAGAAATTGCCATTTCTTTTCCTTATATTTTTTATTTTTATTAATTTAATAGCTTAAATAATTAAGCTGCCTCTTCTTCTTTTTTCTTTCTAAGTGCATCAAGCCCAATAGTAAAGTTTGTAACAGGTGCCATCCAAGTAGCGGCAAGCATTCCAAGAAGCTCTTCTCTAGATGGTAATTTAGCAAACGCATTAACTGTAGATGCATCTGAAATTTTACCTTCGATGATACCAGATTTAATAGCAAATTTTTCTTTGTTAGTAGATGCAAATTTATCAGCTACTTTACAAGCTGAAATTTGATCATCAGACCATAAGAAAATGTTTGTACCACTTAATTCAACATCACCTAATTCTGCATTTTTAGCAGCAACAGTAACTAAAGTATTTTTAGCAACTTGCACTTTTGTATTATTAGCTCTTGCTTCTTTTCTTAAAGTTTCTAACTCTTTATGAGTAAGACCTTTATAGTCACATACTACTATCGCTAAAGAATCTTTAAATTCAGCTGCTAAGAAATTAATAATCTCTGATTTTTGTTGTTTAGTCATTATTTTTCTCCTCCCTTCAAAACATCGACTTAGGCGGGACTTACAAGAAACGGAGGGGTTTCTTACCAGCTGTCTTCAGTTTTATTTCAGTGCTTTGAATAACACTCAAGAATAAAGAAAAGAGTCTTCATTATTGAATGCTAAAAAAAAATTAGACAAGGTAAAACCTTATCTAATTTCCATTAATTCCATGTTATCTAAAACAATTGATGGACTCATTGTTAAAGATACAGCTGCATTAGAAATATATCTACCTTTTGCAGTTGATGGTTTTGCTTTGTTAATTGCTGCTACGAAAGTTGCAATATTTTCTCTTAATGCTTCAGCTGTAAAAGAAACTTTTCCAACAGCTGCTTGCATGTTACCTTTTTTATCAACTCTATATGTAACTTGACCACCTTTAGCATCGTTAACTGCTTTAGTTACGTCCATAGTTACAGTTCCAGTTTTAGGATTTGGCATTAAACCTTTTGGCCCTAAAATTCTTCCAACTTTTCCTACAATTCCCATACAATCAGGAGTTGCAATTAAAACATCAAAATTAATGTTTCCAGCTTGGATAGCTTCAGCTAAATCATCGTTACCAACAACATCAGCACCTGCTGCTTTTGCTTCATCCATTTTTAAACCTTTAGCAAATACTGCAACTCTTACAGTTTTACCAGTTCCATTTGGAAGTACAACAGCACCTCTAATCATTTGGTCTGCATGTCTTGGATCAACATTTAAGTTAAGTGCAATTTCAACACTTTCGTCAAATTTAGCTGATTTTAACTCTTTTACACTTACACAAGCATCAGATAAAGAGTATTTTTTATTTTCTACTTTTTCTTGTAATGCTTTATATCTTTTTGAAACTTTTGCCATTATTATCTCCGCAATTATATTATTTTGCTACCACACTTATAAAGTCTGTGGTAAGACTCTCTTAAAACAGAATATTATAATTCTGTTTCAATACCAATTGATCTAGCTGAACCAGCAACAGTTCTTGCAGCTGCTTCTTTATCATCTGTATTTAAATCTTTGATTTTCATATCAACGATTTCCATAATTTGATCTCTAGATAATTTTCCAATTTTTTGTTTTAATGGATTACTAGAACCTGCTTTAACTCCAGCAACTTTTTTGATTAAATCAGTCATTGGTGGTTGTTTTACTTCAAATGTAAAACTTTTGTCTGTATAAACTGTAATTACAACTGGTAATTTAAAACCAGCTTTATCTTTAGTTTTTTCATTGAAAGCTTTACAAAACTCCATTATATTAACACCTCTTTGACCTAACGCTGGTCCAACTGGTGGTGACGGGTTTGCAGCACCTGCAGGTATCTGTAATTTAAGTAACCCTTGAATTTTTTTAGCCATGCTATTCCTTTAACAATTTTTTAATGATTAGACATTAGGCAAGAAAACTATAACAAGAAGCTAGTTTTTTTGCCTAATGCCTACAATAAATATATAAATTAAACTACTCTTTCTACTTGCGTATAAGAAATTTCAACTGGAGTATTTCTACCAAAAATTGAAACATTTAGTTTTAATAAACCAGAAACCATATCAAAATCTTCTACTAAACCATTAAAATTAGAAAACGGTCCTTCGTTGATTCTTACCATTTCACCTTCATCAAATGAAACTTTTGGTTTCGCTGCTGCTCTATTTTTAACTTTTTCTAAAATCAAGTTAATGTCTTTATCAGATAAAGCTGTTGGTTTTTTAGACTCACCAATGAATCTTCCAACTTTAGGCATTGATTGAATTCTATGCCATAAACCTGTATCTAATTCGATTTTTGCAAATGCATATGCAGGATATAAAGGTCTTTCAACGATAGACTTTTTACCTTTTTTAATCTCAATTAAATCTTCAGTTGGAACAAGAACCTCTGCAATTTTACCATCTGCCATTTCTTCAGCTAATTGTATTAAAGCTCTTTTTACAGATAGTTCGCTACCTGAATAAGTTTGTATTGCATACCATTTATGTGACATAAATTTATTTCCTTAATTAATTATTGAAGATAAGCTTACTGACATAATACCATCAATTAGAGCTAAAAACAGAGTAATTACTGTTACAACTATAAATACAGATAAATATGCAGATCTAATTTGTTCCTTAATTGGAAAAATAACTTTTAACAATTCTGTTTTTGCATTTGAGTAGTAACTTTTTAATCTATTCACTATTAACTCCGATTTTTGATTGCTATTGAATAAGCTTATAAATTCTTTCAAAAAAAGTCAGTACTTCTTTTAAAAAAACTTAAGTGGCAG